>ENA-UOOR01003119-UOOR01003119.1-fermentation-metagenome-genome-assembly--contig:-NODE-3119-length-15288-cov-3.630276_pt1 | contig 15288 bp, 19 predicted proteins | sample MGYA00245780_ERZ724029 | MGnify/ENA primary metagenome ERZ724029 (study PRJEB28704, sample SAMN03018315) | fermentation metagenome | biome: anthropogenic terrestrial biome; feature: soil; material... | reverse complement strand
AAGAATATTATAGATTCTGTTTTATCTCCATTTTTAGTAGTAAGACAACCTCCCTATTTAAAAAAACCAGAATATGCATATTTGCAAGAAGAACCACAAGAAATATATATATCTTCTTCATGGTTCAAAAGTCATTGGATGTGGAATTTTATGAAAGTAGTTGTAAAAGATATGTATACTACTAAAGAATCTTTACTAATTGGTTTTGATTATGCTATTACTTTAAAACATAATATTAGAACGAAGAAACAATTAATAAAAGAAAGAAAAAAAATGGATTCATTAACTTTTGATATGGAATATAAAAATTTAATGATAGGTACTGCTGAAAATGCATATTTTGAATTTGAGCAATTAAGTAAAGCTCAAAAAATGAAAAAAGCATTTTATCCTAGAAAACATATAGATGTCATTGAAAAAAGAAAAAATAAATATGATATACCCAAACAAAAAGGAGAAATAAGAATACTTGGTATAGATATTGCAATGATTAAAAATAAAAAAGGTCATAATGATAATACTGTAATACATTGTTTACGAGCATTACCTATAAAAGATTATTATGAAAGACAAGATGTATATATAGAAGCTTTTAATGGTGGTAATACAACTAAACAGGCTATAAGAATAAAAGAGATATTCTATGATTTTAATGCTGATTATATAGTTTTAGATACACAAAATGCAGGTATTTCAATTAGTGATGAATTAGGTAAAGTATTATATGATGATAATAGAGACTGTGAATATCCAGCATGGACAAGTTTTAATGACGAAAACACAGCAGAAAGAATAAAAAATAAAGAAGCTTTACCTGTAATTTATAGTGTAAAAGCTGATGCAACATTTAATCATGAAATGCATTTAAGTATGAAAGATATTTTTGAAAAAGGGAAAATAAAATTACTTGTAAATTCGATAAAATCTAAAGATTATCTTGATACTAAAAAAGAATATCTTAATAGTTCAACAGAAGGAAAAGTATCTTTTGAATTACCTTATGCTCAAACAGATTTACTTATTAATGAAATGGTAAATTTATCTTATGAAATTAACAAAAATACTAATAAACTTAAATTAGTTGAACCTTCAACTGGCTATAAAGATCGATATGTAAGTCTTGCATATGCTAATATGTATATAAAAAGATTAGAGGAAGATTTACAAAATAACGATGATAATTTTGACTGGTCAAAAGTAAGACCTTGTGTTACAAAAATAAATTTTAGATAAAGGCAGGTGATAATTTAAAATATGGAAGATGAAATGGATAAGGATACTTTAATTACGCAAGTAGATGATAATACAATTGTAATAACTTCTGAAAAATTATGTAGAGATGTTGTTGAAAAAGCAACTTATAATTACAATAAAAATAATTATAAATCTTCATATTATAATGAATCATCTGCAATGGTAAATTTTAAACCAGAAGATATTGATGATCTAGCATATAATGCTCAAAGTCAATTAAATAATATATTAAAAATAAATAATATAATCAGATATTTTATTAATAAGAATGATATATTGGGGAAAGTACATGAGGCTATAGAAACAAATATAAATTCTCAATATGAATTAATATATCCAAAAGCATTAGACGATGATAAAGAAACTTTTGAAGAAATAAAAAGTTTAATAGAAGATTTTAATGATGAAATCGGATTAGAACAATTAATTATAGAATCTATTCCTTTATGTTTTGATGAGGGTAATTATATAATGAATTTAAGAAAAGATTCAAAAAATAAAATATATTCAGTAGACAATTATCCTTTAAAGATTGCTGAAATAGCAGATTACAAAGAAGGAGGAGAACCTTATGTTCTAATAAACATAAACGAATTAACTAGTAGATTAAGAAAAATTTATAAAAAAAATAGGAAAGGTGTTCCTTTATTTTATAAAAATATGGATGAAGAAATTCAAAATAGTTATCCTCCAGAAGTTTATACTGCATATCAAAATAAAGAACAATATGCTAAATTGGATATTAGAAATACTGGAGTAATGAGAATAAACAATTTAGGAAGAAAATATGGACTATCTCCTATATTTAAAACTTTAAAACCTATCATTCGTCTTGAAAATCTTGAAATCACAGATGATATAAATACTCAAGCAAAAGGTAAAAAAATAATATTTCAAAAAACAAGAAAAGAGTTAATGACAGATATAGGAAATGTTAGTGGTGTAAAAAATTGGTATGAAGCTATATCTACTGCTCACGGAGATATTATAGCAGCATTGCAACAAAATCCTTGTGTTTATACTGCTGCACCTTGGGTAGAGTCTCTAGAATATGTAGAGCCTAAATTAGAACAAAATGATGTGCCAAATAAAAAACAATATAGAATGGATATAATGACAGCATTAGGAATTAATTTCTTAAATTCAGAAAAAGTAGGTGCTTCTCAAATAAGTATAGCTGAATTAATGAAATTAATAAATAAGATTGCATTACAATTATCTAATATATTACAAAAATGGTATAAAGGATTATTGATTGATAATAATTATGATATTTCATTAGCACCAAAAATAAAAATATTAGATAGTGAACAATTATCTAGTGATATAGTAAATCAATTAATAACTACATTGTTTTCAACTATGGGATGTTCATATTTTACTGCTTATAAGTTATTAGGTGTGGACGCTTCAGAAGAATTGAGAAGAAGAAAAGAAGAAAATGAACAAGGATATGATAATGTATTTAAGCCACATTTAACTTCATATACTGCAAATAATGATACTACTGATACAGGAAGACCTTCTGATAATGAAGATTTAAATAGAAAACAATATGATAAAGAAAGAAAACAAGATGATGGAGTAACTTAGACTTTTTGTTAAGTCTATTTTTTATTGTAAAAATCCTTTAAGGGAGTGATAGATTGAAAGAAATAAAAATCAATTGTCCATATTGTAACAAATCTATTTTAATTAAATTAGATGATAATTTTAATGTGACAAGTGTATCAGAAAATGATAAAAAGGTAGAAATGTCACAAGAAGAAATAGCAAGTCATTTAAGAAAAAATGGAATAGAATTTGGATAAATTTTTAATTGAAAGATGGTGAGAAAAACGAAAAAAAATAAAATCAATACATATTTAAATAGTAAAATAATGTCTTATGAATTATCTGAAGATGATAATTTCTGTGATATAACAGTTAGATTATGTTATTTAGATGATTATAATTTAAATGGCATAAGATTATTATCTGGAGATGATGTAGATAAATGTGTCCAATCTTTAGTTAATACTCCAGTTGTTGCTTATTATAATGAAGATGCAGATGATTTTGATGGTCATGAAGTAACAATTACAAAAGATGGGATAAAGTTTGGTACTCAAGCTATAGGTACTCATATAGAAGCATGGGTACAAGATGATAGTGTTGTTCCAGTATTTTCAGATGAAGAAGTAACGTTACCATGTGTTTATGGAAAAGCTCGAATTTGGAAAAGTAGATTTCCTGTATTTTATGAAACATTAAAAAAAAGAATGGATGATTCTATTGAAAGTGATGGAAAAAATAAATTAGGAACATCATGGGAATTACAAACTCTTGATTTAGTATCAGATGATGATGTAGATAATAATAATATTCCTAATCCACGAAGTTGTAATAATTGGATATTTCTTGGTAATTGTATTTTAGGTTCTGTACAAAATGGAATTGTACCTGCTTATGATGGAACATCAGAAGTATTAGAGATATCATCTACTGATTTTGATATGGAACTTTCAAAAGCCTTAACCAAAGACATGAAATTATTAAAAGCAGAAATAGATAAAGATCAAATAGGTAAAGGTAATAAATTATCTATAGATTTAACTAAAGATAGTGCCTCTAACAAAAAATGGGGAAATATTGATAAAAGTAGTTTAATGCAACAATTGATATATTGTTCTAATTATAAAACTGCAACAAAAAAAGGATACCTAGTCAGAGAAGATGGTTGGGAAGATGCTCCTAGTGAACATTTAAAATATCCAGTTGTAGAAATTGTTGATGATACAGAAGTTCTTAATATCAATGGATGTCAATCAGCAAGAGCTTATTTAATGGCAAATGATAAAGATAATACAAGTGCAATAAATATGTTGAAAAAATATTATACTATTTTAGATTTACCTTGGAATGATGAGGAACAATCTAGTAGTAAAAATAATTTAAATCTACAATCTTCTTCAAATATAGAAGATAATAATATAAAAAATAATCAGGGAGGAAATAAAAAAATGGCAAAAAAGAAATTTGTAACATCTAGTCTTACAGTATATGATTTATATCAGAAAGTTTCAGATGCATTAAATCCAAAAGGATGGAATAGTAATCCTTATTATACAATTTGGTCTATTTATCCAGACGAAAAGAAGGTAGTATGTCAAGATATAGACGGAGCTGAAGATGATCTTATGGTATTTATATATACCGTAGATGAAAATGATAATCTTACTTTAGATGAAGGAACACCTAAGAAATTATCAACTCTATTATCTGAAATGGCTCATGTGAATATAAACATGAATTTAGATGATACAGCACAATTACTTTCACAAAAGGAAATAAAAATTAAAGAATTAGAAACTGAGGTGTCTACAACTAAAGAAGATTTAAATAAGGCTAATACTGAATTATCAGCTAAAGTTGAAGCAATAACTAAGTTAGGTGAAGAAGCTACTAAGAAAGATGCATTGATTGCTGAATTGAAGCCTATAAAAGATGAACATGACAAAATGATAGCTGAACAAGAAGCTAAAGCTAAAGAAAAGAAACAAAATGAATTAAAGACTTTAGCAACTAAAGGAGGATATATAACTAAAGAAGAATTAGAATTAGAAAAAATAAAGAAAATGATTAGTGAATTAGATGAAAAAGGAATTAAAGCTGAAATAGCAGAAAGAGTAATTGCTAAATTAGATAAAGAACAACCTAAAATTGAAACGTCAACTGTTATTAATAAATCTACTAAAACAGATTTAAATAGTTCTGAAGAAGGAGTATTTACAGCAACAGAAATTATTAAAAGTATTTTAAATAAAAATAAATAATTATTAAAAATTGAAGGAGGAATTTTATAATGTTAAGAAATGTAATAGAAGGAGAAAATATAACAAGAATTTATAAAGTTAGTACAGATACTCATAGAGGATCGGTAGTAGTTAAAAATCTTACAACAGAAAGTGCTGATAAAGCTGATAGTGTAGGTGTGGAAACTTATTTACTAGATTTTGATTTTCAACCAACTGGTTATCAATCAGATATGGAGATATCTGCATATACAGATCAAGCAGATATAGTTCCTGCTGGAACATTAGGAATATTAATAAAACCAGCAGTAGGTACTGTATGGGCAACTGATCAAATAGATATAACTGGACTTGTAAAAGGAGACTATTTAATGGCAGGCACAACTACTGCTGTAGGAAAATTCATAAAAGCTACTACTGGAAAGAGTACAGTGTATAAATATGTAGGAGCATATGATGATGGTGGACATACTTTGCAAGCTTTTGAAATAGTAGAACCAAAGACAATAGCATAATGAAAATAAATAATATGGAATAGTATTCAATAGAAATTTATTCCATTAAGAATAAAACATTAAAAAAATAGGAGGAAAAATAATAATGTCAAAATTATATAATACAGAAATAGCAGAAATAGTAAAAACTAAAAATATAATTGAATTATCAGATAAAATGGATATGCAAAAAAAAGGAAAGGCTACATTAACAAGTGAAGATAATGAAGCTATAGGACTTTTAGATAACTTTGCAAGAGAAATAGGAAGAACAGGTAAGAGTTCTGAAAATAATAAATTATTGGCTGAATATATTAAGGAGACTATTGAACCAACAGTCTTTAATCCAGATGAATCAATATTAGGGGATATGTTTGATATAGGTACTATTGGAGAGTTTGATGAAAAAGCATTTACAGGATTACCAAAAAATACTATAAAAGTTTATGATGCTGTTAGAGGAGGTAATGTTCCTAAGTCATATGTAGATCCAACAATATATACAAAAAAGAGCTTTAAATTACAAGCTGAAACAGAATTAAATTATTCTGATTTGAGAAGAAATGGATTTAAATCAATAGCTAAAATGACAGAATTAGCTTTAGAATCTTTTAACAATGAAAAGTTTTATAGGATTTTTGCTGGTGTGGATGATGCATTAAATATTTTAAGTGGAGATCAAAATTCAAATGCTGGTTCTACATTAACTGTAAGTGTTATGGATAATTTTACTAGATATCTAAGAGATATGGCTGTAGACGGAAATCCTTTTATGATAGGATTAACTAAATATACAGATCCTATAGCTAGAATGGATGGAGCTGACAAATTTTTATCTGAAGATATGAAAAACGAATTTAATAGAACAGGTTATTTATCATTATATAATGGTGTGGTTGTAAATTCTGTACCAACAGCAAGAAAAACAGCAGATAATAAGAATTTAATACCAGACAAAAGAATATTTGGTATAGCAGGAAAGATAGGCGAAATGGATATAAGAGGAGATTTAAGAAATTATGAAACATATGATAATGATGCTGAAAAAGTAAAGCTTAAATTTACTGGTTTTGATGTAGATTACATAATCTATCATTTGGATAGAATGGCTAGAATCTACTTCTCTTAATTCTATATAAAATAAAAATAAATAATAAGAGTATTCTATTATGCTTTATTAAGAATACTCTTATTTTCATATGGAGGAATATTGATGAATTTATTAAATGGAAAAATTAGAGTATATAATTATGAAAAATCACCAGTTGGTTTTCCATCAAATGTAATAAAAAATGGAGTATTTATAAAAGGCAGAGAAGATAACGAAGAATATACAATGGCAAGAGTTTTATGGGAAGATGTAGAAGAAGAAAATACAAATAGTGATCTTTTTAGAACTGGCGTATTAAGATTTAATCCAGAAGAAGAAGATGAGATATATAAGAAATTAGGAATTGATGATAAAGAAAATATAAAATCTAATAAAGATATTATAAATATGCTATCAGATACAAAACTTGAAAATCTTAAAAAAATTAATGATATAAAATCACCAAATTTAATAACTAGAATGAAAATGACATTATTCAGTATGGAAAAAGCAGGTAAAAATGTTCCATTAAATATTATAACTGTTATAAATGAGAAATATGATGAAATTAGATATCATGGAAAAACAAATAAAAAAGGATATGTAGATAAATTAATTGAAAAAGAAAATAAAGACAAACAAGACAATAAAGTTACAGACCAATTAAATAAATTATCTGAAGAAGTTAAAAATTTAAGAAAAGAAAAGGAAGAGTCTGAATCAAAATCTAAAGAATCATTAAGTGATTTATTAAAAATGGTTCAAGATTTAAAATCTGAAAATGAAACTTTAAAAAAGAATATATCGGCAAATGATGACTCTGATAATTCTAAGAAAGTTAAATCTAATAAAAAAAAGCAAGATGAAGTAGTAGAAGAAAAGACAGATAATAGTAAAAAGTAGGTGAACATAAATGTCAACATCTTATGAATTAATATTTGATAAATTTATAAAAAAACTTAAAAATGATAAAGAGTTTTTAAATTATACAGGGTTGACAGATACAGATATAACTACGTTAGTGAAAGATCATTGTATAGATTTACTTAATCAAGCTATAGATAAAATTTATGAATTTGGGAATCCTGATATTAATTTTTATGATAAAGATGACACTACTGAAATTTTTAATATTGATTTAATATCACAAGAAATTAGTTTACTAGTTAATTTAATGTATCAATGTTATTTAGAAGAAGATAAAAATAAAATGCATTTTTATGAACTTGAGTTTACTTCTAGTGAATTAAATTTATTTTCGCCAGCAAGTAATAGAACCAGTTATTTAAAAATGATTGAAAATATTGAAATAAATAATAGCGAAAGTATAAATAATTATCTTGGTAGAGACAGAAAAACATGGCTACCAAAATCAATTTACAAAAAGTAGGTGGTGAATTTGTCTTTAGATATAAATTATTATAAAAAATATTTAAATAGTTATGCTGATGATAATGCTCAATTAATAGTAAATTTATCAAGTCAATATAATAAACAATATCATGAGGCAATATCTCCTTTTAGTATTTTAATAAATACTGATAGAGCAGAAAAAGTAACAGTAAAAACTAAAGATACAGAAAAAGAAGTATATGTTGTTATAGATTATAGCAAAAAGATAACAAAAGAAAGAACCAATCCTTTAAACAGAGAAGTATGGTCTGCAATAGATGAAGTAAATTTAGGAGATTATATTTATAGAAAAATAAAAGGAGAAGAAAAAATTTATTTAAACATATTAGAGGGAGAAGAAAAACAAGACTATGATATTAGCTATATCAAAGAATGTAATAATACTTTAAATTGGTATTTATATGATAGCAATTCTAATAAAAAATTAATACAACAACCTTGTATTATTGATAATAAGATTACTCAAACCACTTTTAATTATAGTGAGTCTATTATTTTGTCTCAAAATACTTTAACAATAACAACTCAAAATAATGCTAATATAAAAAATATAAGTGAAAATAATAGGTTTTTATTTGATGGAGTACCATTTAAAGTCCAAATGAAAAATGCTTGGCAAAGAGAACAAACCATGAATTCTAATTCTGCACCGTTAATTTATTTATCTTGTATCAAAGATCAAATTTCACCTCTTGATGATTTAGAAAATAATATTGCAGATGGATTACCAGCTAAAGATATTACTAATACAAGTATTATTATAGCTTTAACTACAATTGGTGAAGGTATTAATCCTAATAAAATTAAAGTAAATCATACACAAACTTATTCAGTTTATAAATATGATGAACAAAATAATAAATCATCAAATACTTTTACTATTACTGCAAGTGGATGTGATCCTAGTTATTATACTTTGACTATAATTGATGGTAATAATTTTAGTATTACTAATTTAAAGGGTAATGGTACTCAATATTTAACAGCACATTGTGTTGATAATGTAGATAATAAATCAGAAGATATTAAGATTAGATTAGTAGATAGGTGGTGATATGAATGTATAATACTTTTTCAGTCTATAATAGATTTGTAAATATTTCTAATTTCTCAATAAATATAATAAATTATCTTATAGACCACAATGAAACTATATGGAAATTATTAAAATATGAGACTAATGATGCATTAAGTAAACCTAATCTCACTACTGATGAAAAAACTGATTTAATTTATTCTGGTATGAGTTCTGTAGATAATCCTGAAGATTATAGAAATGCTGAAAAAGGTTATAGAGTCTTTACAAAAGGAATGTCTACAGATGCTATAGTTGAAGCTTGTTCACAATTACATATATTTTTAGGAAAATTATCACCTCAAAATCGTGTAACAGGAAAAGTTGATATGCATATTCAAATTATATCACATAATGCTATTTTAATTTTAGATAATCGTCAAAATAGAAACGAAGTTCTTTTGCAACAAATAATTAATACATTAAATGGAGCGACAATTGAAGGTAGGACACAATTATCTTTTAATAAAGAAAATGGTTCTAGTAATCAAGCTAGATGGTATAAATTTGCTGAAAAATGGTATGAAGGATATCAATTAGTGATGAGTTGCATGGCTTCAGATACTAGTAAGAATGCAGGTGAGTAATTATGGAAGATGTTGTTATAAAAGATATACAAGGTAAAACTTTAGCTAACCTTCCATATAAAATTGATAGTATACCTATATTTCCTTTGAGCTTAAAAGAAATAATGCAAGTTGGTGAAAAGAAATATTATTATTATTTAAAAATATTGACGATTACTGCAAAAGATTTATTAAATATTAGTGATGAATTAGATAAAAAAGAGATAGAGGCTATACAAAAATTAAATAATTTTGACACATTAATGATTAATTTTTGTACAAATAGTGTTTTTCAGGAAAATATATTAAAAGCTTTTTCATTATTTTTATGTAAAGATGAAGAAGCTCATTTTATATCAGATGGAAAAGAAATGTATTTTTATATTGGAGAAAAAGAAAATAATAAAATAATAAATAGAAAAAATTTTGATGATATTGTTAAAGTAATAAAGATACAAAATTCTGTTGAATATGATGAAGAAAAACATAATCCTGCAAATAAAAATGTTGAAAAATTTATAAAAAGATTAAATAAATCAAAAAAGAAAACAGAAGAAATTAAAGCAAAAAACGGGAATAATTTTGAATTATTAGATTTAGTTTCTATTTTAGCGTCAAAAGGAAATGGATTAAATATTATTAATATTTGGGATTTAAATATGTATATGTTTAAAGATCAATTAACAAGATTACAATTAAATGAAAATTATAGTATTCAAAAATATTTACTTGGTAATAGTTTTGCAGGAGCAAGTATCGATTTAAAAAATAATACTTATTTTTGTAAAATAAAAAATAAAAAATAAATAAGGAAGGAATGAATTTTATGAATGGTGATTTAAGATATGGAAGTAGAGATGTACTTGACTTTACTTTTAAAGATATTGCAACAAGAAAACCATTATTCTATTTTGAGTCTTTAAAGACATCAGAAATGGATACTAAAGCAGCAACAGTATATGCAAAAGGAGGGAGAGGAAATCCACAATTAATTGCATGGACAGGTTCAAGAACAATAACTTTTAATTGTACTGATGCATTAATTTCTCCAAAATCTTTTGCTTTATTTTCAGGAAAAAGATCACAAAAATTAACTAAATTAGTGCATAAGAAAGAAGCTTTAAAAGCAATGCCAACAAGTGGGAGTGGAGTTACCACACCACCTACAGGTGCAGGTACTTATGTTGAATTAGGAATGATGAATGGAGAAGCAAAATATGGTGCAACAGTAGATACTACACATCCTATGTTTGTATACAAAGGAGAAGCAAACGGAGTTACTGTATCAACAGATTCAACAACAGGTGCAGATATAGAATTTACCAAAGCAACTACTACAGGCACAGTAACAACAAAAACATATGATGTAACAGCGTTTGCATCTGGTACACCTAACACATCAGAAAAATTATTTTTCTTCTCAAGTGATGTTACTGAAGGAGATATTATAATAGTAGATTATTATTATTCAGAAAAAGTTACAGAAATAGTTATTGCTTCAGATAGTTTTCCTGATACTTTCCTTGTTGAAGGGTTAACTTTGTTTAGAGATGAAAATGGATATGATCATATTGCACATTTAAGTATACCTAAAGCAAAATTAGCATCAGATTTTAAAATATCATTTAAACCTGACGGTGATCCTGCAACGTTCGCATTCACATTAAATGCATTAAAACCAATAGACTCAACTGATATGGTGCTTATGGACATTGAAGATGATTATATAGATAAAACATATTAAAAGATAAAAGGTGATAATATATGGAAGATAATAAAGTAGAAGAGAAAACTATTATGAACAATTCTACAAAAATAATTAATAATACACCTAATATTAATATTAAAAATAATATTAAAAATAATATTAGCAATGTACAAGTAAAAGAATATTGTAGAGTTGTAGAATCAATACAAAATAATTTTATTATTAATTTTCATGGTTTTAGAATTTCTCTTGTAAATAATGAAGGAGTAAAAGTAGGAAATTTAATAGAATTAAGTTGTGATAAAAACAATAGTATATTAAGTTATAAATTAATAAAGTAAATAAATTATAAGAGAATAGAGTATTTTACTACTCTATTCTCATTTCTTTGAATATTGGAGATGAATAAATAATATATGGTAAAAACATTTAATAGTATAAAAAATGCAATTAAAAGGACACCTATAATAAAAAAAATAGATTTAAATGATGGTGAAGAACCAGTAAGATTATGTATAAATCCATCTGAAGAAATAGAAGAAAAAATTATAGATATAGTGTTTGAAGATATAGAAAAAAATAAAGATGAAAATAATCAAGAATTAATAATAAATTTAGAAAAGAAAGAAATATTTATTCCAATAACTCAATTAATAACAAATATAAAATTAGAAAAACAAGATGAATTACCGTTTATGGAATATTTATTTAAAGATCCTTCACCAGAAGGAATAATGTTAAGAGATGATATTATTAAAGTCGTTTATAGAATTATAGATAAATTTATGCAAAAATTAGAAAACGAAGAAAAAAATGAAAATAATATAAATAAAGAATAGCTAATATTTTTTATTTATATTATTTTTTTAAATGCAATAAAATGGGAATTTTAACTAATTGATAAAAATAATTAAAAGGAGGGTAATTAAAGTGAAAGAGGGTATTAAAATAAAAGAACTATTAAATAGAGTTCCGAAAGATATAGAAGAAATACAAGATAGTGATTTATTTGGTACAAAAGAAGTATTAGATGCTAAATTTTTTGATAAAAACGATAATTTAATTTACAGTGATAGTTATTCAAGAACTTATAATATACAAGTTAAAAATACATTATTTCATAAAAACGAAATAATTATAAATATAAAAGATTGTTTAATTTGTAAGAAATTTTTACTTGAACTAAATAAAGAAAAGAAAACTAAGAAGATAATCATATCGACAATCATCAAAAATATGGATGGAAAGGATTATTTATTAGACATATTATTAAATAAATGTAAATTTAATATGAAGAGCATGACTCGTTATAAAAATAATGACGAAGATCCATTAACATTTAATTATGAGATAAAAACAAAATTATCTAATATAGAATATCAAATAAAAGAAATGTAAAATTTTATCTAATTAATAAACTTAAAAAAATAAAGTACATGTGAACATAAGTGAGAATAAAGAAGTATTATTGATAATAAGATTTTTTATTTTAATATTGATGATAATTATGAAAGTAGGAGATTTTATCTCCTACTCTCAATGACTAAGTAAAGAAATTATATAGTTAGCATGAAAATATAATTTCTTACAATTATTATTGTATAACAATATAAATAAACTGTCAATATTAAAATAAAAAATTAATAATTAAAAGGAAGGTGGTGTAAATGTTGTGATGCAAATATTAACTTATATTTATTCTGCGATAGGTATTATCGGAATGATTTTTACATTAGTAGACCGTTATAAAAAAAGATTTAAAGAAGAAAATAATATGAGTTATCAAATAGCCAATATTATAAAGACTTTAAAAGAACAAGATAAAGATATTTCTAAAATTGAACAAGAACAGGATAAACAAAATATTAGTATGGCTGAACTTCATACAAAATTAGATATGCTATGTAAATCTAGTAATATTGATAAAAATAAAAAATAAATAAAGACGATAAGAAAGGTTAATACAAGGTAACTGTCTATGTGTAGTGAATATAATAATATAAAACAAAGACTTGGAGGTTGTCATAGAAGTCCTTATGATCCTAATGAGAAAAAATTAAGTAATTATTTATTAAACAAAGCTGTGATAGATTTACCAAACAAATTTGATTTGTTAGATAAATATCCAAAAGAAATTCGAGATCAAGGATTACAAGGAAGTTGCGGTGGTTTTGCTGGTGCTATAATGAGACAAATGCATACAGATAATATAAATGAACAATTATCTCCTGCTTTTTTATATTGGCAAGCACGTAAAATCCATAACAATGAATTAGAAGATACAGGGGTATATCTTCAGGATATAATAAAAGTATTACAAAATTTTGGTGTTCCTAAGGAAATATATATGCCATATGATGAAAAAATTTGGGATAAGCAACCTTCAAAAGAAGCTTATGAAAATGCAAAGAAATATAAAATTAATACATATTTTAATGTAGACAATGGAATAAGTGGTATAAAATCATATTTATATACTAAAAAGAAGCCTGTTTTGTTTGGCATGGAAATATATGAAGATTTTATGGAAGACATTAAAAAAACTGGTATAGCTCCTATTCCTAAACAAGATGAAAAACCTATAGATGGACATTCTGCTTTAATTATTGGATATAAAAATAATACATTGAAAGATAATATTATAGCATCTTTTAATCATAGAAGAAGTCGATATGGATATTTTATTGTAGCACATTCTTATGGGGAAGATTATAGTAAAAAAACTGGCAGTTTGTTTTATTTACCATATGAATATATATTATTTCAAAAAGCTTATGATTTTTATGTTATAACCACAAAAAGTAATCCAGATTATGAGGAAGAAATTATTAGTAAAAATAAATAAAGGAGTTGATGTGGTGAAAATATCATTAAATAATATTAGTATAAAATTAATGCAAAATCCATTTATTATATCTATTGTATCAACAATATTTCTATTAATATTAATGCAATTTATAATACCTTTTGATCCTATGTTATTAGTATTAAATTTGGTACTAGTCTATTGGGCGATAAGATGCAAATATGTGGTGATAGAATAATGATTAATGATAAGAAAAATTTAAAATTAATGATGGCAAAACATATTGAAAAAGATATTAATAGAGAAAATCTAAGTTTTGGAGAAAAGTTTGCAGATAAAATGTCTAAAATATTAGGCGGATATCCTTATCTAATATTATTAAATATTTTTATAATTTTTTATGTTATATTACAACATATAGTACCATTTGATGTAACATTATTATATTTAAATTTTATATTAAGTTATCTTGCTGCAATTGGTACTCCTATGTTACAGATGTCGAGCAATCATCAAACGGTTAAAGATAGGCATCATATGGAAGTTGATTTAAATATTAATATCAAGACTAAGAAATTATTAGAAAAAATGAATGAAAAATTAGATAGGCAACAAAAACAAATAGATTATCTTGTAGAAGAAAATGAAAGATTAAAAAATAAAGAAAATAGATTAGAAAAGGAATGATTAATTATGTGTGATATTGAAGATATAGACTTATTTCCATGTTATAGTATTCCTTTAATGAGATGGCTTACAAATAAAAAAGGTATAAAATATAAATTAATAGGATTAAACCCTAAAAGTAATAAGAAATTTTATGTATTCATAGATAATAAAAAATTAAATAATGCGTTAAAAGAATGGAAAGAAACTAAAATTTAAAAAATTAGTTTCTTTTTTATTATTTAAAGTAAAAATAATAAATTAAATTGTAAGGAGGAAAAATAGTAATAAAAAAAACATTTACAGATAATTTACCTAAATGGCAAAATGGTAGATATAAAGGAAAAATTAATTGGAAAATAAGTATAAATTATGAAGTGAATTTTATATATGATAACATTAAAGGTAAAGTTAAAATCATT
>ENA-UOOR01003118-UOOR01003118.1-fermentation-metagenome-genome-assembly--contig:-NODE-3118-length-15290-cov-3.601969_pt1 | contig 15290 bp, 13 predicted proteins | sample MGYA00245780_ERZ724029 | MGnify/ENA primary metagenome ERZ724029 (study PRJEB28704, sample SAMN03018315) | fermentation metagenome | biome: anthropogenic terrestrial biome; feature: soil; material... | reverse complement strand
AGAAAGTTGTTTTGCTCTCAGAAAATGGACGACAAGAATTTATCTTTGATCAAAGGGATAAAATATATAAATTAGCGTAAAAGAAAAAGGGTTTAATTTCATTTTGAAATTAAACTCCTTTTTTATGCTTTTTGACACGGCGCATAACTAGTAAAAAAGTTAGCGAAATAATAGCAATAAGTAAGATGCCGACACACGCTTTAATTAATTTGTCTTTATCTAAGTGTAAAATTGAATCTCCACCGTAAGCATATAAGTATGCAAGGGGGATTGAACCAATTGCAACGGGTATTAAACGTTTCTTTTTTCTTTTATTAATTAGAAGGTTAGCGTAACTAACCGTTGCGCTTGGAATAAACGGCAAACTGTAACCTACAGTTAAACCTGCTTGGGGATAATCTTGACCCATTAATAAGTTGTAAATCTTACTGTGTTGTAATTTCTTGGGATTATATATCTTGGTTAACAAAGTCATAACTAAGATTTGTCCTAAAACGTCACTTACCCAATTCACAGCCATACCAATTTCTGGCCCGAAAAGGGCACCATTCAAAACGCAAAAAATGCCGTTGGAAAGAAATGGAATGGCTACACAAATAATGTTTAATAAAAACAAAAAAACTAAGTCTTGAGTTCCATGCTTCCTGACCATTCTGAGTAAAAGTCTTTCATTATGGTGGTCGAAGTGGATTAACAATCTGATCTCAGGCAAATAATTTAAATATAATTTGTAGAGAACTAGAAGGCCAATAATTATACATACTGTAAAAAAAAGTATTTTTAGTAAGCTGTTGTTTTTCATCCTTGGCCTCCTTTTCTCTTCCTTTTACATTTTACCGTAATAAAAAAGCTATGACTATAGGCCATAACTTTAACTTGAATTAATTTATTATGCAAATATTGAACCAATAATGATAACTAGAATACCGAGAATGATTCTGTACCAGCCAAAGGCTTTAAAGTCATGGCTTCTAACGTATCTAAGTAAGAATTTGATTGAAATATAAGCAACTAAGAAGGAAACGATCATTCCAACAAGTAGGACTGCTAATTGGTTACCAACAAATGCATTACCAATCATGAAATACTTGCCTAACTTTAAAACTGAGGCTCCAAGCATAGTAGGAATAGCTAAGAAGAAGGAAAATTCAGTTGAAACAAACCGAGATGTTCCTAAGAGCATTGCCCCCATAATGGTAGCTCCTGACCGTGAAGTACCGGGTATTAGTGAAAGAACCTGGAAACAACCGATGAAGAAGGCCATCCTGTAACTTAACTTATTAAGCTTAGTTAAACTGGGCGTTCTTTTTTTGTAGTAGTTCTCTAAGATAATAAAAAGAATACCGTAAATAATTAATGTTGCGGCAATAACTTGCCAAGTAGTCATATTTTTGTCTAACCAATCGTTTAGGGGTAAGCCAATGATGACTGAAGGCAAAACTGCAATGATAACTTTAAGCCAAAGTTGCCAAGTTGCCTCTTTTTCTTGGTGGCTTTTTGAAGGTGCAAAGGGATTTAATTTATTAAAATAAATTAAAATTACACTGAGGATAGCCCCAAGTTGAATAACAACCATAAACATGTTAATAAAGCTTTTGGGTTGATTTAGCTTGATGAAATAATCAGCCAAATAAAGGTGGCCAGTTGAAGAAATGGGAAGAAACTCAGTAATTCCCTCGATTATTCCAAGAATAATCGCTTTAAAAATATCTAACATAAAAATATATCTCCTTAATTAGTTATTTTTATTTAGTAAAAATAACTCGAGTTCCTTCTGGGACCGCAATATTTTTTTGGATTGGGGTTAAGCTACCATCTTTAGCGTTACGCAAATATAAGGTAGCATTATTAGAAGTTTGATTAGCTGCGACTACGTATTTTTCATCCGGATCCCAATTGAAATCACGTGGGAATTTACCGAAAGCGGAAACACGCTGAACATGTTTCAAAGTATGATCTTTATTGATTTCAAAAACGGTTAAAGAATCGTTACCGCGGTTAGAAACATAAATAAATTTGTCATCACCACTAATTCTAATGGCGGCTGCACCATTATGTCCGGTGAAGCTATTTGGAATGGTTGAATAAGTAGCGATGCTTTCAAACGACCATCTTTCTTCATCAAATTTAACAACATTAATTTTACTTGATAATTCACCTACAACGTAGAAATAATTACCATCTTTGGAAAATACAATGTGTCTTGTGCCAAAACCACTTTCATTTTTATAACTAGCTAAGTGTTCTAATTTATCATTACTTAAATGATAAAAATCAACGCTATCATTGCCCAAATCACAGCTAACCAGGTTGCCTGCTGGAGTTTCATCGAAGAAATGTGGGCGTGGACCATCCATTTGTTCGAGACGAGGGCCTAAATTCTCAGCGATATGTTTGACTGTATCAAGTAAAGTTAATTTACCATCGCTTGAATAACGAAAGACTGACAAAACTGCTGTGTGATAATTTGCTGTGTAAAGCAGCTTCTTTTTACGATCAATGCCAACATAGGCTGGGGATGCGCCTGGGGTTAAGTATTTATCAACTTCATGATATTTCTGGTCAGTCAATTTAAAACTTTTAATTCCGCCTTTGTTACCGGCATTATTAATGGCAAAGAGTAGATCACCATCTTTTTGAAAGTATGTTGGGCCAGCGACGTTAATAATGAGTTTTGCTTTGCCTAAACGAGCATTCTCACCGTTGCCTTTTAGTCCTAATTCATAAATTCCCTTTGAGGCATTTTTTGTATAACCACCTATTAATACCTTCATGAAATAAGCCTCCGTTTTCATTTTAATAATTGCAATTAGCATAAATTAGTATATCATAATTGCAATTAGCATAAATTAGTATATCATTGTCTGGAACACTAAAAATAAAATAGGTAAGGATGCCATTTTATTTTTAAAAGTGTTAAAGTAGGTTGTCGAGTATTTTATAGACAAAATTTAAGGATTAAGAAGGTAAAAGTGGAATGGATGAAAAGAAAATTCGTGAGCTTTATGCCGGAGACGACATTACAAAAGTTTTTACTAATTTACATTCTTCAGCCAATGGCCTAAGTTCAGAGGAAGCGGCTAAGAGATTAAAGAAATATGGGCCTAATGCTATTAAAAAGTCTGAAGAAAAATCGCAATGGAAGACATTCTTTAAGAATTTTATTAGCACGATGGCAATCCTACTTTGGATTTCCGGAGCTATAGCCATGATGAGTGGGACACTTGAATTAGGTATTGCCATTTGGATGGTAAACATTATTAATGGTTTATTTAGCTTCTGGCAAGAGCGTGCGGCCAAGCGTGCAACTGATGCATTAAACAACATGTTGCCAACCTACGTTTTAGTTATCCGCGACGGTAAGAAGATGCAGGTCGATTCCAAAGATTTGGTACCTGGCGATGTATTTCTTTTACAAGCCGGAAACTCAATCCCAGCAGATTCTCGTTTAATTAGTGCAAGTTCAATGCAAGTTGATCAAAGTGCATTAACTGGTGAATCTGTTCCAGAATCAAAAACTACTAAGTATGATCCTGGAGAAGGCAGTTATGCTGAAAGTAACCTGATTTATTCAGGAACTACTGTTGGGGCAGGTACCGGTCGTGCAATTGCGTTTGCCACCGGTATGAAGACTGAATTTGGTCGGATTGCTAATTTAACCCAAAAGCAAGGAAAGACCGAGAGTCCTTTGACTAGAGAATTGGATCGGTTGACCAAGCAGCTTTCAATTATTGCTGTTTCAATCGGTGTTGTTTTCTTAGTTTGTGCTATTTTCTTTGTTAAATATCCATTTGCTAAAGCCTTTATTTTTGCTTTAGGAATGGTTGTTGCCTTTATTCCTGAAGGCCTTCTTCCTACAGTTACTTTGAGTCTGGCTCAAGGTGTACGACGAATGGCTAAAAAGCATGCGTTGGTTAAGGAATTGAACTCCGTTGAAACTTTAGGTGAAACCACTGTTATCTGTTCAGATAAGACTGGTACTCTAACCCAAAACCAAATGACTATTCATTATATTTGGACACCGAAGCATGAATATCACGTAACTGGTAACGGTTATGTTAATAATGGTCAAATTGAACTTAACAATAAGCAATTATGGTATGAAGAAAATCCAGATTTACATAAGTTAGTGCAAATTTCAGCTTTGAATAATGATACTACCGTACAACCAAGTAAGGTTAAGGGCGGTAAACCTAAGATTTTGGGTACGCCAACCGAAGCATCATTGATTATCATGGCTGAGAAGGCTGGTTTTGAAAAACAAAAAGTTTTAGTCAAATACCCAAGATTACGTGAATTACCATTTGATTCAGATCGTAAGCGGATGACTACTATTCACCGTTGGAATGATACCCAATATATTATTCTTACTAAAGGTGCATTTAGTGATACCATCAAACAATGTGATCAAATTCAAGTTGATGGTAAAGTTCGTAAAATGACTAAAGAAGACAGTGATCGTGCTAAGCAAGTTAATGCAGATTACGCCGCAAAGGGTCTTCGCAGCATGGCAATGGCCTATAAAGTTGTTGAGCGCAAAGATACGGATGTAAGTAAGCTGACAATTGATCAGGCTGAAAGTCATTTAATCTTTGTTGGTTTAACTACAATGAGTGACCCACCACGTCCAGAAATTTATAATGCTGTTCGTCGCTGCCACGAAGCCAAAATTAAGATTATTATGGTTACTGGTGACTCCAAGCTTACGGCTAAGTCAGTTGCCGTCCAGATTGGTTTAACTTCTAAGAAAGCTCGGGTTATTTCTGGTAATGAACTCAACAATATGAGTGATGCAGAACTTCGCCAAGCATTGAAGGGTGAAGTTATCTTTGCCAGAGTTGCTCCTGAGCAAAAGTACAAAATAGTTAAGACCTTACAAGAAAATGGTGAAGTTGTTGCTTCAACAGGTGATGGTGTTAATGATGCTCCTGCATTGAAGAGAGCGGATATCGGAATTGCCATGGGTATGACCGGTACCGATGTTGCGAAAGATGCAGCCAATATCGTTTTAACTGATGATAACTTTGCTTCAATTGTAGCTGCGATTGAAGAAGGTCGTGCTGTTTACAGTAACATCCGTAAATTCTTAACTTACATTTTGACTTCTAATGTTCCAGAAGCATTTCCATCAATCTTGTTCCTATTCTCAGGTGGTTTAATTCCATTGCCAATGACGGTTATGCAAATTTTAACGGTTGATTTAGGAACTGATATGTTACCAGCATTAGGATTAGGGGCAGAAGCTGCTGATCCTGATGTTATGAAACAGGCTCCGAGAAAGCGAAGTGAGCACTTGCTAACCAAGAGTATTATCAGTAAAGCCTTCTTATGGTACGGTCTGTTATCAAGTATCATTTCAATTGGTGCTTACTTCTTTGTTAACTATCAAAATGGTTGGCCATCAGTTCCATTAGCTGCTAGTGGTCAAGTTTATATGAGAGCCACTACTATGGTATTAGGTGCGATTGTATTTACTCAGGTGGCTAATGTCATAAACTGTAGAACAAATAAAGTTTCTGTCTTCAAAAAAGGATTATTCAGTAATAAAAATATTTGGTACGGGATTATCTTTGAAATCTTATTATTCTTAGTTTTGACTGTAACGCCTGGTTTACAAGAGCTCTTTAATACAACTAATCTAATGGCATCGGATTGGATCTTCTTATTCTGCTTACCAATTCCATTAGTTCTTCTAGATGAAGCTAGAAAATGGCTTTTCTACCACAAAGCATATAAAAAGTAATAAAGAAAACCGCTTATAATATTAGTTAAGCGGTTTTTGTTATGCTAAAATTAGACTCTAAGGAGCTAATAAAAATGAAGTGGATCTCAACTATCAAAGGAATTGGTAAAAAAGCTGTTGATACCAAAGATGGTATGGTTATTTTGTTTGGCGTGGGAGCGGATAAAGATTTAGCTGATGTGTCAGTTATTCAAAAATTTAATACTTCTACACCTGTAAGTAGTTTTGTATTTAAAAAAGGTGATACTGTAACTATAGATGGACAAACCTATGTCGCTAATTATGTTGGCCCCATGGTTGCAAGTAATATGAAAGCATTGGGTCATGCTACCTTTTTCTTTAAACGTTCATTACCAAAAGCACCTTTAGCGAACGCTGTTTACTTTGACTCTGATAGTAAGCAGCCATTGCCAACTTTTAGAGTTGATGATGATATTGTTTATGAACATATTTAATTAGGATAATTTAATGGAATACAAAGAAAAACATAGAAGACATAGGCGTACTATTTTTAAAAAATGGTTTTTAAATAATCGTCTTAGTATTATTTTATTGAATATCTTATTGTTCTTCCTAGTTATTTGGGTGTTCAATAAGATTTCTTTTATTTTAAATCCCGCTTGGCTCTTCTTTAGTGCAATTTTGCCACCACTAATGCTTGCCATTATTCAATTCTATATTATGAATCCAGTTGTGGATTGGCTTGAACGTAAATTTAAAGTACCGCGGGTAATTACAATTATTGCTTTATTTTTGATTGTAGTAGTTGCATTGGTTTGGATCATTAATACGTTATTTCCAATTGTGCAAGGACAAATTGATTCTTTGGTTAAAAATTGGCCACATATTTGGAATGATGCCGTTAATGCTACGCAAAATGCATTGCGTGATCCGCATTTACATGGTGTAAAAAATAATATTAATAATATGATTGATCATGCTCAGAAGACCTTGTTTAAATCTGGACGAACTGCAGTCAGTGCTACTTTGGGTAATATTTCCTCGGCAATAAGTATTATCACGATGATATTTATGACCTTGCTTACTGCGCCATTTATACTATTTTTCATGTTGAAAGATGGGCACAATTTGCGTCCTTATATTACTAGATTTGCACCACAGCGTTGGCAGAAGAGCTTTAGTCAGCTTTTGTATGATATTAATGATGCATTGGCTTCTTATATTCGTGGGCAAATTACCGTTGCCTTTTGGGTAGGCATCATGTTTGCCATTGGTTATACTATAATTGGGCAACCATATGGGATTGCCTTAGCCATATTGAGTGGTGTTTTAAATTTAATTCCGTATTTTGGTACCTTTATTTCGATTATCCCTGCCGTAGTAATTGCAATTATTGTTTCTTTTCCAATGCTAATTAAAGTCTTAATTGTTTTTGTTATTGAGCAAACAATTGAATCACGTTTAATTAGTCCATTAGTTATGGGAAATAAGATGGAAATGCACCCAGTAACCACTATTTTATTATTAATTGGTGCAAGTGCCGTTTGGGGACTTTGGGGTGTCATCTTTGGTATACCGATATATGCTATTTTGAAGATTATTATTTCTCGTGTATACAATTATTATCGGAGAGTGTCTAAAGTCTTTGATGATGAAGAAGTCGCCCCTTCAGATACAGAAAATGTAAAGCAGGGTGAAAAGATAGAAAAGAATAAGTAGAAACAAAAAAGCGTGGTTAGATAGAACTACACTTTTTTAGTGGAGGAGAGTATTATGACAAATCATGTGGTTTTATATGAGCCATTAATGCCAGCTAATACTGGTAATATTGCACGTACGTGTGCTGGCACTAATGCCGTTTTAGATTTAATTGAGCCTCTAGGTTTTCAAATTGATAATAAAAAAATGAAGCGAGCTGGTCTAGATTATTGGGATAAAGTCGATGTCCACATGCATGATGACCTAACTGCATTTTTAAAGACCTTAGGTCCAAAGGATGAGATGTATTTAATTTCTAAATTTTCATCTAGAAATTATGCAGAAGTAAATTATACTGATCCAAATAAAAATTATTATTTTGTCTTTGGTAAGGAAACCACTGGGTTGCCAGAAACATTTATGCGTGAGTATTATGATCGAAACTTAAGAATACCGATGTCGAATAATATTCGTTGTTATAATTTGGCTAATTCAGTTGCGATGGTTTTACTTGAGGCTTTACGTCAACAAGGTTTTCCTGCAATGGAGACCACACATCATTATGAGAATGATAAATTAAAAGATGATTATAATCGCCCAGAAAGATATGAACGAAATTTAGGAAAGAGTAAATAATGGATTTTAAGAAAATGACGCCCGTAATTGTTCACGCGTTTCATTACGATTTGAATGACAAGCCCAAAACGAAAGACGAGGTTAATTTTGGCCTAAGAAAAGCCCAAAAACAAAATGAAGATGGAACAACGGATGAAGGTAAAGATGGTAATTATTATGAAATTAACGTTGTTTTCGATGTTGCACCGGCCCCAGGAGATTTTTCGGTTAGCGGAACAATCAGTCAAATAGTTCAATTGAAGAATTATTATGGTGATGGCAGTGATCTTGAAAAATCAGATTATAAGCTACTAAGTCGGCCGTTAGTTGAGTACATTGAAACTTTAACTTATGAAGTTACACAGGTTACATTGGATAAACCAGTTAATTTGAACTTCAAAGCTAATTTTTAGTCTTTAGTTAGGTGAAATTATGCCTAAAAGAAGAAAGAAGAGAACACCGAGGAAAACAAGTAAAAAAAAGCAACAGAAGAATATTTACTGGGCAATTATTGGCATTATCCAGATCGTAATTGCTGTCCTAGCTTTTGTTAAAGTAGGGATGTTAGGTAAACAAATTGCTAATGTAATTAGGTTATTCGTTGGTGATTCATATCTGTTAGCTAGCGCTCTATTTGCTCTTTTTGGGCTTGTCATGTTGATCTACAGTCAACCAATGCACCTAAGATTTAAACGTAGTTGTGGGTTGTTTCTAGCCATTTTTGGTCTTTTATTAATTCAAAGTAGTGTTTATTTTCAACATGAATTAGTTAATAGCGCTTTTTTGAATTCTTTTTGGCATGAAATGGCCAGGGAATTTGCACGTGCTAGTGTCACTGTTTCAGTCGGTGGTGGAATAATTGGTGCAGCTGGTTATCAGCTTCTTTACCCTTTGCTTGGTCAAATCGGATTGCGTGTTTTTGCCGTATTATTAATTCCTATTGGGTTGTTGATGTTCTTTGATGTTAAATTTCGAACTATTATTGAAAAATTTCAATCTTTTAGTCAATTTTTTATCCGTAAAAATAAAGAAGCGGGTTCCAAGTTAAAAGATAAATGCGGTGATATTCGGAAAAAGCAAAAGCAGCGCAAAATTGAAAAAGAAAATTCAAAGCAACTGAAGGATCCATTGAAAAAAGAGACCTCTGTATTTCCTGATGTTAATGATTTTTCTAATGAAGATGGTAATCATTCGGATAAGGAAGTTGAGCCAGAAGTAGTTAGTTCACAGGATGAAAGTAAAGGCTCAGATAAGGCTAGTTTTTATTCTGATGATCATTCTGAACCACAGATTCAAGTTGCATCGCAAAATGATGATCAAAAGAATAAATCTGAGAATAACGCTGATTTACCTAAAGCACATTCTTTTGCTGATGAAGATCGGAAACTGGAACAAGATTTAGGCAGTGTAGATCATGGTGAATTGCAAACAGGGACTAAAACCAATACATCGTATAAGAAGCCGCCGGTGACTTTGCTTGATCCAGTTAAAAATATTGACCAGAGTGCAGATAAAGCCCTTATTAAAAAGAATACTCAGATATTGCAATCTACCTTTAAAAGTTTTGGCGTTAAGGTAATCATTAAAAAAGCAATTTTAGGGCCTACGATAACCCGTTATGAGGTTCAACCTGCTGTTGGGGTAAAAGTTAGCCGGATTGTTAATTTATCTGATGACTTGGCTTTGGCACTGGCTGCAAAAGATATTAGAATTGAAGCTCCAATTCCGGGTAAGCCATTTATTGGGATAGAAGTACCTAACCGTACGACTTCAATTGTTTCTTTTAAAGATGTAATGGAACACCAAAATTCTAAAGCTAAGAGGGATCCAATGCAGGTTCCATTAGGCAAAGATGTTACGGGACAAACAATATCTGCTAATCTAACTAAAATGCCGCATCTACTTATAGCCGGATCGACTGGTTCAGGTAAATCAGTTGCTATTAATACGATTTTAACCAGTATTTTAATGAAGGCTCGACCAGATCAAGTCAAATTGATTTTAATCGATCCAAAGATGGTTGAACTTTCAGTATACAATGGTGTACCACATTTGCTTATACCAGTGGTTACTAATGCAAAATTAGCTGCCAATGCACTCCATAAGGCTGTTAAAGAAATGGAACGGCGTTATAAGTTATTTGCAGCTAGTGGTGCACGTAATATGGCAGAGTATAATACAAAAGTTGCTGAAAACAATCGTGATAAGTCAAAGCCGGTCATGAAACCTTTACCATATATTTTGGTGGTTGTTGACGAGCTTAGTGATTTGATGATGGTTGGCGGGCACGACGTTGAAGGAGCCATTGTCCGTTTAGGGCAAATGGCACGTGCCGCTGGCATTCATATGATTTTAGCAACTCAACGACCAAGTGTTGATGTCATTACTGGTTTAATCAAGGCCAATGTACCTTCAAGAATTTCTTTTGCAGTTTCAAGTGGGGTAGATTCAAGAACTATTTTGGATCAAACTGGTGCTGAAAAACTTCTTGGACGGGGAGATATGCTTTATATGCCCATTGATGCAGCTAAACCTGAACGGATTCAGGGAGCTTATGTATCATCTCATGAAGTTGAAAAGGTTATCTCATGGGTTAAACACCAACAAAAGCCAGAATATGATAAAGAGATGATCCCACAAAAGGGTGAAAATATTTCATCTAGTGGTAGTAATGATGAACCTGAAGATGAATTTTATCCTAAGGCTGTTGATTTAGTCCGGCGGCAGCAAACGGCAAGTGTTTCAATGCTGCAACGTCGTTTTAGGATTGGTTATAACCGTGCTGCGCGAATTGTTGATGAAATGGAAGCTAAAGGAATTGTTGGACCATCAGAAGGTTCAAAACCTAGACAAGTTTTAATTCCACCAGAAAAAAAAGATGATAATTCTAAAAAATAATTTATAGAAAAAACATAGCAGAAATTTCTGCTATGTTTTTTGTTTAAGCTTGGATTAACCTAGTTTCTCTAGTTGCAATTTTTTTAGTAAACATACGATCGTGTTCTACAAATAACATCGTTGGGTTGATTTCTAACAGTAAATTTTCTATTTGTTGGCGTGTAATTACATCTAAATAATTTAAAGGTTCATCCCAAACATATAAATTAGCTTTAGTACAAAGACTTTCTGCTAAAGCCAGTTTTCTTTTCTGACCCTGACACATTTCTTCAACTTTAAAGGTGAAGATTTTGCGATCAAACCCTAACTTATGTAAAGTATTTAGTAGTTGTGAAAAATCAACCTTATGTTTAAGGGCATAATCCTTTAAATCACCATGGAAATTAGTAAAATTTTGTTTCATGTAAGAAACTTTAACATTATGTGCAAAGTGCACGCTACCACTAGCTATTAAGTCATTATTACCTAAAATTGCTTTTATGATGGTTGTTTTACCACTTCCATTAGCTGCATCGAGTGCAATTCTTTCACCAGGTTTAATAGTAAAAGATAGTGCTTGATTTAATTTGTGCTTATTTCGGATAACAACTAGATCTTCTACCTGTAATAAGTTTCTTTTACTAGATTTAGCATAATCGATTTCTAGATTCGGACTTTTATCGATATTTTTTAGTAGTTGTTGCTTTTGATTAACTTCTTTTGTAGTTCCTTTCAGTAATGATTGTGATCGTTTCATTAACTTGGCAGCTTTAAAAACTGAAAAAGGTAAATTTCATAAAACTGATCAGCTTTATGTCCTATGTAACCACGATTAATGTTTTCATGCTGATCAGTTTTATGAAATTTACCTTTTTCAGTTTTTAGAGACCATTTTTTGCTTTTTTGCGCGGTTTTATTTAAACGTTTGATATCAGTTTGTAAGTGTCGCTTCTCTTGATCTTCATGTTCGTTTTGTAGTTCGAACTGTCTTTGCCAGGTATCATAATTTCCCTTGAATAACTGAATTTTAGCACGATCAATTGATAGAACATGATCAATTACTTAAGAAAATAACGGTCGTGGCTGACCACGATGAATCCTTTCTTTTTATTCAGGTAATTAGCAACAACATTTCTGCCTATATTGTCTAAATGATTAGTAGGTTCATCAATTAATTGAAAATCCCTTTTGTTACAGAATAATACCGCTAGTTTTGCTTTGGTTTTTCACCTGGGCTTAAACTATTAAACGGCCGATTGAGAATGTCATCATTTAAATGCAGCTTATCCATTTCAATTTGAATTTTCCATAAATCGCTTACTGTCAGGTTAGCTAGTTGCAATAAGACATTTTGCGTGGATAAATTTTTGCTTTTAACAAATTGAGGAAAATAGGCAAATTTCAAATTAGTAGTAATGTTCCCGTGGTATTCAAGTTTCTTTTGCAAAATTCTTAGGAAAGTGGTTTTACCACGACCATTACGTCCTATTAAGCCTAATTTCCATTTTTCATCAATATTTAAATCAAATTTATTAAAAATATTTTGACTCATATTATCATATTTAAATGATAAATTGTTTATTTCTATTGTTCCCATGTAGATCCTAGCTCCTCACCAAAATCGCAGGGATTGTCACTAATCGAACTATACAAAAAAGGAGCGCACTCTTTCTGCGTTCCTTTCTTATTTTAATTTGGTACACAAATTGAAAATACAAATCGTAGCAGAACAATCCCCGTTAAATAAATTAACAGCGATTAAATTTCTTAAATTAACGATTTGCTTTCTTCAACTTGAGTCACATCCTTAAATAATTTAAGTTAATAATACATAAGAATTATTTTTAAGTCAAATTCGTGATTAATAAACTTTAAGAAAGTTTTATCAAGTTCTGATTTATCTCAAAATTTATTAAAAAGAATGTTAGAATAGGAATTAAGCGTGATTATTGAGGGTTAAAAGATGAATTTTTAGGAATTCTGTTATAAAACTTTCAGACTTTCACACCTAAAATTCTGTGTGAATTTAGTAAAAATACTTTTTGCAGAGTTAGAAAGGGAATATTAGTTAATGAAACGGGCCATCATTTTTGGTGCAACTGGTGGAATTGGTCAATCTATTTGTAGTGAATTAGCTGCAGCTGGATGGTCACTTTATATACATTGCAACCAAAAATGGGATGCAGCTTGCAAAATAAGTCATAAATTGGCTCAAAAGTATCCTGCTCAAGATTTTATTCCAATTAGATTAAATTTTTCCATTAGCGATAATAAATTAATTGTTTTTGTTAAAAATTTATTACCAATAAATGCGGCTGTTTTTGCTGAAGGGATTACAGATTATAATTTTGTCGGTCAGCAAAAAATGGCTAAAATTGATCAAATTATGCAGATTAATCTAATTGTTCCAATTAAATTGACCCATTTGTTAGAACCCCTTTTAATTAAAAATAAATTTAGTCGTATTGTTTATTTAGGTTCTGTTTATGGGGGACAAGGTAGTGCTCTTGAGGCAGTTTATAGTGCAAGTAAAGCTGGGTTGACTAGGTTTAGCCAAGCTTATGCTCGCGAGGTGGCCTCCACACATTTAACTGTTAACGTTGTAGCTCCTGGAGCAGTTAATACTCCTATGAATGCAGTGTTCCCTAAAGAAACTATGCAAGAAGTTAAAGAAGAGATTCCTGCAGGGCGTTTAGCTGAAAGTAGCGATATTTCTTTTTGGATTAAGAATTTACTTGATCCGCACAGTAATTATTTAACTGGCCAAACAATTTATGTAAGCGGTGGCTGGCTTTTGTAATTATGTAAGTAGTTAATGGTATACTCAACGTATTGAGTAAAGATTTGAAGAGGTAAATATGGCAGATATCGGAGATAAATTACGTAGTGCCAGAGAAGCCCAAGGGCTTTCGATTGCAGATGTTGAAAAAGCAACCAAGATTCAAAGTAGGTATCTGACAGCGATTGAAAAAAATGACTTTGATAAACTCCCAGGTGATTTTTATGTGCGGGCATTTATTAGACAATATGCTCAAGTCGTTGGCTTAGATGGTAAAAAATTACTTAGCGAATATCATAAAGAGATACCTAAAGCTGAACCTGATGATTATGTAGAGGATTCAGTCGATAATAAGAGTGAAAAAGTCCGCAAAACAACTAATAATAAGAAAAACTTGTGGAAGAATTATTTGCCACGGATTGCTATTGGACTTGGCGTTATTATCGTTATTTTGATTGTTTACGCTCTTTATGCTCACTTATCATCTAATCATCAAAACGACAATGCTAATAGTAGTGTTTCTGTATCTTCACAGATGAGCTCATCATCTAGTAAGAAACCAGCCAAAAGTTTAGTTAAGATTGTTCCTCTAGGTAATAACCAATATCGTGTTACAGGTTTAAAAAATAATCGACGTTTAGTTGTTCGTGCAGGTAATCAAAATGTAACTTCAACCGTTTCAGTAAATGGTAAAGTTCAATGGTCCCAAAATCTTCTTGCCAACCAAAAGCATACGATGAATATTCCGAAGAATGCACAAAGTGTTGCCATTACCTTTGGCAATGATACTGGAACTTCTGTAAGTGTAGCCGGTAAGAAAGTTCCGTATAAGGGTCGTAATGGTCGCCAAACCCTTACCTTATTTATTGGTAAACACAAGAATAAAGGCAAGATCAAATCACAAACTACTAACCAAACTAATACTAATAACAATAATACGACAACTAATAATAACAATAGGAATACTGTGAACAATAATCAGGGTAGACAAACTGGTACTAATAAGCAGCCTCAATCAAAGGCTCGCCCGCAGCAAAGCACACAAAGTACTCAACAACAAAGTAGTCAATCAAAGACACAAACTCAACCATCTACTAGTTCTACAAACAATAATAATGCTAATAGTAATGGAAAATAGTATAATATTAGCTAGTATGAAGTAAGTATATAGGAGAGTAGAAATAGAATGAATTTGCCTAATAAATTGACGGTATTAAGAATTTTCTTAATTCCTGTATTTATGTTGATTATTATTTTTGGTGGAAATGCTCATGTAGAAGTTGGTAGTTTTACTGTTTATTGGAATTTAGTATTTGCAGCTATTGTATTTGCTATTGCTTCGATAACTGATTGGTTTGATGGGCGAATTGCTCGAGGTCGTCATTTAATTACTAATTTTGGTAAATTCGCAGACCCGTTAGCTGATAAAATGTTAACTATGACTGCATTTATCTTCTTAGTTTCATTAAAATTAGCACCGGCTTGGGTTGTTGCAATTATTGTTTGTCGTGAACTAGCCGTTACTGGTCTACGTTTAATTTTAGCTGAGAATAAAGGTCAAGTTTTGGCCGCTAAAATGCCAGGAAAAATAAAAACTGCTTGTCAAATGTTTTCAAT
>ENA-UOOR01003117-UOOR01003117.1-fermentation-metagenome-genome-assembly--contig:-NODE-3117-length-15295-cov-3.949541_pt1 | contig 15295 bp, 17 predicted proteins | sample MGYA00245780_ERZ724029 | MGnify/ENA primary metagenome ERZ724029 (study PRJEB28704, sample SAMN03018315) | fermentation metagenome | biome: anthropogenic terrestrial biome; feature: soil; material... | reverse complement strand
CAGTATCAAAGATTGATTCGATATTGTCTTCAACTTTTGGCATTACGTGGCAATTGGAAAGTGTAATCTTCTTCCCTGTTTTATCTAATCCTCTACCAGCTAAGACTCTACCCGCAGGCATAAATTCTCTATCTTTAATAGCCTTTTTAATAGGCTCATTACCTCCGCTAACTCTTTCTAAAAACTCATCAAATCTTTCATTGTTAAACCTATATTTTTTTTCATAGATATCCCTTTGTAAATCGGTCATATTCCAACCCTGTTCTCTCAATTTATTTCTTTTATTCCTGTAGAGAATATACTTCTTACTTACATCAAACCTTTTATTATAAGCCAACAGAATTTCTATTCTGTCTTGGACAGTCTCAACAGTTGGAATTACATCTACATCAGCAAATTCATCTTCAATTTCATCGGCAATACTTAATGCTAAATCCTCATCAATTCCTTCTTCTGTTTCAGCCATAGCCTTTATAATTGCATCAACAATTTTCTCAGACTCAAATTCAACCAATTTCCCATTTCTTTTTACTATTTGCAATATATCTCTTCCTTTCTTTTTTTGTGTTTAATATTATATTTAGTTTTCAAATCATATATAACGAACTTAAACACTATTAAATCTTTTAATTTTCCATTAGATTAGCTCTTAACATACTTTATTTAACCTTCTGTATACTTCAATTATTTTTTAGTTATCACTTTGAAAATATTTGAATATTATCTAATAAATAAACTTCTACCTTTCAATGTAGTATAGGTGGGATAAGCCATTATAAATAAAAAAACATAAGAAAAACCTAATAAAAAAACAGGAGGATACTATGGGTAAAATCGTTAAAAGAAAACAATTTGAAATGAAGCCTATGTATGAAGAAGAAGCCATAGCTCAAATGGAAATGTTAAAACATTCATCGTTCATGTTTCTAAATGCAGACACAGATGAAATGTGCTTATTATACAAAAGAAAAGATGGAAATTATGGGATAATCGAGAGGATTCCATCTTAGGATGATAAAAACTCGATAATTCAATTACTAAACAATTCATTAATTTAATAAATAAGCTTTCACGAGATACTTATTTCATAAATAATAGGTATCTCTTTTATTTTTCTGTTATCACTAAAAAGCAATATGCATAGTATAAGCAAAGTTAAAAATAAGGCATTTTATTAAAGTTACTTAAACAACTTTAAAAGAAATAAAATCACAAGGAGGTTTTTAAAATTACAAATAAAAAGGTTTTCATTTTAGTAGGTCCTTCTGGTAGTGGGAAAACTACTATGGGAAGATATCTTAGAAAAATAGGAATCCCGGAACTTATATCACATACTACGAGACAGATAAGAGTAGGTGAAACGGAAGGAATTTCTTACTATTTTGTAAATAAAGAGGAGTTCGATTCGATAGAAAAAATTGAATATAGCAATTATGCTGGAAATTATTACTGTCTATCTAAAAAGGAAGTTGAGGACAAGCTTAGCAAATATGACAAGGTATTTGCCATAACGGATTATCACGGAGTTGAACAAATTAAGCAAATATATCCAGATATAACAACAACCATCTTCATAGATGTAACCTACGATGACATGATAAAGAGAATGAAAAATAGAGGAGATAAAAAGGAAGATATAGCAAAAAGAATATATAACTCGATTATGACAGATGAAAAAGAAAATAAACATAAATGCGACTTTATCGTAGAAAACAATAACTTAGACAGAGCTTGTGCATTTTTAAGTTATATCTGTTGTAAATAAAAAATTAAAAGGAGGGCATAAAATGCCAAATCATGTTACGAATAAATTAACAATTTTAGGAACAAAGGAGCAAGTTAAAGAAGTTTTTGATTTTATTAAGATAGAAAAGAGTGAAGAAAACCCAAATGTCTACGGTATGGGAACTATAGATTTTAATAAAATAACACCAATGCCTAAATAGGTATTTAGTGGAATTTTAGGTAGGGAAGATGAAGAAAAATATGGAAAGGAAAATTGCTGGTATGATTGGTGCTGCAAGAACTGGGGAACAAAGTGGAACGCTTATGGACAACCTAATAAAGGAAACACAGAAAACACTATATGTTTTGAAACAGCATGGGATGGAGTTCCTGATTTAATCCAAAAGTTAGCATGGATATTTCCTAATGTAATCATAGAATATTCATATTCTGACGAAGATTTTGGCTATAACGTTGGAAAATATAGATTTAGGGATACAGAAACATTAGAAGAATATCTTCCAGTGGGAGGAAGCAAAGAAGCATATGAATTAGCTTTTGAAGTTAATGGCTCTACTCCAGAAGATTATGACATGGTATTTAACAAAGATATTAATAATTATGAGTATATAGAGTAGTTAAAATTATTTCTATTTGAAAAAGTTGCTTATAAATTTAAAGCTATTTCAGTATAATGCAACATTAAAAACTGGAATAGCTTTTTTATACTTTAAAAGAGGAGCGTAAAACACAAAAATTCATATTTACATTTGGAGAAATAAATGAATTAGAAGGAAAATACCAACCAATATATGCCTCAACATATAGGAAAGCACGAGATAAGATGCTTGAATTACATGGAACTGATTGGGCTTTCCCATATACTGAAAAAGAATGGGAAGCTATTAAAAATGAACCAGATAGAACGTGGAATATGGAAACAAAATTAGAGCCTGTATATTGTGATGAAGAATATGAAAAATTCCTGAATATTTACATCATGTATAACGATAGGTGTAGAGACTTCATAAGAAAGAAAAAAAATACACAGGATATTCAGATACAACATATCGAATATTACGAGAATTTCGTAGATGTTTTGTATCACGAAAATGGCTATGATTTAGCAGACCATATAATGATTCCACTTTATCAAATTATATAGGGAGGTTATAAAATGACTAATAAATACGTTACTTTTAAAATTGATGGTGAGTTTTTAACGCACTTTTTCAGAAAATTATATTATGCAGATGACTTGCCTTACGATGAGGTTAAAGATAAATTTAAGGATTCGTTAAATCTTCAAGGCAATGAACTGAATGAAGTTTTCTATAATTTAATATATGGAAAAAGGAAATTGGTAGGAATAAATGAATTTGACTTTGTAGAAGATATAGACTTTGATGTCTATAACTACAGTAGATTCTCAAAACCCACCTTTGAAGAAGGCAAGGGAATTAGAGGAATACTAACACAAGATGGAATATTTGTAAGTTGCGAATATGGCGGGCACTTTGGAGCTATAGATTGGATAGGAGAAAAATCATTTGGAGGGATTATATTTTATTTGCATGATTACGACAGCGACATATGTGGTGTAGCATCGGATTGCGATACAATTCCGCTGACAAAAATGCAAACTGAGTGGTTAAAGGATAATAAAAGATATATGAATGATAAACAAATTAAACAGGTTGAAGGAATATTATGGTTAAATAAGGGGGATACGGCAAAATAAGGAGGTTTCTAAATAAATGGGAATAACTATAGAATCAAAGAATTATTCAATCGACATGGGATATTGTGGTTTCAATAGATTAAGACAAAAAATTGCCGAATTGACAGGGAAGGAAATCGGCGAACATTATAAGGAATTAGATAAAGGGATGTTTATTATTGGAATGGAAAAAGAAGTCTTTTTTAAAAAATATAATAAGAAAATATCTGAATTGGAGGAAGAATTTAAAATTCCTCATGGGATACTCGATTTCTTATATGCTTCAGACTGCGAAGGTGAAATTACTTCAGCAAAATGCAAACAAATCTATGAAATCATAAAAGACTATGATGACAATATTCTCTACGGATATTGTGGAAGAAAAGACTGTGCTAAATTCGCAGACTTTAAAAGAATTGTCAAGGATTCAATTGATAATAAATGTAGTATGGCATGGATATAAAAATAAATAAGTAATCACGTTATTTAATTTTTTTTAAATACTAAAGAATAATGCAGCAAATTTTTAAAACAATTTACAACTGACAAAATTACAAATAGTTTTCTTGAAGAATGTAAAGAGGCAGCTATAAAAACAAAGCAGAGAACAAAGAAGAATAAATAAAATTCATTCGATTATCATATGTAATAAAAAGAAGTGTATATAGCACTTCTTTTTGCCTTTTAATATAATAATCCAAGTGATGTAAACAATGCTTCATCTATTAGTTTCATTGCTTCATCATTTAGTGAACCATATATATAATCTACCCTTTTTTTATCTATGGTTCTAATTTGCTCCGCCATAACAATTCCATCTACTCTATTGCTACCTGTCATCATCCATCTCTTTAGTTCAACTTGAGTTGGGAGAGTGGCATTTCTGTGACTTATAGCTAAGACTATTAGAGTTGGGCTATGTTTATTCCCCATGTCATTTTGTACGACTACACAGGGTCTTTTCTTGTTTACTTCGGAGCCACAGTTGATGCCTAAGTCAACTGAAATCACCATTCCCCTCTTATATGTCATATATGTCTCCCCTTTTAAGTTATATCGTGTTAAGTAATATTCCTTTTATTACTCATTACCTTATAAGCAAAATATTAGAAAAAAATAACCATTAATTTAACGTTTTCATAAATTATTTTAATTTTCTGATAATTAGCTATAAAGATTGATTAAAGTTGTTTAACTAACTTTATGAGAAAGATAAAAAATAAGCATGAAAATAAATTTCATGCTTATTCCTATGAATCTCTATATTTTTTTAACTATCACATTTTAGCTTTTTTCTTCTTAATATTAAGCATCTCTTTTGTAACTGTAAGATTTTTAATCTCTTTCTGAGGAGCATCAAACATTATCTCGTACATTTGCTTTTCAATAACGCTTCTTAGACCCCTTGCTCCAATGTTTTTCTTCATTGCTTCTGATACTATATAGTCTATTGCGGAATCATTAAATTTTAAATTAATTCCATCTGCCTTAAACAAAGCCTTATATTGTTTTAATATTGCATTTTTAGGCTTAGTCAATATCTTCTTTAGTTCATCTTCTTTTAAGTGAGACAAAGTTACTATTACTGGAATCCTCCCTACAAATTCAGGAATAAAACCAAACTCAATTAAATCATCATGCGTTAATTCTAAATTAATAGGTTTTTCCTTTTCTTTATTATTTATTGAGTTAAATCCTATGGATTTCTTTAAACTTGGGTCTCTTTTTTTTATTATTTCATCTATCCCAACAAATGCTCCTCCTAATACAAAAAGTATATTACTTGTATTTATAGGGGTTTTTTGATTCATAAAGCCATCACTTTGCTCCACATAAACATCAGCACCTTCAAGCATTTTTAATAGTGCTTGCTGTACTCCTTCTCCTCCTACATCTTTCTTATCTAAATCAAAATTCTTTTTCGCAAGTTTATCAATTTCATCTATATAAACCATGCCCTTTTCAGCTTTTTTTATATTCCCATTAGCTTTTTTTAATAGTCTATTTAAAATATTTTCTACATCTTCTCCTACATATCCCGCTTCAGTAAAAGTATTAGCATCTACTATAACCAATGGAATGTTTAAAATTTTTGCTAAATTTTCCATAAGATATGTTTTTCCTGAACCGGTAGGACCTTGTAAGAGTATATTAGTCTTTTGTATTTCAACTTTGCTTTTAACATTTATTCTTTTATAATGATTATATACAGCAACGGATAATATCTTCTTCGCTTCCTCTTGCCCTATTACATATTTATCTAATTCTTTTTTTATTAAATGAGGTTTTATTGCTTCTTCACCTACTGTATTTATATTAAAATCTTCAGATATTAATTCATTACAAGCATTTACACAATCCCTACAAATAATTGCTGTTGCACCCTGGACAAATGCACTATTCTTATTAATTACATTTCCACAAAAAGAGCATGTTTTTATTTCCAATATCCACTCCCCCTTATTTAATTTAACTTTAATTCAATAAATAATCGTCTTCCCTAATAACTTCATCAAGAAATACATGTTCAGGTAAGTCTCTATAATAACCATTTTCTTCTAATCTAACTTTCCCACTTAAGGTTTTGTATAGTTTTTTCATAATTCCTTGTTCAATTTTACTAATATTTGCCTGGCTCATTCTTAAACGCTTAGCCAATTGATATTGAGTTAAAGGTTGTCCTCCAAGAAGCCCATATCTGTTCTTTATAATAAACTGTTCTCTTTCTGGAAGTTCATCAATAGCTTCCATTAAAAGATTTACATCCTCTTTAAACATTATATAGTCCTCAACATAATTCCCATTATCTACGCTTAGTGTATCTTCCAATAAAAAATCTTTTCCTTTATTATCAGTATGAAGTGCATAATTAGTTGAAATATCATTTAGCATATGCTTCTTTTCTTTTCTTAAAAAATAAAGGATTTCATTTTTTATACAGTTAGTTGCGTAAGTAGAAAATTTTGCTCCCTTTTCCGAATCATAAGTATTTAATGCTTTAGTATATCCAACAGAACCAATACTTACCAACTCATCATGGGGCAAATTAACATTACTAAAACTTTGTGCTACATAATGTAAAAGTCCCATATTTTCCCTACTCATTACATCTTTTTCTTCAGAGGTTAATAACAATCTAAATCATTTCCTTTCTTTTTATACTATAGTATTAATTATATAGTATTTTATGTACTATATTCAATGTTTATAAGCGTTTATAACGTTTTATATCGACTAAACCCTGTAATATACCCATTCGTTAAATTTGACTTAAATATAATTTATACTATATGAGTTATATATTTCAATATATTAATATATAGTATTAAAAAGATTAAATAAGTGGTTATATTAATAACTTTAAAAGGAGGTTTATCAAACATGAGAATTAATGCTATATCGGCTATAGATGGATTAAAAAACAATTTATATCCAAATCCTAACAATTGTTTCAAAAAGCCATATAAGAAAAATCAACATTTAAAGGAAGCCAATAAGAAATTCACTCGTTCCATGGAATATGTAGTTAAGTATCAAGGAGTTGAAAAGGAAAATGGATAAAGATTTATCAGATAAAAAGTTATTAGAAATGGAGATAATAGCAAGAAGTGCTAATGAATTCGTTTCTGTTGATATTGAAACTACCGGATTTCATCCGGATAAAGGCGGAAGGATTATAGAAATTGGAGCTATTAGGATAAAAGGTGGAAAATTAATAGATACATTTAGCATTCTTATAAATCCTGAGATGTCAATACCTAAAAAAATTACAGAAATTACAGGAATCACAAATGAAATGGTGAAAAATAAACCTACCTTTAGAGAGGTCTTACCTACTTTTTATGACTTCATTTCTGATTCAATACTTGTATTTCATAATGCCCAATTTGATTGGGATAGGTTTCTCCTTTATTACTTTAAAAAGGTTGGGGTATACCCAGACAATAATACTGTAGATACTTTGAAACTATCAAGAGCTTATTATCCCAAAAATAAAGATGGTTACAATTTACAGGCAATGTGCGATAAATTAAACATAAAATTAGAAAATGCACATAGAGCAACAGATGACGCTCTTGCTACTGCCAGATTATTTTACTATCTAAAGGAATATAAGATTAAAGATTTTGAAGATAATCAGCTATCATTACTTGATAATAAAATAAAGAAAAATAAGATTAAACCTCAAAGCATAAGAAAAATAAATTACTGGGAGAAAGAAGTGAAAAAAGGAAAGGTTTTAAAAAGAGTGTATGTTACCTTAGATAGGTCATCGGTATTCTATGACATTCCCTCTCAAGCATGGGAAGTTAAATCGACAAATGAGCCTATTAATTTTAACGAAGTAGAAAAAGAAGTTGTAGCTTTTTTAAATTTAAAGAATATAAGCGAATTGCAAACACATTTTTCTTAAAGTTATATAACTAACTTTAAGCAAAAGAATAATTAAATAATAAATAAAAATTGGAACGCTTTTAATTAGGCGTTCCAAAATAATTATCATCATCTATTACAAATTGTAGATTTACATTGTTTTTATATACATTTATCTCAGGAGAACCCAAGGCTGTTACCTTTAAAGGGCAACCTTTATTTTCATAGTCTTTAGCCATTCTCCATGCTATTAAACTTAAGTTATTGTTGCCTAATAGCTTTACATGTTCTTTTTCTTTCCCCATATTGAAACATCTTCGCACATTAAATTCTTCTAATTTCAATAACGGTTTCGGAAATCCTTCTCCATATGGTTCCAGTTCCGATAACTCTTCTACTAAAGATTTTGTTATATCCCTTTCTTTTAACGTTTCAACATAGTAAAATTTCTTTATAAAATCATCTTCAGTTAAAATGTCTTTAGCAATTGATATAATTTTTTTCTCAAATGCATCTACATTTTTCCGTTCTAATGATAGCCCAGCAGCCAAGGCATGTCCACCATACCCCAGCAATAAATCAGAGCATTTATCCAGATTTTCTTTTATATCAAAGCCCTCAATACTTCTACAGGAACCTTTAACGTTTCCCTCTTCATCCTTTGTTAATATGATAGTAGGTCTATTGTATTTTTCTTTCAACCTTCCAGCTATAAGTCCTACTATTCCTTCATAAAATCTTTCATTATAAAGAACTATTACTTCTCTTATTCCCTTTTTCTCAAGCTGTTCTTCAGCTATTTCAACTTGAGTTTTTGTTAATGCTTTTCTTTCTTCATTTGTGTTAATTAAAATAGTTATAGCTCTTTCAATTGATTCCTTATCCTCAGAAGTTAGCATTTCTATAACTATGTCAATATTCCCATCAAGTCTGCTAATAGCATTAAAGATAGGTGAATAGATAAACCCTAAAGTAAAATGTGAATTTATTTCACTTGCATTAGTCATCTCTCTCAACATCTTTAATGACAATCTACTGTCATTTCTTAATAGCTTTAAACCTTCCTTTACTATAATACGATTTTCATCAATCAACGGGACAACATCACCTACAGTAGCTATTGCTAATATATCTAAATATTTATTAGCATCATTTTTATTTGCATATAATTCCCTTAATACTTTCCATGAAACTACTGCACCACATATTCCATCAAATGGGTATGTTGAATCCTTTCTCTTAGGATTAACAATTGCATCCGCTAATGGCAATTCATCTGATGCCTTATGATGGTCGGTTATGATAAGTGTCAGCCCCAAATCCTTTATATATTTAGCTGCATCAAATGCGGCTATTCCATTATCTATAGTATAAATAACTTCTATATCCGGACTAAATTTTAATATCTCATCAAGCCCACTAATACACATTCCATAACCTTGTAAAAATCTATTATTAGTGTAATAAATAACGTCAGCCCCTAATTCCTTTAGCATCATATAGGCGACACTTGCACCACATGCCCCATCCGTATCATAATCTGAGTATATGCAAATCTTTTTCTTTTTATCTATTGCATCTTTTAACAAAGAAACCGCCTTTAACCCATCTTTAAATAAACTAATATCATGTAAATCAGATATCCTTCCGTTCAAAAATAATTCTTTATCTTTTATTCCTCTAACAGATAGTATTCTATCTGTAATTGTATTGCCTACTCCTCTCTTTTTAATCCATTTTCTTTTACCCATAAATTTTCTCCTTTCTATAATTAGCCTATTAAAGTCACCCTTTCTTTTTATATTGAATTATATTGATATAGGCTAAAAATTATAAGAAAAAAGCTTATTTTAATATATGTAAACACAAAATTACCACTTACGCTATTAAAGCGTAAGTGGTAATTGACCTCTAACTATTAAATATAATGCTGCTACTGTTAAAAATGTACCAATTATAGATTCAACGAATCCCCCTGTAGTTATCCCTATTAATGAAATTTTTTCCTTATTTAAAGGATAAAAAAGAGGAACTCCTTCTTTTGTTATTAAATCCAACAATACATGGCTTATCATGCCTATAAATAGTCCTGCTATCAAAATATTAAACGATGAATCAAGCCAAATTAGCTTATTTAATAAATATAAAATACTTGTAAACAATACTATCAAAAACGGCGAATGAGTAGCTCCCCTATGACCAAATGCCGTATTTATTAATTTAGACAAAGGTTTTACCCTTCTTCCTATATAGCTACCATTATGGTCAATATCAGGGAAAATTGAGCCCACAACAGCTCCACTCATGTATATAACTGATACGGAAATATCTTCATTTATATTTATATTCAATATGTTAGATGCGGAAGATACTGTTAGTAAGCCTAATAATACGCCGCCCATTACATGAGTTTTATAGTTCATTTTTTATCATGCCTTCTCGTGAATTAGATTCAACAACACATTTTTTAATCTTTTGATAAATTAAACTTTCTATTTCCTCTATAGATTTAATATTGCTTCCATCATTACAATCTATAGTATCCCAATCATATTTTTCAGCCACATACATGGCATTTTCATATGACTCTTTTAAATATTCCGGATGTTTTTCGTGAATATCTTTTTCTTTTTTATTGTCAATTTTATTCAACCTATTACGCATTAAATTTTGACTTATTTCAGGCTTCACATCCAAAAGTATAACTATATCAGGAACCGGTAATTTAAACAAATTAAATTCTAAGTTCCATAACCAATTAAGATATTCATCTTTTTCTTTTAAGTCTTTTATTTTAGATGCCTGATGAATCATATTTGAAGTAGTATATCTATCCATTATAATAATGCCACCATTTTCATAGAAGTTTTTCAATTCCTTTGCATAGGTAGCAAATCTATCTACTGCAAAAAATGCAGACACTGCATATACATTACAATCTTCAGGGTCATCTCCAAACTCTCCGTTTAAATACATTTTGACTAATGAAGATGACAGACTGTTATAATTAGGGAAAGATACTAATTTTACAGCATGTCCTTCTTTTTTAAGCCTTTCATATAATAACTGAGATTGAGTTTCTTTCCCTGTACCATCTACACCTTCTATATCAATAATTTTTCCTATACTCATATTAATCCTCTCCTTTTTATGTGCTTTACTTTAAGTTCCTTTTTGTTTGATATGGGATTATACAAGAGATGAGAAAAATTCATAACTAATGAAAAATTTACTTATAAAATTAATAATATGGAGTTTCTCTATTATCTTATTAAAAGTTTTATTTTCCAAAACTTTTGGGTATAATATTAATGACTGATGTTATGAAAAGTATTTTTCATAATCAAAAGTCAAAGCTTTACAAAAAGCTTTTGTGTTGATATAATTAAGATGCAAAAGAAAAAACCCGTAGATGAATCAAGTTCTTAAACTAAAAACCCTCAGAAATAGCCTTCTGAGGGTTTTGCCATCATCTTTTTCTAATAATACGTAAAATTAAGTCTATAATAGACAAAATTTTTTGCACTATATCGACAATGGACTTTACAGTTGCTTCTTTTACTTTTGTTTTTAACTTTTCCCGTAGACTCCTCAAATTCTCACCTCCTTCTTTTTAAAAGAGGAGGTTTTCAAAAGAAACAACCTAACATATTATAACATATATTTCGCCATGTAAAAACTTGACAAATTGGAAGTTTTATGATACGTTTGAATTGACAATATATAGTATAAATAAATATAGTAACACACCATATAGTTGATTGTATATTGTAGCATAGATATTGGAAGCACTACATTTTATATGTATTATATAGTATTAATTTCATAAATTTATACTATTTTTTATACTATATGAAAAAGCTTAGTTGTTCTTAAAGGGATGTATTATAATGAGAGAAAGAGTATGGGAATTATTAATTCAAAAATATAAAGATGAAAATGGAATAAGAGGCTTTTTCGTAAGAGCCTTTACAGATATTGCAGTTGGAATAATTGCATTAGTTTTTATAAGTATAATAAAAATAAAACTATATTAATATAGCTTCCCCTTAAAGTTAGTTATATAACTTTATGAAAACAAAAAAAGGACCTTGGCATTCACGCCAAAGTCTTTTTTATATTTTTTATTCTTATTGCATAATATGGGTCTTTAAGTCATCTTGTGCTAATATTTCTATTCTAAAGGATTCGCAATCCTGCATTAGTTTCTTATTGGTTAAATTAACTGGAGCTTCCGGGTTATAGCCATACCATTGAGGAGTTCTTAATTTTATAGTATATGTTCCTACTCCCGCATCTTCGTTTGTATATATCTTTCTCTCATCTTTTATTCCAAATGAATTCCTAAGCGGTAATTCAAAATCTTTTTTACTATTATACCAATATCCATTTCCTCCCGTTGGAGTGAGCAAGTAGCAAACTTCAGAACTATTTCTTCCTTTATATGGCATTAACATATATAATATATTTGGAGAATCAACTGGTGTTACTCCCGGGCTTCTTGTTATATAGTCGCAATACCCACTGCTATGTTGACCATATTTATCTCCTTTATAAGGATTTCCTTGATATGGATTTGGAGTTGGCATTATGTTTCTATTTGTAACATATTCTGTTACAATCCTTAGCTCAAAGCCATAACCTGCTTTTATCTTACCTACCTTATTTCCTAATAAATCAACCCATCCACCTTGGTTATCATTGGTGTATTTACTTCTAAAGAAGATATTCTTTATCTTAAATGTCTCATAATAATCCTTATCTTCTGTCCATTTCTTACTATAGGTTACATTGCAGACCTCATAGGGTACATTGTAATCCTTTTCTACACATGCATAATAAGTATACGTTTCATGGTCAGTACATTTACCATTATCATCCCATTCCACACATTCTCTTCCGGTTCTTTCTTCTTCCCTTAGACAATAATTAAAATGTTTTGTTACAACATTTCCTCTTTGTTCTTTAAATGAAAATCGTTCAGTCCATGTATTTCTCTCACGAACCTGTATACAATCTAAACATTTTTGGTATCTTTTAGTAGTAATATTTTGAGTTCCCACATTATCTAAATAGGGATTACTAACTCCAGGTAAGAACTCAACTTCTTTTCTATCAGGATTAACCTCAACTACGATTTTATTATCTCCGGGGTATATATCCAATACACCTATTCCTACGGTTTTTATACTTGTTGTTCCAGGAGCTACAGAAACCTGTCCTTTCCATACTTCAGAGCCTCTATACTTTATAGTTACAAGAGGATTTGATGGAAGTGTTCCTGTTTCCGCTCTGCTTTCATTTCCTACGGTAAAGGTTACGCTTATAGGCTTTTTAACGCTTGATTCATTTGGGGCTAAATATTCAGATTGAGGTGTTACTTTTACATCTTTTATAGAATAATTTTTAGCCATATAGAATGTGGCACACATTCCATCATTTGATTTATTGGTATTATACCCCTTTTCGGCATGTATTTGGTCAATGACAGCACAGGCTGTAATTTGTCCGCTTTTTCCGCTAAATGAATTACTTGGAGGCATTGCAATCTTTGCTCCCTTTTTTAAGACCTCTGATGCTTGTATATCTTGCTTGACTAATGTTCTCCCATTTATATCAGTTACAGTTACATTAATTATTACTTTCGGGTTATTTAATGCATCAAGCCCTACTGATTCCTCCCCTAAGTAATGGGCTACGTTAAATTGTACTTGATGTTCATATCGTGGGTCCAAATATAGAGTAGATTTTCCATCTCTTAATAATATAACAGGGGCTGCCATACCTATGTCAACGCCATCTGAATGAAACGTTGCACATATTTTATCGTTTTTTGGATTATCATTATAGCCTTTTTCTGCATGTATTGGGTCAATAGTCGCACATACTGTAATCTTATCGCTATTTGTTGTGAAACTTTGTGTTTGTGGCATATCAATGAATTCGTTAGGGTTTAATATTTTAGGTGTTTGAATTCTTTCTTGTGAAATTACTTTATCGTCTTTATCTGTTATGTTGGTATTTATAATAACTTTGGGATTATTTATATCATTAAGCCCTACAGCTTCTTCACCTTTTACGTGTTCTACCGGAAATACTATCCTAAGAGGTTCATTTTTCTTATATTGAGTTATTTGTTCTCCTCTTTGGTTTATAAGTTTAACTTGATTTTTCATTCCGATATCGATACTTTCCAATGTAAATGTTTTACATATTTTATCATTCTCAGGGTTACTGTTAAATCCTAATTCCTTATGAATAGGGTTTATCGTTGCACAAGCTGTAAAGCTATTGGTCTTTGGTATAAAGGAATCCGATAATGGCATTTCAATTGTACTTCCCTTTTTTAACATCTCATCTGTTTGAAGGGTTTGAATTAATAGCTTATTTTGAGAGTCATCCTTTACTTCGATATCAATTGTAGCTTTAGGGTTTTTAATAGAGTCAAGACCTATATCGATATCCCCTAATACATGCTCAAGTGAAAATTGTAATTTATATGGTTCATCTTTTGTATATTTACTAACATTTACTCCTGATTTATCTATTAGTTTAACAGGCTCTTTCATGCCCATATCATTTTCACTACCAACTACTTTAAACTTACCAACTGTAAAATACCAATCCGTTACTTCTACTACCTCTGTAACAGTTCTTCCTTTGGTTTTCCAGTTTCCTAAGTTGGACCAGTTTGCAAAGTTCATTGGAGTGTTTGTGTCTTTAAACGTAGGTACAAAATCATCCGCAACGTTTAGAAATATAATTACATAGCCTTCTTGTTCGGCTTTTATCTTAATATCTTTAGTGTCAAATTTTTGATAGTCAACATACTTTTCATCCTTGTCCCAATAATATACTTGCCACTCCCAAGCATTGATTTTATTTCCTGCTCCTTTTAAAGATGCATCCAAGACTTCAATTTCTTTTCCAACCGGTATTGTAGCCTCTCTTGCTGGAATTTTCTTCATGGCATCCGGGTCTTCTATGTTATCATATTTTTCATTAATTTTAGGATAGACCAATTCTTCTCCGTTTTCAGCTGTTGGGGTTTTTACTTTAAACATTGGAGTAGGCTGCTTAAATGACTCTATACCAGCTTGTTCTTGAACAGTTCTAAGAAAATCATCAAATTTCATTTTTATTTCTCCAGCTGCAAAAACGCTGGTTGTAGTTAATGAAAACATCAATAATATGATTAATGGTAATAATTTCTTTCTCAATTTTTCTCTCCTCTCCTATTCTTAAATTAACATCATCGGATTATTATACTTAAAAGATATATTTTTAATAACCCTTAGCATATGCAACAAGACAGAGAGACATGAGATTATATTAATTTTTTACGTAAAAAGCTGCATACCTTTTGAGTATACAGCCTATTGAAAATTCTTCGATTACCATGAATTTGAATCTTTTCTCCCTTTAAACGGAATCTCTAAGTCATAGTCTTTGCTTTCACCATTCATGGTTAAGGTG
>ENA-UOOR01003116-UOOR01003116.1-fermentation-metagenome-genome-assembly--contig:-NODE-3116-length-15297-cov-3.570922_pt1 | contig 15297 bp, 10 predicted proteins | sample MGYA00245780_ERZ724029 | MGnify/ENA primary metagenome ERZ724029 (study PRJEB28704, sample SAMN03018315) | fermentation metagenome | biome: anthropogenic terrestrial biome; feature: soil; material... | reverse complement strand
AAAAGTTGGGCAATTAAACTTGCAATTTACACCTTTTTGCATAAAAGTAAAAATATATGGATTAATTTGTCGTATTATGTTATAATTGTTTCAATAACTTGAATTTATAACAATTAGCAGGAATGAGAGACATATTGTAGGCAGAGGTGGGGCGATGTCACTTATTAATGGTTTCTATGAAAACGTTATTATTACGCTTATTGATGAACATCATGACTTATAGAAAATTTGAGGTTTAGATTGAAGAAAGCGTAAGCTTTGAAAACAACTTAGATTAGCAGCATCTATTAAGTTGAGTTTGGAATATTTAATAGTAAGGTGATAAACTTATAAATGTGAGTTTGCAACAACATGCAATAGGTTCCAGAATCAAGAATTTGGGGCCTCTTGTTAATTTAATACAGCTATTTATATATAGATTAATTTGTCATATTATGTTATAATCGTTTAATCGGTTGGCTTTTTATGCTTATTATTAAAAGGCGAATGTAGTCTTATTTAAAAAAAATTAGAGTCCTGTTTAATGGACAGGCTTTATGTAATAATAGGGAACAGGAGGTGTATACCTTTGTGGTGTAAAGACTGTAACCGTGAAACGAATGAAGAAATATGCGAGCTTTGTGGTAATAAAACAGAATCAGATATACCTGTAATGGTTTATTGGTGTGAGTATTGTAAAACACCAATAATAAAGGAAAAAAATCAAATTGATAAGGATATATGCCCAATGTGCGGAGGAGAAACAAGATATATGGCATCTGACTTGCGTCCAGTTTTTCCAGAAGAACGTTTGTTACTAGAAATAATGGTTGCTAAACCATTGGTATACAAACAAAGAACTGTATGGGCATCTAACAATAGATATTACATTGATGGTAAAGTAAAAGTAGTACCTAAAAAAGTGTTTAAAAGATTTGATGTTAGTAATATTGTTGCTTCCTTAGAAAGCTATAAAGCCAAAAATGATTATGATTTTTTTAATAATACAATAGATAAGTTTATTTATGCTAATAGAGATCACTTAAATTACATAATAGATGAAGCTACAAACTTTATTAAAGAAACTGCAAGTGAATATCCAAGCGAAAACATAGTTGTATCATTTTCTGGTGGTAAAGATTCTACTGTAACAGCAAATCTGGCTGTTACGGCATTGAGCAATCCTAGTTTAGTACACATTTTTGGTGACACTACTTTGGAATTTCCTTTAACCATAGAATATGCTAAGCGTTTTAGAAAAAGTAATCCAATGACTATTTTTAAAGTTGCCAAAAATAAAGAGCAGGAATTTTATTCTGTATGTGAAGATATAGGACCACCAGCTCGTATGTTGCGTTGGTGCTGTTCGATGTTTAAAACTGGACCAATTACACGTGTTTTAAATGGCTTATATCGTGATGCTAATATTTTAACTTTTTATGGTATCAGAAAATACGAATCTGCAAGCCGTAGTAAATACAACCGTGTAGAAGATAATGCAGAAGCTATTAAAATTCAAAAGCAGACAGTTGCATCACCTATATTTTCTTGGAAGGATATGGATATTTGGTTATATTTATTAAGTAAAAAGCTAGATTTTAATGATGCTTACCGTTTGGGATACGATAGAGTTGGTTGTTGGTGTTGCCCAAACAATAATGTACGAGCACAATTTTTATCGCGTATATATATGCCTGAGCAATCTGAAAGGTGGAGAGAATTTTTAATTGACTTTGCTAAGAAAATTGGAAAACCGGATCCTGAAATATATATTGATAGTGGCAAATGGAAGGCGAGACAAGGTGGTAATGGAGTATCTGCTGCTGAAGATGTTAAAATTCGATTTACTAATTGCACTACGGAGGAAAACGCAAAGGTTTATAAATTATCTCGACCCATTGATGATAGTTTTGTAGGTATGTTTATTCCTTTTGGAAAGATAGCAAAAGAACTTGGAAGAAAAATGATTAATGAAACTATTATACTTGATACTAAGACAAACATACCTATTATTTCTATACAGCCATTTAATCAAGATGATTATGATTTTTCTGTAAAAATTAAAACTATGAATGTAGCAAAACATGATGATTTACAAAGGATGATAGGTTATCAGATAAGAAAATATAACGCCTGTCGTAAGTGTTTAAAATGCGAATCACTATGCAGATTTGGCGCAATATCAATTATGGGAGATGAATATAGAATCAATCCTGATAAATGTAGACATTGTAAGAAGTGTGTAACTGCAAAATACCTTGAAGGTGGTTGCATGATGGATAAGTATTTGAGGACTAAGGAGTAACAAATATGTGGGAAATGCTTAAAGATATATTACCGTCAATTTGTACTGTTGTGGTAGCAATAATAAGCAGTCGTATGGTAATAATTTCTGCAAATAAATCGGTTGACCGTCAAAAAGCAGATAAACTACAAAACGATTTAGAAGATTTCTATTATCCATTTTTATTGTTATCAATGAAGACTACTCAGCTTTATAGAGCATTACATCAGGTTAACAAAGAAGATTGTGACAGTTGTCTTGTTTATTTACTTAGCGGAAAGAAATTTGATGGCAACGCTTTAGAGATCTGGAAAGAAATAATAGCAAACAATATAAAACTAAATGAATTAATCATCAAATATTCAACTATAATTAATAATAAACATCTGAGAGATGATCTATCAAATTTATCTACACATTATACAATGTTAGAACTTGCAAATGCCAACTTTTTAATAGGCAATGAAGATGTATTAAGTGAATACACCTTCCCAACAAAAGTAATTGAAAATATAGAAATAGAAATAGACAAAATAGTAGAAAATATTAGAGACTTAAGCAAATAAAAATTTAAAGGTGGATTTATGAGATTTAGAGCACATGATACCTTTTTCATTAGAAAAGGATGGATATATAAAGGAATGAAAAATGTAAAGAAAGACAAGTATGTTTTTATGGGTGTAAACGGAAACCCAATGGATATTTTAGGCATCGGTTCAAATATGGTAAAATCTTTACGTTATTGGCTGCAAGCGGTTGGGTTAACTACTGAACCTGCTTCAGGAAAGAGGTTCCAAAAATTTACACCATTTGGTAATATATTATTTGAACATGATAAATATTTTGAGGAAATGGGTACATTGTGGCTACTTCACTATAAATTAGCAAGCAATACAAATGAAGCTACAGCATGGTATTATTTTTTCAACGTATTTAAACAAACCGAGTTTACGCGTGATGATTTTGTCATGCAGCTTGATACTTATATAAGAATGAATGGAGAAGAAGAAAAGAGTACTAGAATTTTAACAGATGAGTTCAATTGTATTATTAGTACATATGTGCCTAGAATTAAGTCAAATCCCGAAAAGATACAACCAGAAAGTAATATTGATTGCCCATTAGGTGAACTCGATATGGTAGACATTGTAAATAAGAAAGCCAAAATATATAAAAAGTGTATTCCAAAAATAAACGACATTCATCCTATTATAGTTTTGGCTGTAATAGCGGATAATTTTAATGATTCGAATGAAATAAAGATATCATCAATATTAAACGATAGTTCTAATGCTGGGAAAATATTCAATATGGACATTATTACACTAACAATCATACTAAATAGAATTGAATTAATGGGATATATCAAGATTAATAGAACGGCTGGTCTTGATGTAATACAATTAAATGATGCAATACATGGTGAAACACATGATGAAAAATTTCTATGGTGTGTCAATGAATATTACAGAGTAATTAATATATAAAACTCTTTAGAACGGAGATAGAAAATGTTTAAAGAAAAAGTATGGGTAAAAAAAGATTTTCAAACATCAATCAATATTGCCTATGACATACATAATGAAAATAAAATTAAAAGTTTTATACCCACAATTTCTTCAATTGAAATAATTGAGGATGTTTTGCTTAGCATAGCTACAAGTTCTACAAGTAGATCAAGGATACTTATTGGTGCTTATGGTAAGGGAAAATCTCACATAATTCTTATGCTTATGTCGCTTCTGTTTAAGAAGGATAATGAATTATTTGATAAACTCCTCAAAAAGATTAGGGAATATAATCCACAATTATATAATTACACATTGAATTATATTGAAAGCGACAGGAAGCTGTTGCCAATTATTATTAGTGGTAGTAGTGTTAGCTTAACTCAATCATTTTTAGGAGCATTACAACAGTCATTAAAAAATGAAGATTTATTAAATCTTATGCCGGAAACAAATTTCAAGTCAGTAATTTCAACCATTGAATTGTGGAATAGTTTATATCCAGAGACATATGAAAAACTTGAAAAATTTATAGATGTTAGCATCTATGAATTTATTGTTTTACTAAAAGAGTTTGATATTGTTGCATATGAAAAATTTATAGAAATATTTCCAAAGCTTACATCAGGTAGTGCTTTTAATCCATTTGCAAATGTTGATGTAGTTGAATTGTATGAAAGTGTTGTTAGTAAACTTAAAGATTACGGATATGATGGAGTTTATATTATTTATGACGAATTTAGCAAATATTTAGAATCAAGCATTGCTAATGCTACAATAAGTGATATTAAGTTGTTACAGGATTTCGCTGAAAAGTGTGACCGCAGTGGTGATAAGCAAATACATTTGATGCTGATTTCTCATAAAGACATATCAAATTATATTGACAAAAATTTACCAAAGGAAAAAGTCGATGGTTGGAGAGGTGTATCTGGAAGGTTTAAACATATTAACATACATAATAACTTTTCTCAGATGTATGAAATTATTTCAGAAGTAATAAAGAAGGACCCAGATTTTTGGAATCAGTACACATTGACAAACAAAGAACGCTTTATTAGCCTTGCAGAACGTTTTACAAATAACGGAGTACTTGGTAAAGATGATTTAGACACTGTAACAACGGTTGTTAAAGGTTGCTACCCCCTTCATCCGATATCAACCTTTATTCTTCCAAGATTATCTGAGAAAGTTGCACAAAACGAAAGAACACTATTTACTTTTTTATCATCAGATAATAAATACACACTGAATACATTTTTAGGAAATACAAAGGAAGAATTTCCTATACTTACTCCTGATTATATTTATGATTATTTTGAGCCATTATTTCGAAAAGAAGTCTACACAAATGACATCTATAAACTATATAACTTAACTACTAATGTATTGAGAAGATTAGATAATGATTGTCTTAACGCTAAAGTTATAAAAACGATATCACTGATATACATGATTGAGCAATTTGAAAGATTACCACCAACTAGAGATATAATTATTGATATATTTTCTGATACAGCATCTAATATTACTGAAATAAATGATGTTTTAAATGAACTTATTGAAAAGGATTGCATCGTATATCTTAAACGTAGCAATGGATATTTGAAGATTAAAGAAAGTAGTGGTGTGGATATTCCGTTAGAAATTAACAAGGTTATCGAGAAAAGCAAAGCAACAATAAGTGTAAAAGAAATTTTAAATAAATCTTCATTTGATAATTATATGTACCCAACTGCTTATAATGATGAAATGGAAATTACTAGATATTTTGATTTAAACTTTATTGATAGCGATGAGTTTTATTCTATTGATAATTGGGAACGGAAAATTGAAGATTTTAGTTCAGGTGGTATTATTTATGCAATCATCCCTAAAAAGCCATATGATATAAAGAATATTAAGAAAATAGTTACTACAAATAATTTTGGTCATGAAAGAGTATTATTTATTTTACCGAAAGTATTTTCTGACATTGAGAAAATTGCTTATGAATACTATGCGGTAAAATTACTTAAAAACGCTAATATTGATGATGATTTGCTCTCTGATGAATATGATATTTTTATTGATGATTTAGAAGAAGTAATAAGCAATTTTGTAGCAAGTTATATTCGTCCTGAAACTGGGGGAGCTGAATATTTTTATTGTGGTAAAAAGATGCCATTTAAGAGAAGGGCACAAATTTCCGCTAAACTATCAGAAATTTGTTTTAAAACATATCCATATACACCTATAATAAATAATGAAACGATCAATAAAGATATAATTACAACAGCTGCTTTAAATAGTCGTAATAAAGTAGTGTCAAAATTGTTGGAGACTAATCTTGATATCAATTTAGGTTTAAGTGGCACTGGTCAAGATATTTCTATTATGAGAAGTACCCTTATAAGGACGGGTATATTATTGGATGTAGAAACTAAACCTGAACTTACATTATTGCCAGTTGATGACAAGCTTAGAAAACTACTACTTATCATCCAAAATTTCTTTGCTGAATCTAATGATTGCAAGGGAAGGAATTTTAAAGAACTATATGATATTCTTGTTTTACCTAAGTATGGTTATGGTATTAAAAAAGGAGTTATACCGATTTATATTGCAGTAGTATTACATTCATTTAAAAAATATATGGTAGTAAAAGCTAAAAATGAAGAGGTTAATATTTCTGCAGATCTTCTTAATAGTATCAATGAGAATCCAGAGAACTTCTTTGTATTCATGGAAGATTGGAATGAAGAAAAATCACAGTATATTGAATCATTAACTGAATTGTTTGCTGATTATATTGTTGAAAGTGAAAAAGATTATAATACATTTTCTTATATCGTTTCAGCAATGAGCAGGTGGTATATAAATTTACCTAAGTACTCAAAAGGCTTAAAGATTATTTACAAAGGAAAAAATTTTGTTGACACTAAACTAAATAAAAATCAAGTAAAATTTATTAATAGCTTAAAACGACCAAATATTAACTCAAGGGAATTCCTCTTTAATGACCTTGTTAAAATTTTTGATTATGATGATTTTAATGTAAATATTGCTGAAAATGTTAAAGAAACAAAAAATATATTTGATAATGCTAAGAATAAACTTATAAAGATACTAATATCTGATGTGAAGATTATTTTTTCTAATTCGGATGATAGAGGAGCAACATTATCAAGTGTAATTAAAAATTATGCTGAAAGTCTAAGAACAGAAACTTTAGAGCATTTATATCCTAATGGTGAAGATAAGGTGCTGTCATTAATGAAGGCAGTTAATAATGATGATAAAATGTTCATTGAAAGACTTGGGAGGACAGCAACTGGATTGCGGATAGATGACTGGTCGAGAGAAACAATAACAATTTTTATTGAAAATTTAAAGAATGCAAAAAAAGTAATAGGAGAATTTGATAGAAATACGACATTATTAAATTTTAATTCAGGGACTAGTATACATGGATATAAAGTTTATTTTACAGATGAAAGTGGTAATGAAACTGTAAAAACATTTGATAAAATAGAGTGCAGCAACAGGGGTAAATTGCTTTATAATGAAATTGCAGTCGCATTAGAAGAAATGGGAAATGCAATTTCTGAAGGTGAGAAAAGACAAATTTTAATGACATTTATTGAAAAGATGTGTTAGAGGAGGCAGAATGTGAATAAAATATCTTATTTTAATAACGCCGCAACTACATTTCCTAAACCCGAAGAGGTATATTCATACATGGATAGTTATTATAGACAATATGGTACAAACAATGGAAGGGGTGGAATAAATACTGGAAACAATCTTATTAAAGAAACTAGAAATCTACTCACAGAGCTTTTTCATTGTCCAAGTAAAAAAGTAGTATTTGTACCATCAGCAACAGAAGCACTTAACATAATATTGCAAGGCCTTTCAATGACTAACAATTATAATATATATGTATCACCTTTTGAACACAATGCAGTGACTAGGGTACTTGCATATCTTCAACCGATTTATAATTTAAATATTAGAGAACTCGAAGTTAATAAAAACACTTTAGAATATGATTTAGAGAGAATTAAGTATCAGTTTTCAGAGCATAGACCTAATGTAGTGATTATAAGTCACGCGAGTAATGTGTGTGGAGTTATAGCTCCAATTGAAGAAATTTGTGCTATGTCAAAACAATATAGTGCCATAAATATTATTGACATGTGTCAAACAGCAGGATTATTAGAAATTGACCTAAGTCATGATATATATGACTTCAATGTTTTTGCAGGACATAAAACCTTATATGGTCCGTTTGGAATAGCTGGATTTGTATGTAATGGAGATATTCCTTTAAAACCGCTTATATATGGTGGTACAGGAGTAGATTCTGCAAATATAACTGTTCCAGAAAAGATTCCTGAGAGATTTGAAGTTGGCAGTCAAAATATACTTGCTATAGCAGGTCTAAATGCATCTTTAAAGTGGATTAAAACTGTCGGTATTAAAAATATTTATGCAAAAGAAATAGAAAACCACATAAGATTAATTTCATTACTACGTAAATATGACAATATAAAAGTCATTGGTGTAAATATGGCAAATGAATGTGTTGGTGTTGTTTCTTGCATCTTTGATGGATATAGTAGTGATAATATTGGGTTAATATTAAGCGAGAATTGTGTAGAGGTTAGAACAGGATTGCATTGTTCACCTAACGCACATAAATTTTTAAACACTTTTCCGGAAGGAACAGTGAGATTCAGTGTTAGTTATTTTAATAATAATGACGATTTTGATATGCTAAAATATGCATTAGACTATATAGAAGAAAATAGTTAAGAATATGATTATATGTAATAAAATGAAAAATTATGAGGATTTTCTTATAAACGATACCTATATAAAGATTCAAGGAGGTGGGTTATGAGTTTTTTGGATATTGATATAAAACATGAATATAGATCACTACAAGATAATATTATTAAAGATTTTTATTCTCCAGTACTTAGTAAAGCTATTATGTACAGAAGGGCGGTAGGTTTTTTTTCATCATCTGCACTAATAGAACTCACTAAAGGAATAAGCGGGTTGTTAAAAAATGGTGGTAAGATTGAACTTGTCGCTTCACCTAAATTATCTATAGAGGATGTTAAAGCTATTGAAGATGGATTTGAACGTAGAGATGAAATAATAGAACAATGTTTGATAAGAGAACTTCTTTCTCCAGAAGGAAAATTTGAAGAAGCAAGATTAAATTTACTCTCAAACCTAATAGCAGCAAAAAAGCTTGATCTAAAAATTGCTGTATTGGAAAAAGATAATACCATAGGCATATTTCATGAAAAAATGGGGCTCATGTATGATAATAGCAATAATATAATTGCATTTTCAGGCTCTATGAATGAAAGCGCTAATGCTTTTTCTTATAATTATGAGTCGATAGATGTATTTACATCTTGGTCAAGTGATGAAAAAAGAGTTTTTGCAAAGCAAGAAGCTTTCAATGCGATATGGAATGATCATGAACCTAATATTAGAGTTACTGATTTTCCTAATGTTGAAAAAGAAATCATAAGAAAGTATCAGCAAAATACAATTACTGATTTTAGTAAAGCAACAGAGATTATAAATAAAGAAAATATTACTAATGATGACACACATATTAAAAACAGTTACCCGAGAATACCAAAAGGTGTAGAAATAAGAGAATACCAAAAAGAAGCAATATATCAATGGGAGAAAGAAAATTTTGTTGGCATATTTGATATGGCAACAGGAACGGGGAAAACATATACAGCATTAGCTGCTGCTGCTCATCTATTTTCAAAATCAGATAATAACTTAGCAGTAATAATAGTATGTCCATATCAACATTTAGTTGAACAATGGAAAGAAGACATAGAAAATTTTGGAATGAAGCCAATAGTATGCTATTCAGCTTCGAAACAAAGAAATTGGAAAGATAGATTGAAACTCGCGACAACAAGCTTTAATTTGAAAGTTAAAAACCATTTTTGTGTTGTGACAACTAATGCTACATTTTCAAGCCAGTTTGTTCAAGACCAAATTGCAAGTTTGGCAGGTAATACATTATTGATAATTGATGAAGCACATAATTTTGGTGCAGAAAACCTTAGTAGGATGCTTTTACCAAATATGAGGTATCGTCTTGCATTATCAGCAACAATTGATCGTTATGGAGATGAGGAAGGAACACAAAAGTTATATGATTATTTTGGAAAAAAGTGCATCGAATACACTTTAAAAGAAGCTATCGATAATCAAATGCTTACACCTTATTATTATTATCCAATCGTTGTAGTATTAAATAACAATGAACTCGAAGAATACTTAGAGATAACAAGATCAATTGTTACTAGCATTGCAAAAGGTAAGAAACCGAATGGTAAATTGATTTTGTCAGAATACGCAAAAATGTTATTCATTAAGAGAGCTAGACTTGTGGCAGCAGCAAGTGAAAAAATTACAAAACTAAAGGAAGTAATTACTCCTCATGTACATGAAAAACATATGCTAGTATATTGCGGTGCAACTACAATGCGTGATGTTGATTATAAAGAAGAACATCCTCCTGTTGATGATGTGAGACAAATTGATATCGTAGCAGATCTACTTGGAAATGAACTCGACATGAAGGTATCCAAATTTACATCTGAAGAAAATACTGAAGAAAGAGAAATAATTAAAAAGGAATTTGCAGATGGCAAACATTTGCAAGCACTCATTGCTATACGATGTTTAGATGAAGGTGTGAATATTCCTAGTATAAAAACAGCATATATTCTTGCAAGTAGTACTAACCCAAAAGAGTATATTCAAAGAAGAGGAAGGGTGTTGCGAACATATCCAGGTAAGAATTTTGCAACGATTTATGATTTTATTACATTGCCTATTCCTGTAGATGAAGTATCATCTTATCCAGACGAGATAATTAATAGTGTGAGATCATTAGCAATTAGAGAACTGGTAAGAATGAGAGACTTTGCATCGATATCAGAAAATCCATCAGCAGTTGATATACTTGTAACAGATATTATACATGCCTATAATATTACAATTAATGAAGAAAGGGGTGACCAAAATGTCTGATACAGAACTCAATGATTTAAACGATAAAAAACTAAATCAAATGAAGGTTGACATTCTGAAAGTTGAACAACAAAACCTTAAAACAAGAGAAAAATCATACGATGTAATGGTTGAGGAAATTAATAAAATCATTGTTGCTGAAGTTAATAAATCTTATTAAGGAGGGGATATTATGCTATTCAAAACATTGCAAATGGTGAATTTTCGTCAATACAAGGGAGAAACAAAGATAGCATTTTCTTGCGATGAAGAGAAGAATGTAACCATCATTCTTGGTGATAATACATTTGGAAAAACTACTCTATTACAAGCTTTTAATTGGTGTTTATATGGAGAAGCATTACTTGAAAATCCAGACATGTTACTTAATTTTGATGTCGCTAGTAAACTGCTTGAAAATGCTTCTACTGATATTGAAGTGGAAGTAACACTTATTCATAGTGGAATTGAGTATATTTTGACTCGCACTCAAAAGTATCAAAAGAAAAATGGCAAGATCATAGGACTAAATCCTAGTATAAAAGTATCCTATAAAGAAAAAGATGGACAAACTGAGAGTATTAAAGACACAAAAATTGAAACTGTAATTAATACAATATTGCCAAAAGATTTATCAACATACTTCTTTTTTGATACTGAGCGTGTTGGTACAATAAGTGACAGAAAAGATCTTGCTGAATCTGTAAAAGGTTTGTTAGGGCTGTCAACTTTAGATAACTCGATAAAACATCTTGGCACAAAGCAAAACAAGAAAACAGTAATAGGTCAGTACTATTCTTCAATGGATATTGATGGAGATAGTAAAGCTAAAGAGGCTTTGAATAGGATTCAAGATACACAAACACGCAGGGAAGTGATTTCAACTCAACTAGATACTGTTGTTTCTGAAATAAATCATTATGAAAATCGCAAGGAGCAACTTGATTCAATTTTACGAGATAATCAGACTACTGCTGCACTACAGAAGAAAAAAGAAAATATTGAAGGTCTTGTTGTCAAAGAACTTGCAGCACAGGAAGAAACAAGAAGAGCATTAATTGCAGATTTTAATGCTGACTCATTACCTTTTTATAGTCAACCGCTATTGAAACAGGCATCTGATTTTCTTCACGAGGTAAAAGTTGATGACAAAGGAATAAAAGATTTAACGAGACCGACTTTATTAGATATTATTAATAGAGGAAGATGCATTTGTGGTTGTGAACTATTGGAGGGTAGTGAAGCAGTAAATAACATTAAAAACGAAATGTCATTTGTCCCTCCAGAATCCATTGGAAATACTGTTCGTAATTATCGTGAAAATATGCGTTCTTTAGGTAGGAACTCAGATAGAATTTTTAATGGAATAAAAACCAGATATGAAGAATTATATCGTCAAAAAGTTAGAGTTCAAGACTGGAACGATGAACTTATAGATATTAGTGACATAATACAAGGTAAAGAAAATATGAAAAGGTTTGAAACTGAACTGATAGATGTAAAACAAAGATTACGTGATCTTAATGCTAAAAAGGAACGACTAATTCGAGAAGATGAAGTCAAAAAAAGTGATATTGAACGCTACCAAAAGGTTTACGACAGCTTAGTTGTAGTATCTAGTAGAAATAAAAACTTTATGACTTATATTAAATATGCTGAAGAAATTCGTGATTGGCTTATAGCTACATATAAAGAAAAAGAAACATGTATTAGAGAGGAACTTGAGGAGAAGGTAAATTCTATATTTGAACAAATGTACCATGGTCATAGAAGAGTATCTATTGACTCAAAGTATCAAGTTACATTATTAACTACTATAGCAGATAAGGAAGTAGCTTCTGGAGAATCAGAAGGACTTAATAGAGTTAAAAATTTTGCTTTTATAGCAGGCTTAGTTGCATTAGCAAAAAATAAGATTATAAGCAAAACAGGAGAAAATGAATTTGATTTATCATCTGAACCATATCCACTTGTAATGGATGCACCATTCTCAAATGCAGATGAAATACATATAAGCAATATCTCAAGGGTCTTACCTGAAGTAGCAGAACAAGTAATTATGTTTGTGATGAAAAAGGATTGGAGATATGCTGAACCGGTTATGTCAACAAGAGTTGGTTTGAAGTATACTTTGAACAAATTAAGTGAGCAACATTCCGTTTTGAAGGGAGAATAAAATATGTTTGAACACGATTATACTTTGACTGGAAAACACGCTACATATTTAAAGCAACTTGCTAAAGATAAGGAGAATAAAAACCGTCCTTATATTTTTGACCGATATATTGACGTGTACATGAATGCCGCCATCTTTGGCTTGCTTTATGGGAGAACAGCAGAAAAGGATAATGAATCTAAAGACCGTGCAAGAGTGTATGCAGATGCTTTTGCAACAGAAAGAGAAAACTGCACATTTCTTTATCGATTAGCAATGCTAATAGATAAAACAATAGCGGTATCTCCTGAAGAGCGCGTAGATAGAGCATTTAGAGATGATGCAGATGAAAAATCGAAAGATAAGCTAGCTCAGAACATGGGATTATTCAATTCATATGTTTTGGGTGGCATCGAAGTGTTGTATGAAAAATTCAGAGATAGTTTAATTACTACTGATGATTGCATTACTTGTGCATATGAACTGATGAAGGATTTTATTGAAGAGATTCAAGGAATCTCTTACGAAGAAAAGCTATCTGAATTGATGAAACAATTATAGTGACGAGGGGTAGTGGTACTGTGTGTTCTATAGACAAATTTAATGAGTACTGTGGAATTTTTGAAGAAGAAGACTTTGGATTAAGTGCAATTAATTTCTTTAGAACGATAGGACATACGCTTACTAATAAACCCTATTTAGTTGCTGAAGATATAAGCTATTGTATCTACTTTAAATTGGGATTTAATCATACTTTTACGCAACAAGAAATTGAAAGTTTTTCTTGTATTAAACAGTTTTCTTTACTTTTTCAATTGGATGATGATATATTTGATAAGGCAACGCACAGAGTTATAAAGTACTATGCAATCGAATTATATGTTCAAAAAAGTGATCGAAGTCAGATTGCTCATATAATACATAATGCGTTTTCTAGAGAATCAGAATTTTGCGTAGTAATTATATTTAGAAATTATGAAGAATGCATGATTTCTATATCTTATGGCAAAGACATTGATGGAAATAAAATATATTTATCTGATTGGATCAGCATTAATAGTAATATAAATTATATTAATAAAATTGATGTGTATAACTTATCATTTAAATCTAGCTTATCATTCTTATCAGATTTTATATATTATTCATCCAGAGAATATTATACTTATGTACCTTCAACGGAGTATATTTATAATGAAATTTCTAATTTCGGATTTTTAGTAGTAGACTATAAGCTTGACAAAGATGCTATCGACGAGTTTATTTACGGCATACTTAATTATCACATTAAATTATATGGAGATGATTATGTAGCAATAGATGAATTAGAAGGATTACAGATAGATGATGACTTTGATTTTGACTTATTTGAGTTTGATATGGAGTTAGAATTTAATGAAAAAAACGAATATGGCGAAGAATATGATGATGATTATGATGATGAATGTGATGATTCTTTAAAAGACGAATCAGATTCTGAGCAAATAGATATAAACAATATAGATGAAAACATCTTGAAGGATCCTGTTAAATTGATTAAATGGCTAGAAAAATATATAGATGAAAATTAAACAATGTAAAATATTATACTGATCAAATATATAGGTTAGCGACTCATTAGGAAATAAAGATCAAGAACGAAAATCGGCACCTGGCAAAGTTGGAGTGAAGGAGGATTAATGAAAGGTATTCTATCACTACAACGGGAATTCACCCTGTTCACTTTGGGGTTATAATGGCAGTTAACTTGACGATGGATTGTGTACTCCTCCTTATGGTTGCAACTTGTTGTAACTGGTAAACTAAAATCCATAGATTGGCAAATAAGAATCCATAATTTTTGGCAAATAATTTTCCATAGTTATTCAAAAATAATGCTCCAGGATGATACAATATAATCTTGGAGGTGAAAAGAAAGGATGACTGATTGGAAAATGTATGGACAAATTTAAGAACACAAAAGGAAAGGATTTAATAAAAGTCAGACAGCAAGACTTTTAGGAAAAGATTACAAAACGATTTTAAAATATTGGGATATGACAACGGATGAGTTTGCAGCTGAAAGAGAATATGCCAAAACTCGAATTAAAAAGGCAGAACCATACAAAGAATATGTAGTGGAATGCCTTAGAGCATCCTGATATGTCAGCTGCCCAGCTCTATGTGTTTATTGTAAGAGAAAAATGTGATATTTTTGATAAAATATATGTAATAATTAAAAGCTGCGTGATATTGTGTATTAATAAAAAGCTCGAAAGGAACAAAGCATGAATCAAAAACCAATAGTTGCAATAATGTATGATTTTGATAAAACTCTTTCT
>ENA-UOOR01003115-UOOR01003115.1-fermentation-metagenome-genome-assembly--contig:-NODE-3115-length-15301-cov-4.906467_pt1 | contig 15301 bp, 15 predicted proteins | sample MGYA00245780_ERZ724029 | MGnify/ENA primary metagenome ERZ724029 (study PRJEB28704, sample SAMN03018315) | fermentation metagenome | biome: anthropogenic terrestrial biome; feature: soil; material... | reverse complement strand
ACCGTCTCCTCTGCGGCGATGTGGGCTACGGTAAAACGGAGGTGGCGCTCCGGGCGGTTTTTAAAGCGGTCATGGATGGGAAGCAAACGGCTTTTCTCGTACCGACCACAGTACTCGCCGCCCAGCACTATGAAAACTTTAAAAGCAGATTTAAGGGCTTTCCCATCAATATTGAAATGCTCAGCCGCTTTAAGACGGACGCTGAGCAAAAGACTATTATCAGAGACCTGAAAAGCGGGAAAATCGATATTTTGACAGGAACCCACATGATGCTTGCAGAATCGGTAAAATTCAAGGACCTGGGTCTTCTGATCATTGATGAGGAACAGCGCTTCGGAGTGGAACATAAGGAAACCATAAAAGCACGCTACCCTGATGTGGACATTCTGACTCTTTCCGCAACGCCTATTCCGAGAACCCTCAATATGTCCCTTTCAGGTATCCGGGACATCAGCATGCTGGAGGATCCCCCCGAGCACCGTTACCCTGTTCAGACCTATGTATTGGAATACCGGGAGGACATTATCCGGGATGCCATTCACAGAGAACTGGCCAGGGGAGGCCAGGCCTTTTATCTCTATAACAAAGTCCGCGGAATCCAGGCAAAAATGAGACAGATACAGAGCCTTGTTCCTGAAGCTCAGGTGGGATATGCGCATGGGCAGATGAACGAACGGGAACTGGAGCGGGTGATCCAGTCTTTTGTTGACAAGGATTTTGACATTCTGGTCTGTACCACTATTATCGAGTCCGGTATTGATATGCCCAATGTGAATACCATTATTGTCGAGGATTCGGATCACCTGGGCCTCGCACAGCTCTATCAGCTCCGGGGCAGGGTGGGGCGCTCCAACCGTCTGGCCTATGCCTATTTGACCTATAAACGGGATAAGGTCTTGAACGAAATAGCGGAAAAGCGCCTAAAGGCCATTAAGGAGTTCACTGAGTTCGGCTCGGGGTTTAAGATCGCCATGCGGGATCTGCAAATCAGGGGCGCAGGCAATCTCCTGGGCCCGGAACAGCACGGACATATGGAATCGGTGGGCTATGACATGTACCTGAAGCTTTTGGATGAAACCATCTCCGAACAAAAAGGCAGCCCCATTACCCAAAGAGCTCTTGAAACCACGGTGGAACTTCAGATTGGAGCCTTTATCGACGCTTATTATATCAGTGATGAGAATCAACGGATTGACATGTACAAAACCATCTCCCAGGTGGAAACCGAGGAAGAGATTCTGGATATCCAGGATGAGCTGATTGACCGGTACGGGGATATTCCGGAAGAGACGTCCAATTTGATTGAAATTGCCTATATTAAGAATTTGGCGGCAAGTCTGGGATTTTCAGCCATTAAGGAACGCGAGGAAGCGGTGCTTCTCAACTTTGCCGATCACGGAGCTCTGCCCCTTGAAAAGATTGGCGAATTGATGGGCAAATGGCGGGGAAAGCTGATGTTCAGCGCAGGCAAGCAGCCCTATCTTTCCATTCGGTCAAAAAACGATAAGCAGCGGGAAATACTCAAAAATATTAAGATTCTATTACAGGACCTGCAAAAATTGAAGTTGCAGAAATGATTGATATATAATATAGTTATCCGTTTCGCTTGATTACCTGATAACTATATTGAATTGCATCTGTTTGCGGTATAGCCAAGGGTAACAAAATACAACAGGATTTTTGAATAAAAAATTTCTAAGGGTTCTTATTGTGTATCATAATAAGGTTCTTTAGGCAACGATCTAAAAGTTCTTTGCTAAAAGAGGGTGGAGCATATGGATGTAAAAATGCTTAAAAATCAATCAAGTGACAAAAAGAAAAAATTGATCCGAACAAGGCGTGAGTCGAACCGCCTTAAGATTATTACGACTGTAACTATTTTAGTGGTTGTTTTTGTTATATACTTTCTCATCGATTCCGGAAGCTATGTGGCAACCGTTGACGGCAACCGCATTTCCAAGACGGAATATCAATTTTTCTTAAGCCGTCAGCAATCGGCTACCGAGCAGCAGGAAGGTATCTATGGCAAGTCTGATGCCGAAAAAGAAGCCTTCTGGCTGAAAACCGCCGACGGGCAAAATCCCTGGGAAACGGTAAAAAGCAGAGCGCTGGATTCGGCCAAGGATTATATGATCCAGATTATCAAAGCGCAGGAAATAGGCCTTAAAGTGGATTCCAAAATTAAAAGTGAGGTTGCGGGCTTGATGAACTCAACCAAAAGCTCACTGGGCCTTCAAAACGAAAAACAATTTGTAAATTATGTAAAGAAGGTCTTTAAAATTACTCCGGGCCAGCTGAGCAAAATCTCTGAAAATCTGATGCTTATCGATGAATTTAAAGAAGCATATCTGGACAAGGAATATAAACCCGCTCAATTGACCGATGAGGATGTCCAGGCCTTTTATGACCAGGATACCAAGAGCTTTGACAGCGTGGATATCAGATATATCCATCTATCAAAGCTGGATGATAATGGCGCCAAATTATCGGAAGACCAGGTGCAGGCGAAAAAGGAGAAGGCGGAGGAAGCCTTAAACAAGATTCGGCAGGGAGCCGACCTGGATCAGGTGATCACCGGCTATACCGAAGAAAAGGTTGATCCGGAGTCAACCAAGCCTGTCGGAAGCGAAACCGTTACCTATTTTACAGGTTCGGAGCTGATGGACTGGATTTTTGAAAATAAACCCGGGGCTGCAGGAATGGTTGAGACAGACCAGGAAATTTTTGTGGTTAAGATTCTCTCCAGAACTTCTTTTGAAGATGTAAAACCAACGGTCAGGACGACCATGGAAAATGAGGCGAAAGAGAGCTTTTATAATGAGGCTCTTGGCAAATGGAATATGGAAGCAAAATATAATATTATAAAGAATGACCGTATCTACGATTCTATTTCCTATAAATAAACCCGGGAGCAATACATTTCTAAAATTTTAAGGAAAAACGATTATCATTGAAAACGATCGTAATAAAAAAGGATGAGCTGTTTTGACGCCCATCCTTTTTTGTTGCGGGACAACCGGCGGTATTTTTGGCCTTTCCCCTGCAATTCTCATTCATAATAGCCCTGTAAAAGGCATACATTTAAGCATGTCCCAATATTTTTGCGGAGGATATTTTACATGGTTTTGGACCGGGAAGATAGGTATAGCCTTGATGAGGTGCTATCCGACTACCTGCCCGAGAGAATAAAATCAGCCATCAAAGGGTTAAAACGGGAGGTTGTTGAAGAGCTGGAGGAGATCCGAATCAGAAGCGGTCTTCCCCTGATGGGTGTATTTGCCGGATTTGACCGGTTTATCGGAAGAGACGGATTTCTGTCGGAAAATCCACAGCACTCCCTGATTGTTACCTCCCAGGAGGTCAAGGATCTGTTCTATCTCCTTTGCGATCACTCCGTTTATGCCTATCAGGAAGACATTTGCCGGGGTTTTATTACCCTCAAAGGCGGACACCGGGCCGGCATTTGCGGAACCGTTGTCTATGAGGGGGACCGAATAAAAGGGATGAGAGATATTTCCTCGGTGAGTATAAGACTATCCCATCAATTGAAGGGATGTGCCCGGGATATTTTTAAATATGTAATAAGAGGCCGGAATGACATATATAATACATTAATTCTATCACCGCCGCGCTGCGGAAAGACCACCGTTTTGAGGGACCTGTGCCGACTTATAAGCCAGGGCCTTGGCAAAGATAAATTTACCGGCTTGCGTACTGCAGTCATCGATGAGCGCTCGGAGCTTGGAGCCAGCTACAGAGGAATTCCGCAGAATGATTTGGGGCCCAGGACGGACATCCTGGACGGGTGCCGTAAAAGTGAGGGAATAGAGCTGGTGTTAAGAAGTATGGCGCCCCATGTCATCATTGTGGATGAGCTAGGTTCACCACGGGATGCGGATGCGGTCAGAATGGCCTGGAATGCGGGAGTCAGACTGATTGCCACAGCCCATGCCTTTGGCTTGGAGGACTTCAAAGAGCGGATGGGAGTCGGTCAATTAGCCTCTGGGTCAGGCTTTGAACGGATTATACTACTTGGAATGAAAAATGGAAAAAGATGGACAAAGGTGATGGATTCAAATGGAAGGGAACTCTCTGGTTTTAATCAAGACACTGGGATGTCTGATGGTATTTGCGGGATGTACAGGCCTGGGGCTGAAGTTATCGGGGAGGCTCACAGAGAGGCAGCGTGCACTGCAAAAACTTATGGAACTTTTACTTAACTTAAAGAGTCAAATGTGCGGTCTGGGAATTCCGCTTTCCGCCGCCTTTGAAAATATAGCGAAAGATGGAACAGGAGGGGTATGGTCAGACATATTCCTGCAATGCAGCAATATTATGAAGGCAGAGCATCTGGATGCAGGGAATGCCTGGAAGAAATCAATCGTTCAAAATAAGGACGGTCTGCCTTTAGATCAATCGGATTGGGAGGAACTTTCGGATTTTGGAGAAATGCTTGGAAAATCGGACAGGCAAAACCAGGAATCTGTTTTAAATATGGAAAAAGAGAAGCTTGCCGCTTTGGAAAAGAAGGCAAGAGAAGCCATGGAGACAAAAGGAAAGCTATACAGAAATATGGGTGTCTTGAGCGGTGCAGCGGTGGTCATTCTTTTGATATAAGGGGATACAAGCATGAACGTAGATTTAATTTTCAAAATTGCGGCCATTGGAATTCTCGTTTCCATACTGAATATTGTACTCAATAAATCAGGCCGTGAAGAAATGGCTATGATGACAAGCCTGGCGGGGCTTGTGATAGTGCTTTTGATGGTGGTTAAGGAAATAGCCAATCTCTTTGATACGGTAAAAGCTTTATTTGGTTTTTAAGTATTTTATCAATAAATTATAGATTACCGGGCAAAAGAGGTAAGGGGTAGTATGGAGGCAGAGCTTATTCGCATTGCGGCAATTGGCTTAGTGGCGGCCATCTTTGCGGTAGTGATATCGGATAAAAAACCGGAACAGGGCATGCTTCTGGGCGTGGCCTTCGGGGTTATGGCATTGATGGTCGCCTTCAGCAAAGCGGGCGCGATTATTGAAGTCATCGAAGAAACCATCAATCAGTCGGGCATTGATGCAAAGCTTTTGGTCCCTGTCCTGAAGGTAACGGGTATGGCATACATTACGCAATTTTCAGTGGATGTCTGCAGGGATGTGGGACAAAATGCCATTGCGGCAAAGATTGAGACCGTCGGTAAAATCATGATGCTTGTAGTGGCCCTGCCCATTGCAACATCATTGATCAAGATTATATCCACCATCATATAGGAAGCTTTATAAAGGCTGCAGCGAGAGAATTCGCTTTAAGAAATACCGAAGCTTGGAAGGCGTGAGAAAAGGATGGGAATATACAAAAAAATAGCGCTGGCTGCAATCTCTTTTTTTCTTGCGTTTTGTTTCCCGCATGACGCATTTTGTACCGAAAATGAATGGCCTCAAACCCGGATGGATTCGGGTATTATCGAAAAAAACCTTGAGAGCAGGGAAATGGATTCGGTAAAAGAAGCGGTAGATAAGGCTTTTAAAGAAACTTCCATATCCAAGGCCTATAATTTCAGCTCCGAAGATCTTTTATCCAATGCGCTAAAGGGCAAGCCTCTGGAAAATCTCAAAGGCCTCCCAAAAATATTGCTTTCGCTCCTTGGCAAGGAAATAAAGTCGAATCTGGTACTTATTCTGGAAATGTATGCCGTCATGCTGCTGGGCGCTGTTATACGCGCCATGCAGCCGCTGGAAAGAGGAATACCCAATGAAGCGGCAAAGCTGGGCATAAACGGCATTATCGTTGTAATCGCTGCGGTGAGTTTTGGCAGTATTGTCAGTGTCGTACGGACAAGCATTGAGTCTATGCAGCATGTTGCGTCGGTCGCAATGCCTGCTTTGACTGCAATGATGGCTGCCAGCGGGAAAATTGTATCGGTTACGGCAATTCAGCCTGTTATGCTCATTGGCGTCAATATGGCCTGTCAGCTATTGAAAACCGTTCTTCTGCCCTTGGCCATTATGGCCGGGATCCTCTTTTTAGTTGACAGCATTTCTGATCGGTTTAAATTAAAAACCTTAGCAAAGCTTTTAAAGAGCTGCACAGTCTGGCTCACGGGGGCGCTTACCTTAGTATTTTCCCTTCTGGTGACCATCCAGAAATTAGCCAGCTCCTCAGTAGATGCGGCGACCCTGAAAACGACGAAATTTGCCATTGTTACCTTTGTACCCGTGGCCGGCAAGTATATGTCCGAAGCAGCCGAGACAATCCTTCTGTGTACCTCGGCAGTGAGGAATGCGGCGGGGATCTTAACGGTGATCGGCCTGGGGCTGGTTGTTATCCACCCTTTTATAAAAGTGTTCATTATCATGCTGTCTTTCAGACTGGCAGCCGCATTTGGGTCGCCCATATGCGACGAATGCATCAGTGATGCGCTGGAGGATGTGGCAGGCTGCCTTTCCGTCATCATAGGGATTTTGGGGGCAGCGCTATTTGTGCTTGTTCTGCTGACGGGTACGCTGATGAGTTCAAGCGGATTAATGAGCTAGGAGGAGCCTATGGAACTACTCAAAACTTGGATTATAACCCTTGTTTCCGTGACCCTCCTATGTACCATCATTGAAAAGTTTGCACCCCAGGGCAGCCTCAACAAATATGTGCGCCTGGTTTGCGGACTGGCTGTTACAGTGATTATTGCCATGCCGGTTCTGAATTTTTTAAAAGGCGATTATAAGTTTGAGAGCCTGGCCTGGAATGAGTATATGAAGCTTTCGGAGGGGGAGCTTCAAAAAAGAATTAAAAGTCTGGAGCGGGAGAACTCGGAACAGATGCTGGAGATTTACAGGCAATCACTGATTTCTGATATTAAAAGCCGCTTCCTGGGAGAGGGTGAATTTATGGTTAGGGCAGCCGATGCCGTGCTGTATGAAAATGCGGAGGATGAGAATTACGGAATGCTCAGGGCTTTGTATCTTACGCTGGAACCAGCAGGGGAAAACCGTGAGAAAACTCTGAAAAAGGAGACCGTTGGCAGAATAAGGAGCGAGTTATCACAGGTGTTTTCATTGGAAGAGGATAAGGTTTTTATTGACAGTAGTCTTTTTACCGGAGGTGGAAAGGATGTTTAAAAATATTGCAGGCTTTTTTGTCAACAAGAAACAGGAGAAAGGAAAGAAAAGTCTTTCTGCTTTTGAAAGCCTGGTGGTCATTGTTATTCTCGGCGTGGTCATTATTCTGGCAGGAAGCTTTTTAATTGACTCTAAAGATAACGCCGGCACCATGAACGAAACCAGCAGCCTTTCGGATACAGGCCAGCCAGGCGGCTTGCCGGGACAGCCCTGGGAAGGGCAGGAGATTATTGCGGACATGGAAGAAAGACTTGCGGGGCTTTTATCCCAGGTGGAAGGGGCCGGCCAGGTAAAGGTTATGATCTATGCGGATTCCAGCAGTGAACAGATCCCCGCTTACAATAACGAGCAGGATACACGCAATGATCAGAGCTCAAACGGAACTTCTTCGGAAATCAGCGAAACCCGTGAGCTGGCACTTTCCGGAGACGATACGCCGGTGATATTAAAAATTATTGTTCCCCAGATAAAAGGGGTTGTGGTGGTGGCGGAAGGCGCCAATGACCTGCTCATAAAGGAGCAGCTGAATACCGCCGTCTGTACGCTGCTTGGAATTCCCGAGCACCGGGTTCAGATATTGAAGCATAAATAGGGGGCTATATTCAATATAATTTTATAGATAAGAAGAATATAGGGAGCTGCTTGCCCCTATAAATAGAGATTCCAAGCTTAAAAAGGGTCTTTTGCAGGCATTTGCAGAATAACCGATTGGTGGAGGTAGAAGTATGAAAAGAAAGCAAATCATCGTACTCGGGCTTGTGCTGGTGATTATTACGGTAGGTATACTGCAGTATAACTATGGCGGTGTCGGAGAATCGTCAAGAGAGAATCTGGACGGCCTGATTCAATCTGAGAAAACCAATTTGGAAAACATTCCCGGAGCTGCAGTCTATGTGGACGGCGATTTGCCGGATGCGGCCGACGCAGCCGCTGCGGGGGACCAGCAGGCTTCCGGCTATTTTGCAGAAGCACGTATGCAAAGGGATAAGAGCAGAAGCAAGGAAAAGGAAGAACTTCAGAACATGGCCCAGGGGATCAGCGGAGAAGTTGAAGCGTCATCCATCCTGACCTCGGAGGAGGTCCAAACCCAATTGATGGCAGTCATTAAAAGAAGTGAAGCTGAAACCACCATTGAAACGCTCATCAAACAAAGAGGCTTTGAAGATGCACTGGCCTATATGAGCGATACGGGGAATATTGATGTCGTAGTAAAAGCGGCCAGCCTTTCAGAAAAAGAAGTGGCTCAAATCAGCGATATTGTGGTTCGCCATGCCGATGTCGACATGGAAAATATCACTGTAAAAAATGTCAATTAGCCGCAATCCTACTCTGCTCACACACTTTAATATCGCTCACGGCACTAAATGACGATTCGAAGTATCCTAAAAGCCTCTGTCTCTTAGAGCCCGGCCGGAAAAGCCGGGCTTTTTAGAATTGCCGAAAGGAAATAGGGGAGAGGCAAAAAAGCATAACAAAAAAACGTACCATAGGTACGTTTTATCTTAAAATGCATGAACCGGGGCGGGATCCTTATTTCGCTGAAATTGTGTTAAGCGCCTTCTGAAGCTGCGATTTCTTTCTGGAGGCGGCATTTTTATGAAGAAGATTCTTTGCAGCAGCCTGATCTATTTTCCTCACTGCTACTTTCAGCATATCCTGAGTTTCGGGAGCCTTTTCGGCAACGGCCTCGCGATAGCTGCGAAGAATGGTTTTAAGTTCCGACTTCTTTGCGCGGTTTTGCATGTTTTTTGCTTCGTTGGTTTTTACTCTCTTTACTGCCGACTTAATATTTGGCATGTACATTCACCTCCTATAGATTTCGTGCAACACAAAATATATTAACACGAAGTTTTTGCCTTTGCAAGAAGTTTATGCAGAAACTTCTGAAATTGGATCTTTGTTTTGAATTTTTTTGGTATATCATAATGATATTTTAAGGAAAGGCTCTGTTTTTGGCGTCCGGAATGAAAACGGAGTTTTTGAAGATAATAAAACTACTGATGCATTACAAAATAAATTAAAAATAGAGAATTTTGCACACAACTATAAGCAGATGGAGGGCTGGTAATGGAGAAATTGGTACGCAGCATACGAACCGATATGGCGGACGAGTCCCGCGTTGTTGGCGCCGGCGCTCAGACCCGGGCTCCGCTTGGCGATTTTGGAGACGGTGTCCGGGCCGAGCGCGACGGGGATGAGGAGGTTTCCATAACAAGGGTGCATGTCTTGTCGCCGCAGGGTGAACAAACCGTGGGCAAGCCCATGGGAAGCTATATTACGCTGGATATTCCAAAAATTCGCGAGAGGAGCAGGGACCTGTATGAAAAATCCTGCAGGATGCTTGCCCGTGAGCTGGAGCAGCTCGTCCATCTGGATAAAAAGGATACCGTTTTGGTGGTAGGCCTGGGCAACTGGAATGTTACCGCTGATGCCCTTGGACCTAAGGTCGCACAATACGTGCTGGTAACGCGGCATATCTATGAATATCTTCCCAAAGAGGTAGATGACACCGAAAGACCGGTTTGTGCCATATCACCCGGCGTCTTGGGCATAACCGGCATTGAAACCGGTCACATCGTCAAGGGTATCGTAGACAATGTCAAACCGGCGCTGGTCATTGCGGTAGACGCACTGGCCTCCCGCAGCATGAACAGGGTAAATGCCTCCATTCAGCTGGCCGATACCGGTATAGCTCCGGGGTCGGGGGTGGGAAATAAACGGGCTGCTCTTACCCGCGAAACGCTTGGCGTGCCGGTTATTGCCATCGGCGTTCCCACGGTTGTCGATGCCGCCACCATGGCCAGCGACACGCTGGATCTTATTTTGGACAGCATGATGGAACAGGCGGGCCCGGGAAGCGAATTTTATAAAACGCTGTCACAAATAGACCGGGATGATAAATACCGAATGATTATCGAGCTTTTAGAGCCCTATTCCGGAAATCTTGTGGTCACGCCAAAGGATACCGACGAAACCGTGGAGTACCTTTCAAAGCTTGTGGCCAATGGCATCAATATGGCTCTTCATGAGAATATCGGACCTGAGGATGTGGACCGGTTCCTGCAATAAACTGCTCCGGCAGAGCATTGCCGGAATTTTCTCTATTATTTGCACGCAAATTGGTGTATTATTAAATTTGCAGTAAATAATGGAGTGGAATGTAAATGAGCCTGAAGCCTATGAAATTGAAGAAATTTAAGCCGAGATACAAACTTGCTAATTTTACGCGGTTTGCTGCTGTAGTCCTGTTTTTTTTATTTGCAGTGACAGCCGTTTATATTGTTGTTGCAAACAATAATGATCTGAAGAAAAATCCGGCCGCCAATGTGCCGACACCTGTCATTACGCCGGAACCGGAACCCACTCCGCCTCCCATAGAGGTACCCGAAGGGAAAGCTCTATGCCCTGTTTCGGTGACCATTGACGCAGGCCATGGAGGAAGGGATCCCGGTACTGTATCCCCCTACGAGGATGATCTGCATGAAAAGGATATTACCTTAGACATTGCAAAAAAGGTGGAAGAACTTCTCACCGGCAAAGGCATTAAGGTAAATATGACCCGTGAGACCGACGATCACCTCAGCGATGTCATCAAAGAGGATCTGCTGGCCCGGGCGGATGTGGCCAACAAGAGCGATGCGTCACTTTTTGTCAGTATACATGTCAATGCCTATGATTTAAAATATAAGGGAGCGGCAAGCGTCAGCGGTCTGGAGGTCTATTACCTTAACAAGGATACGACCTATACGGATTTTACCGAGGAACGCCTGGCCGAGATTATTGGTCAGGAGGTATCCTCCGCTGCAGACATCAAATTTAACGGAGTCAAATCCAATGCTCTCTCAGTGCTTAGAAATACGGAAATGCCCGCAGTCTTGGTAGAAACGGCTTATATTACCAATAAAGAAGACCATGCCCGCTTGGCGTCAAAAAAATTCAGGGATGCTACGGCCCGGGGAATTGCGGATGGAATAGAAAAAGCTCTCAAAGAGGTCCAAATGTTCCAGCATGACGGAGAACTGTATGTATTTAAAGAAGTCAGAGAGGGACTTTGAAAGTGGTTGAGAAAAGAATTAACGAATTGCGGGGATTGCTTAATTATCACAGTCATAAGTACTATGTGGAAGATAGCCCTGAAATTTCAGATTTCGAATATGACAGGCTGTATCATGAGCTGTTGGAGCTGGAGGAGAAATATCCCCAGTACTTGACCCCGGATTCCCCTACCCAAAGAGTCGGCGGTCAGGCTGAAGATGCCTTTACCAAGGTCATTCACCAGATCAAGATGGAGAGTCTGAATGATGTCTTTTCAGTGGATGAGCTCTATGATTTTGACCGCCGTGTCCGGGAAAGCCTGCAGGGGCAAACTGTTGAATACATTGTTGAAAAGAAAATTGACGGACTTTCGGTAGCGCTGGAATATGAAGACGGAATTTTTACGAGGGGATCTACCAGGGGAGATGGCATTACCGGAGAGGATGTGACTCAGAACCTGAAAACCGTCCGGTCCATCCCTTTGAAGCTGAATTTGCCAAAAGATTTAGCACTGCCTTATCTGGAGGTTCGGGGTGAGGTCTTTATGCCCAAAAAGGATTTTTTGGAGCTGAACGACCGGCAGGAAGCCATGGAGCAGAAGACCTTTGCCAACCCCAGGAACGCCGCGGCGGGCTCCCTTCGCCAGATGGAGCCTTCGGTGACGGCCTCGCGGAAACTGGACATTTTTGTTTTCAATGTGCAGCAAATAGAAGGAACAAGCTTTGAGACCCACTCGGAAGCGCTGCTTTTTTTAAAAGCCCTGGGGTTTAAAATTAGTCCTGAATTTAAAATATGCCCCGCCATGGACGAGGCGGTTGAGGAAATAAAGGCCTTGGGGGAGCTTCGGGGAAATCTTCCCTATGAAACCGACGGTGCGGTGGTGAAGGTTAACCATCTGGGCCAGAGGGATTTTCTGGGCTCGACCAGTAAAGCTCCGCGCTGGGCAGTGGCTTATAAATATCCGCCTGAAGAGAAGAAAACGAAGCTGAAGCAGATCATTATTCAGGTCGGCCGGACGGGGGCTTTAACCCCCAACGCTGTTTTAGAGCCGGTCCGGCTGGCAGGGACTGTAGTCTCCAGAGCTACACTGCATAACGAGGATTTTATTAAGGAGCGGGATATCCGGGTAGGGGACTCGGTTTGGGTCAGAAAAGCAGGAGAAATCATTCCGGAGGTTATAAAGGTTGATTTATCGGTCCGGCCTGAAGGTACTGAACCGTTTATTATGCCTGTTTGTTGCCCGGTTTGCGGTGCGCCTGCCGTAAGGGAAGAAAATGAAGCCGTTACCAGATGTACCGGGATTGAATGTCCGGCAAGACTTTTCAGAAGCCTGGTGCATTTTACTTCCCGGGATGCCATGAACATTGAAGGGTTGGGTCCGTCGCTTATTGAAATGCTTTTGGACAAGGAATTTATAAAGGGAATTCCCGACCTTTACAAACTGTATGAAAGACGCGAAGAACTTGTTTCTTTGGAGCGTATGGGCGAAAAGTCGGTGAACAATCTTCTGGCCTCCATTGAACGGTCAAAGGACAATGACTTAAGCAAGCTCATCTACGGACTGGGTGTCCGGCATATAGGCCTCAGAGCCTCGCAGCTTGCGGCGGAGTATTTCGGCACCATGGATAACCTTTTTAAAACTTCCCGGGAAGAGATCCGTTTGGTGGAGGAATTTGGAGAGAAGATGGCAGAGAGCCTGGAAAGCTTTTTGAAGCAGGAGCAGACCCGCCACACCATTTCACTCCTGAAAGAAATGGGCGTCAATATGGTTTCCAAATCCCGAAGAAATAAAGAAGGCAAGTTTTCCGGGCTGACCTTTGTGCTTACCGGAACATTGCCCACATATACGAGAAATGAAGCCGCCTCCCTCATTGAGGAACGGGGCGGAAAGGTCTCGGGCAGTGTTTCTAAAAAGACTTCCTATGTGCTGGCAGGAAGTGATGCGGGCAGCAAGCTTGACAAGGCGGTGCAGCTCGGCATTAAAATTATAGATGAGGAGCAGTTCAATGCCATGCTATAAGACCGGAATCAAATCCGGAAATGAATAGGGGCGTTTTTATAGAAGGAGTATTAGAGAGGTAGGTACAGATGAAGGGCCACCACAGCGTGATGTTCATAGCCTTTATATTATTTGGTATCATTATCAGTCTTCAATTCAGAGGCGTGATTAACAAATCCGAAGTTTCGGCCAAGGAACTCACCGTGCAGCTTCAGGCTGCAAAGGAAGAAAACAGAAAGCTTCTGGAGCAGATATCAAATGTTGAGGCCGAACGTGAACAGCTTTTAAATAATATGGGGGACAACATCGGCAATGAGAATTTGAATAAACTCCTTGGTGAACGTGACTATGAGTATCTCAGAGCTGGCCTGACCACCGTTACGGGCAGGGGAATTGTGATTACCATGGAGGATGCTCTGGCAAAGGGTGAAATGGATATTGAGGAGTATATCATTCATGACAGCGATGTAAACGCTATTTTAGACGAGTTGAAAGCCTATGGTGCAGAGGCCATTTCCATCAATGACGAACGGGTGATTTTTTCGACAAAGCCCGTATGTGCCGGCCCCACCATCATAGTCAATGAGAGCAGGTATCCGCCGCCCTATGTAATAAAAGCCATCGGCGATCCCGATGTTCTTTATGAAGCCATTGAAACCATGGCCCAGGTTGCATTCATGCGCCTGGCCGATATTCGAGTTGATATTGAGAAGCAGGATCAAGTAGTGGTAAAAAAATATCATCTCTACAGATCGCTGGATAAAATGTTTGAAGACCTGGAGGTGGTACGGCAGTGAAAACTTTTAAAGAAATTTCCCTCACGATGGTTTGCCTGGTGCTGGGCATTATTGTAGCGTGGCAGTTCAGAAGCGTGAAATATAACCAGGTCTTGGCCCAGTATGAGAAGAAAAACGTCAGTGAAATTATAGACGAGCTTTTAATGGAAAAGAGCAATAATGATAAATTAAAGGTCCGGCTCCAGGAGCTGCAGCAGGAAGTCGATGCTTTTAAAAATGATCAGACCGGCGACCAGAACCGGCTGAACGCACTGGAAAAGTCTGTTTTGGAAGCCCGGATAATGGCGGGTTTGGAGACGGTTAAGGGCACGGGAATCGTTGTGGCCATTGAGCCCGGCGGCTTTAAAACCATTGAGGACCGGCATATCGAAGAGCTGCTCAATGAGTTAAAGGCGACTGATGCCCAGGCTCTTTGCGTTAATGATGAAAGAATTGTAGCCACCAGTGAGATTCGAAATGCCGGTGATTATATCATGATTAACGGCCGGCAGCTGGTGCCGCCTTATACCATTAAAGCTATCGGAAATCCCGGCGATATGGCGAACTCCTTAAGGCTGCTGGGCGGTATTCTGGAAAAATTTCAGTATTACGAATTCAAAGTAGATTTAAAAGAGGACGAAAATGTTGTCATACCCGGCGTGCGGGATGATGGAACTGTTTTGAGAATTAATATGTTAACGCCGGTAGAACAGTAATTTTGGGTTGTCCGACTATAATATAATGAATATAGGAGAAATTGGAGTCATTAAAATAGTAATGGCTCTTTTTTATTTTTTAGGGTGTTGATATGAAAAAAAGATATCAGGGGTTCAATGTTCTGATTATCATAGTACTGTTCATACTTGCAGCGCTGCTGCTTGTTATTCCGGAACTGCCCGGCCTGTCTGTCTGGCCTTATGCTGTCGAGCTTACGGGAGCTTTATCCGAAGGCGGCGAAAACATTGTACCCAATGATCAATATCTGGCCTCAGGCATTAATGACAGTTACAGCCGGCTGAGAAGCTGGGGCATCGCCCCGGGAAAGAACGGCGAGCTTCCAAGGGCGGATCCGGGAGCGCCCGAGCTCATATCCAAATACAATTCCATTTACCTGGCCGATACGACGAAGAAAATCATTTATCTTACCTTTGATGAGGGGTATGAGAATGGATATACGTCCAAGATCCTGGATGTACTCTATGAAAATCAAGTGAACGCTATCTTCTTTATTACCGGCCCCTATCTGGAAAAGCAAGAGGCTCTTGTTCAGCGCATGCTTGATGAAGGCCATGCGGTGGGCAACCATACCATCAATCATAAGAGCCTGCCCATGCTCGGCGAGGCAGAGCTTGATTCTACTGGGATCATACGTTACCGTTGCCGT
>ENA-UOOR01003112-UOOR01003112.1-fermentation-metagenome-genome-assembly--contig:-NODE-3112-length-15308-cov-11.742084_pt1 | contig 15308 bp, 12 predicted proteins | sample MGYA00245780_ERZ724029 | MGnify/ENA primary metagenome ERZ724029 (study PRJEB28704, sample SAMN03018315) | fermentation metagenome | biome: anthropogenic terrestrial biome; feature: soil... | reverse complement strand
CCCCTGAGGGCGAAGTATGACCGTAAACCCAGGTCGTTCGCAGGTCGTTTCTGGCGGTGGCACATTAACTTCTGTCCCGGTTGGAAAGCCTATTTTTCCTCCCTGACACCAGAAGAGAAAGATTTGGTCAGAGAGAAGTACCATTATAAAAAGCAGACTGCCTGAGGGACGGTCTGCTTTTATCGGTTCTGAGCAGTCAGTTGAGCTCCCTGACTATCTTGTATCCAGGATCACACTGATCGACCACTTCGTGTTTGGTTTCCAGGAACTAACCTCTTTTTTCTTCCAGCCATCCCAGGTCATCTCCTCGAGGGTGTTGCCAAAAGCAGTGATAAAGTTCTCAATACTGCCGTCACTTTGTGATGCACCAAAGCGGTAGCTCCGGTTGTTGCCGTCGGTATAGGTTTTTATGTAGGGGACATCCTTAAAACTGAGTGTGTAACTCTGTTTCTTTGTCAACGCCCCACTTCGGTTGTAAATGTTGCTGACGTTGGATGCTGTTCCCTTGATTATTTTCAGCGACTTGGCATCCATTTCCAGGGTAATCTCCCAGCTACAATCTCCATTGTCGAAGATATTGCTCCAGGTATTGGTATATGTTGATGAGGAGGTGAAAATTATTTTGTCCTTTACATAGCGGGAAGTCCCCTTCATTTCTTCAAAAGGTACAACCAACTCGTCGGCGAATGTCGCAGAATAGAACCCGCTGTAATTGTTTAATTCATCGATTGTCAGTTTAATCTTTCCGATTGCGAACTCCAGCTTCTCTTCCAGCCGTACGGTCATGGTCACGTCACTCTCCTTGTTGAAAGGGTGATAGTAGACCACGAAGAGCATATCTTTCTTCTCCTGGAGTGCCGCTACCTCTTCATACTGATAGGAGTCGAAAAACTCATCCACAAAGATGATCTCCTTTTTTTCATTGTCGTAGCGATATAGTTCACAGATCTGTCCTTTGCCGCCATCCATTCCGCCTTCCACCTTGATGGAGAGGGTAACCTTGTCGGGTAGCTTGTAATCAGGATCGATGCTGATTCGTTCAATGAATGTGGAATGAGGTTTGATACCAATAGGTTCATTACTTTTCACCTCATTCATGCTGTTGATGAACATCTTGCTGCGACCGATTCCCTGCAAAAGTTCCTTTACACCGTTGGCACGGATATAATCCTTGAGAAAGATTCCATACTCGATGAAAAGATCGGGAAATGCATCATCGAATGCATCATACACAGAGGTTGCACCGGCCTCCTGTTGTTTGTGCAGATTCACTATCTTGTCGTTGCCGTAACGATTGGCCATCCAGCGGACTAACCCGGCCATTCCATAGCCGTGGGAACCCTTATCTTCTCCTTCCAGCGGAGAGAAACCCTCCAGGGGGCAAAACTGGTTCCCATATTGCACGGAGGAGATCCCCTCCACGTAGAGGCTTTCCGCCCAGACGGCTACAGCCTCATCCATCCAAAGGAAATCACCTCCCATAAACGATTTGGTTACCACCCACCGGGGATCGTAATAGTATTGTACGAAGTGAGTCATCTCATGCATGACGGTGCGTTTGATCTCTTCTTTCTCTGATAGCTTCTGGCTGTTGATCACCAGCGAGTTCCAATCACTGCTGTAGCGGGAGGGAATAAAATAACCATAGGCATCCGCACCGTTCAGTTGCTTCACCTCCACCTGGATCTGTTTGTTCCGTTTCGAAAAACTGAATCCAATCGCTTCCAGCCGTTTGATGGCTTCCTCCACATGCAGTGCGATATCCCTGCTCTCTTCGTGATAGTAGCGGGGAGCAAATACCACACATTTCTGCTCAGCGGTGATGGCCCGGCTCTCAGAATCATCTGAGGTCTGATAATCCTTTACCAGCCCTACAATCAGTTCGCCTGCATCAGTGGAAATTTCTTCAAACGGCTCCAGCGTAGCTGTATAAGAATCACCCTCTTTCACCCCTTTGATCCATAGCGTGGAAGCACTCTCCTGCTGTGAACTGATCTCCACACCCGGAGCTGAGAAGCGGAAGTATACATCTCCCTGGGTGATCTCTGCATTGGCAGGTAGTTCCATCTTCAGGGGTTTGGAGAAGTTGCGCGGGAGCTTGATCTTGTAATAGGGGGAAGCCTCAAACTCTCCCATCACCACGCCACTGGCTTGTGTCGTAATTTCCATGGTGACAGACGTAGTGAATGCATCGGCCGGGACGACAATTGTGATTTTGTCCTTGAAAATTTTTCCTCCCGATTTATCCACTTTGTTGTTTTCTTCCGGACCTGTGTCTCCTGGCTTTTCTTCATTGGGGGGGTCCTGCTTACCCTTTTCTTCCGGGATCTTGTTGATCTCTTCCGGACTACTACATTGTTGTATGGTTACAGTGAAAAACAACAGGAGCAGTGTGCTCAGAAGGATGCTTTTATTTCTTGTCCCTTTTTTTGCGGTTTGTCTAAATGAAGTCATAGTATGATTATTTTGTTGTGCTTTGCAAGAAAGGAAATTTTATCAATGATCACACTAACAAACAAACAAAAAAGAATAACAAATCGTAAAAAAAGAACAATGTTATTTTGAAGCATTTTGGTGAAGCCACCGATTGGGGGTGGTACCGGTAATTTTCTTGAAGTTCCGGTAAAAGGAGACTTCGTTGGCAAACCCCGATTGTTCACTGATTTCGATCATGGAGGGAGCGGATGCGGAATCGGTCATCATGCTCTGTGCATACCCTATGCGATATCGGTTGATATAATCTGAAAAAGATAACCCCAGTTCCTGGTTAATGTGATTTGAAACATAGGTCCTGTTGCTACCCAGATGAATGGCAATATCGGAAATGTGTAAATCTTTCTGCCTGAAAAGCTGTTCTTCTTCCATCAGTCGCTTCAAACGAATGTCGAGGATGGTTGTGTCTGGATTGCTGGTCCTCTCTGTTTCGGTTTCCTCCATGCAGATATAATCAGCTTCCTTACAGAAATCTGTCGCGCTGAAATGTAGAGTGTAGGCCATGTAGCTGACCAAAAAAAGCATGCTTCCAAAAATGAGTGATGGGATTACCAGAAACCACGACTCGCGGATAAAGAACTCCCTGCCCAGCAGGTTGGCAGTGCTCGAGAAGATGGCGAACAGTATAAAAATTAGCAGTAATTTTTGTACCTGAGCCAGGGTCCTGTTTTCGGTGTCGGCATAATAATTGGAAACCTCCCGGTTGAACCGGGACAGCTTCTGATGCCCATAAAACGCAACCGGAAGCAGCTGCAGGATAAACAGTACCTTGGTGGCTTTAATTCTGACATTCTGAGCCTGTTCGGCAAAGGAGAGAAAAAATAAACCATCGGTTTTCTGAAAAAAATGATGATTTACAAAACTGATTCGCTCCGCTTCATTCAGCATACCATAGAAAATAACAGACAGCACACTGACAATCAGTGCTGGCAGGAGGACCCAATAATTCCTCAGACTAAACTGTCTGATGCTGGTAAGTCTGCAAATATAGAGATAGTAGAGCGGATAAACCGCCAGGGAGCAGAAGGTGTAGAAACTCTCAATCAGACTGTAGAGATAGATATAGCGATGAAAATAAACCGCGTGTGAGAAATAGAGAAAAGTACATGCCAGCAAGAAGTATGTAAAGAATTTTTTAGCTGGATCCACATGTTTCTTTTGGATGATAAATAATATCAGCCAAAAGAAACAAACGTAAAACGGTAAACCAGAAAAAAAATTCTGTAACATACGCGCCCTGTTTTCTTCTCAATACTTGTCTTTATCTGGTATTATGCAAGTAAACATACAATGATTTTACGCTCAGAATCCAAAATCATCTATTACCACATCCTCGACTTTTTCTTTTTTAATTTCAACGGTGTTTTGGATCGCCAATCCTTCCACATAAATGGCTTTAAAAGGAATGGCAGGACAAACATATTCGCATCCGCCACATCCGACGCAGATAGAAGTATCTGTTTCCGGAATGGTGAGTACGCCCTTGTAGGGAACCATGCGGACTGCCTGGGTGGGGCAGTGTTCCGAACATGCCCCACAACTTGTTTCATCGTAGTAAACAATGCAGTTTTCGATGATAAACTGCACTTGTCCCATCTGTGTATGATTTTTTTCTTCTTTTGTCAGTGGTTGTATTGCTCCTGTTGGGCATACATCGCCACAGATGATGCAGTCGTAGTTGCAAAACCCCCGATCGAAATAGAGCTTGGGTTGCATAATTCCCCCCGGGCCATATTCCAGGAAAGCAGGCTTTATCACATGACTGGGACACTTGCTCACACAAAGATGGCAGGAGATACATTTCTCCCGCAGGTGATCAAAGGAGGCAGCTCCCGGAGGAGCAATAGGCACCTGTCTTTTAAGTTCTCTCTTAGGAAGGAGCCCGTTGGAAACTTCCTGCGCAAAGAGTTTCCCCGCAGCCAGGCCCATGACAAGCGAAGCAGATAAAAACCGGCGTTTGGATTCGTTTACTGGCAGATTCTCCTTTAGATAAGTGTAGGCAGGTATGGTACTGGCAGCCTTTGTTTTCTTTGGCCTGATAAAGGAATATTTCATTGCATTGCGATTACAGCTTTCAATACAGTTGAAGCAGGTAATGCACCGACTGTAATCGATTTCCTTATTCTTTGAATCGATACATGACGCTTTGCATTTCATGGTACAGAGACCGCACATATTACATTTATCGTTCAGGAAGCCGACTTTAAACAGCGAATATTTGCTTAATAAGCCGAGTGTTGTGCCCACCGGACAAATTGTGTTGCAATAAGTCCTGCCATTACGCCAGGCCAGATAGCCAATCACACCGAGGGTAATAAGGGCGGTTATCGATGAAAAGATACTCAACGAGTAAATACTTACCTTATAAAATAAGTAATTATTAAAGGAGGTAAAGATGGTTTCCAGTAAATTGTTGCCCGCGAGGTAGGCCGGACGAAACAAGTGTGTGACCATTCTTCCGTATGCTCCGTAGGGATCGAGTAATCCCACCAGAAAGGTAAATCCGAAAATGAATGCAACAACCGTGGCAACCAGGATACTCCAGCGGAGGATACTTTTAGCCTTGCTGTAGGTATATTTTTTTTTCCGGATGAACTTCTTTGACAGCCATGCTATTATATCCTGATAAATACCCATCGGGCAGATGGATGAACAATATACCCTGCCAAAAAGTAACGTGAGAAACAGCAGGGATATAAGAACCAGAATGTTGACAGCCAACAGTGCGGGTATGAACTGAATCTCCGCCAGAAAGCCCACACTTTCCGGAAGAAAATCCCTGAAGTCAAGAAAATAAAGAGTAATCAGGGAGAAAAGCAAAAGAGACAGAATAACACGGATTTTCTTTAACATGATACGATGGCTTCTTGAAGGGTCTATATTCGAAACCGTTTTATATTCAGGCTCTCGAGATTCATTGTTCCCACTCCCAGTTCCTGACCTTTGGAGATATGGGTCACTTTCTCAAGTGGCATCTCCCGTGCCTGGTTGAAGAAGTTGGCCGCAGCCGTATCGGCAGCGATGATATCCTGTGATATAAAAAGACCTTTCGAGAGTACCACGTCTGCGGGTGATTTTCCTCTGGGACCGCTGGTTTTCATCAGCCGGTAGGCATCCACCACGTTCAGGACAGGACGTTTGGCATAGGTACATACATCGGCAATGCACTGCTGCAGGTCGTTGGCATGAAAAAACCTCCTGTCCCACACGATACCCATGTAATTTTTCATGGAGATGGTCAATTGTGCACCTCCGTGATTTTTAAGTACGGGCACATTAATCCATTTGTCGCTGTCTACGATGGCCTGATGAATTTTTGCACTCTTGAGACTTTTCCCTTTGGGGATGCTGACGGATTTATAATAGGATTCCTGGTGTGCAGGTACCACTTTTGCTCCGGCCTTTTTCGCCGCCTCCTCTATACCGCTGTTGCTGTATGCTTTACGCCAATCGTCGCAGGTGTGATCAAAAACGGTTACTTCCGACGCGCCGGCATCGAAACAATGTTTGATGATCTCCGCCACCAGTTTCGGGTTGGTGTTGGCTGCCATTTCAACCGGCTGATCCCACCCGATATTGGGTTTGACACATACTTTGTCGCCTTTGCTGATGAAGGTTTTCATTCCTCCCATCTCTGCAATGGCTTTGCGGAACATCGCTTCGGGTTCACCGCCCATTACCGCAATCAGATCATATTTTGGTGCAGCATGGGTAGTCTCAAACGACTGGGTGAGCAGGCTCATCGCTTCCGCATCCTTGATGGTGGTGATTGCCGCTCCGGTGAGGGCTATCGTCCGTAAAAAGTTTCGTCTGTCCATATAATTAAATTTTGTTTTATTGATTTTCCAGTGATCGGTTCTGATTATCTCAAACTTATATTGATTACCTGCGTTATGCTGACAAGCACAGGCAGGATAGCCACAGACTATTCAAATATTTATCCGTAATCCTCCGAAAACGGTGGCGCTTGGCATCGGGTATCCGGCATTGATCTCATAATCCCTGTTGAGAAGATTCTCTCCTCTTAAAAAAAAGTTCAGCCAGTCGGATGCTTTATAATTGATGCGTGCATTCCATAACAGGGCATTTTCTTTTACTGGCTCAGGATTTACCTTTGTGTAGAGAGTCCCCAGGTACTGCAAGCCGGTGGCAAGATTCCAGCGACTTATAAAATAATCTCCACTCACGTACAGTTTATGTTCGGGTGCTCCCGCTATTTTATAGGTCATATCCAGCAGACTATAGTTTGCCGAGAAAAGGAAGTGACTTGTTACCCGATAGTTAGCCGAAAGTTCAAAGCCTTTGTTCTCGATATTGCCAGTGTTTTCCCATTTTCCAACATTCGGTTGTGGCTGCCGGATGATGTTATCTCCCTTGATATAGAAGAGGTTCAGGCCAAAACTTACTCTTGTTTCAGGAAACGATTGCAGCAGGGATATTTCATAGTTCATTAATCGTTCCGGCTTCAGTTCCGCGTTTTGGGGTGGAAACATATACATTTCGCGGATGGTGGGATTTCGGAACCCCTTGCTGGCGATCGCCTTTATGGAGGTTGTTACAGTAGGGGTAAAGCTGAGTCCCAGTTGCGGAATCCACTCCGACCCGCTTATTTCGTGGTGATCAAGCCGTATGCCGGCGTTCATGGTGAGCCGTTCACCCAGCACACTCTGTTGCAGATTCAGGTAGCCTGCTACATCGTTGAGATGCACATTGGCCAGATCTACATTATTCGCTTCATTGGGGAACCTGTTCCAGGCTTTACCGCCGAAACGCTGAAAATCGAACCCGGCAGTTGTCCTGTTCCCTTCAAAGAATGAATAAGACTGATAGGCTGAAAACCCAAACATTTGATCTTCTGAACGAAAACGATATATAGGCGGTGAAGCGGATGAAAGAATGGATATCCCGTCGTTTATCTCGTGAGAGCCAAAATTATAGAAAAATTTAATCGCTCCCGACATGTTGGCATATTCATTTTCCAATACTGCAGAAGCCATGCCGCGCAAAATATCGGCATCGTTATCAATCATAGGGTTTGAAATGGTTCCAGGATTTGAACTCAGTGTTTTCGACAGATTCACATCCACGAAACTACTCCAGTGTCGTGTAAAGTAATATCCCGCTTTGGCATACCCGTTGAATTGTTCAAAGTCCATATTTTCACGATGCCCGTCGGAGCGGTTATAACCCAAGTTCCCGTTTATATGAAACTGATTCTTTCTGAATCCGGTTGAAACTTCCGCACTTAGCGTGTTGTAGCTTCCGTAGGAAAGCTGTGCCGACTGATGACTGCCGTCAGTTTTCTGTTTTTTGGTGATGATATTGATCACACCCCCCATCGCATTGGAGCCATAAAGCACCGAGGCAGGGCCCCGTACCACCTCTACCCGTTCGGTCATCACCGACTGGTAGCTGTCGGCCAGCGGATGTCCCATTAATCCCATGTACTGCGGGTGCCCGTCGATCAGCACCAGCACTCCTGCAGTGGGCGCACCGCCGATGCCACGGATACTTATCCCGCCGGCTGCTCCTGCTGCCACACCGTATCCCATTATACCCCTATGTGAGATAAATAGTCCGGGTACCTCTTCAGTAAGCAGAGGAAGGAGAGAGGGTTGCATTCTCTCGGCAATTTTTTCTTCCGAGATTACCGTGATGCTCATTGGTACGTTTCGGAGATTTACTTTTGGCATGGTGCCGGTGACAATCACCTCGTCCAGGCGTACAGTATCGTTTCTTTCTGCAGGATGTCTGTTTTCGGCCGGTAATGGGATTGTAGCCAGCAGGCACATGCCTATGAAAACGATGGATTTCTTCATACTATCCAGGGAAATTTAAAACAGGTCTCGTTGTAAAGTGAATAATCGGCTTTTCCGTTTACAGCAAAGGTCTTTATAAGCTTTGCTCCATGTAAAAGATCGATGGCAAATTGTACAGTCGCCCCTGTTTTCACACGGTCCTCCACCAGTAGTACAGTCTTGTCCCTGTATTCGAAGTCAATTGGTGCCACCAGTTGTGGAGTATCGTACTTCGGTTTCTGGCCGGGGTCGCGCAAATTTATTTTTAATAGTTGTATCTCTATGTTTAGTCGCTGATTGATGATCGCAGCAGGTATTATACCTCCGTTGGCAATAGCAACAATCAGATCAAATGTTTCATGAAATGAGGTCTCACGAAACCTTTGCATCACTTCTTCGAATGATTTTTCTCCGATCATCACACTTTAGCCAATGCTCTTAGCACAAAATAACCGCCCAAAAGCTGGATGATCATGCCAGGCAGGCCAAGCCGAAAATCCTGGACGGCAACAGCGAAATTCTGTGTGATAGCCCATTCAACGCCGGTGCCGATCATCTGGTAAGCGAGGATGGCGAGCAGGATACCCACCAACGACACTTTTCCGAAGTGCTTGGCAGCCATGGAGGCAGCAACAGCCAGGATGGCCGATTTAATGATGATGGCGGGCAACACTGCCACGGGAGGCATCCCGAAGAGCAGGCTGTTAGCCAGGGGGGAGAGGATTGCCGTAATTAATCCCACATGAATGCCATATTTGTAGGCGGCAATCAGCGTGAAGAAATAAATGGGCAGAAAAATAAATCCACCCTGCGGCACAAGATGTGCCAGCTGTGGCAGCAGCAGGTTACCGGCAATGAAAATAGCCGCGAACAGATAAGTCTTTGTGTTGGCAAGGTTGAGCGTGTACAATCTGGCTGTTGTTGACATAGTAAGTTTTAATTATATTGTTGTTATAGTATATATTATTCTTCGTACAAACATTTTACATAACTTACAAAACTATGCATAAAAAGTCGTATTCTGAGGAGTTGGGTTGTTATTTTTTATTTAAAAAAATAAAAAATAGAAATATGAAATGTTTACAGGAAATCATTCAAAAATGCATAGGCAGAAATAATTTCTCTTATTTGTATTTTAATCTTCAAAATAATTTATATGTGGCTTTAAATTCGATGTTAGTGTTCCATGATAAATAGCTGTTCGAGGCAAAATAATCATCGGAACGTGGATCATCAGGTTGTTTCTCCTTGGTTTCATACTTTGAGAAAATAAGGTCTGTCGCTGCTTTGGCCGACAATAGTAGGTGAGGTGATACATAGTAATATGCATTCAGAGATAATGTTGAATGGGAATGGCGATATTCCTGTTTGGTTTTGTATCGAGTGTCTGAGATGAGTGTATTCCGGTTTGCAATGTCTCTGTATAACTGTTCTTTGATACTTAGTTGTAAATGTGTCCGGGTATTGGGGTAGTATCCAAGGCCGTATGTAACCGGCAAATTTATTGTTTTGGTTTTATTATCTCCCTTACGTTCATTTCTGTACAAATAGTATAGCGATGTTTCCACAGAGTGTTGCCAGGAGAGACGAAACGGTCTTTCATAAATAAACGAGGTTCCTAAACTGAATCGGGGAGATGCTGCTTTGTATGGTTCTTGTTTGATTTCATCTTTGGTCACTACGCTGTGATTAAAATAATTTTGATATTGTGAATGAATAATAAACTCTTTTCCTGATTTTCTTTCAAATAAATCTCCGTAAAGCCACAAGTCGTAGAGTGTGGTGAAATAAGTTGCGTCAGGTGTCGTGAGATAATTTCCCGATACAAGTAATCGCTCATCTGTTTGGCATCTTTTTCAAAGAAAGAACCGTTGATATATAGATTGGATATGGTTTTTCTTGTGTTGATATGGGAGCGAAAATTTGAAAACTGATTTATTTCAAACAGATGCTTATCTTCTTTTTCAGCTTTCAACTGTCCGATCAGGTCAAATTCAAGTGAACGCCTTTTGATATCGGGAGTATAATAATCTTTCAGCGGATAGTCCTGGTAATCCTGCGCCCTGTCGTTAGAGGTCAGAAATTCGCCGGTCACATGTACGCTGTCGGCGTTGGGAGCCATTAAACGAAACGCAACGTTGTTGTCGGCATAAACCCCCGGATGGACTATTTCCCGTTTCTCTCCAGAAAGGAGATTTCCCCGTGCTTGCAGCTGAGGTGACAATATCAAGATTGCCAAAATAATAAAATAGTGTGTCTTCATTTGTGATTCAAATTTTTAAATTTCATCAGTTTGTTGTACAAAGACGATACGAATATAGCGATTCATTTTGAATTAATCACTTTGCAGGAGAGGCTATTTATCCCGTTTTATCAATATCTTTGCAATTGACTAAACTATACACATTATGTGGAAAGATTTGCTCCTTGTGGGAATCGGTGGCGGTATTGGGAGTATGCTTAGATTTGTTACTTCCCGACTTGCAGTCCGCTTTATACATCATGAATGGCTGTTTGTGGGCACCTTCATCGCCAATGTTGTAGGATGTTTGCTGATTGGTTTGTTTTCCGGCTTGATATTGTCGCATCATACTTATAATCAATCGTTTCGTCTTATGATGATTGTAGGTTTCTGCGGTGGTTATACCACATTCTCAGCTTTTGCCTTTGAAAATCTGCGTCTGATTGAGATGAATCAATGGGGATTGTTTACTCTTTATACCTCCGCGAGTATTGTTCTTGGACTCTTGTCGGTATGGGCCGGTATGAGGCTGGGACATTTAATGTAAAAAAGACGCCGGAAGGATCAACCTTCCCTCGCATGATAAAACTTTCCGATTTTATAACTCCTTAATTCGAATATTCCTGAATATGACTTTTGATCCGTGTCCGAGAAACCCGATGTGTCCGGACTTGTTGAGGAGTCCGGGATGTTCCCTTTTATCCATTGTTCCATTTTTGGACGCCTCGCGAATATTTCCGTCAAGGATGGTGGTTCCATTAAGAATCACTTTTATATTGTCTCCATCGGCGATGACTTCCTGGTAATTCCATTCTCCCACAGGTTTGAGAAATCCTCTTTTGGCAGGAATCACACCATATACCGATCCGTGATATTGATAAACCTGTAATTTCTCGTAGACAGGTGCTTCATTATCCAGTATCTGGAGTTCTATGCCCTTATAAGCGGCATCACCTTCCATGGGCGTACGGATGCCAAGCCCGTTATTGGCTCCCGGTGTGAGCATAAACTCGAAACGGAAAACAAAATTATCGAACTGCTCGTTGGAATAAAGATTACCACCCGAGCCCTTGCTGGGATGCAAGACAATGTTCCCGCTTTCTACCGCATAGTCTTTCTTGTTGCCACTCCACTTATCCAGGTTGGTACCATCGAAGAGGATACGGAAACCTGCTTTCTCCTCTTCCGCCGACAGCTTAAACGGCTCGGGACGGGGAATCTCCCTGATGTAAATATCGCGGTAAGCCACCCGGCTACCGTGAGACTGCAGTTCAATCTGTTCCATTGGAAAGATGGGTTGGCTTCTGTCCCAATAGTTTTCCAGTATCACGTTGTCGGTGACCAGTTCACCGTTCAACCATACCGATACCCTTTCACCCACCATCCGGATGCGGAAGGTGTTCCATTCCCCCACTTTCTGGTCGGCTACCACCAGTGGCTTGCTCGGATTTTGCTTGTTATTGTATAACCCGCCCGACCCAACCTGGGCGCCTACATTTACACGGGCAGTATCCCATATTTGTACCTGGGGCGTTCCGCGCAGATAAATCCCTGCATCAGGTTCCACTCCAGGATATAATTTCCAGTCGACCAGCATTTCGAAGTCGCCATATTGTTTTTCAGTGCAAAGGTTATTTCCCTTCCCGGTAAACAACAATTCCCCGTTTTCCACAATCCAGCTCTCCTTTGCTTCCCTGTCAGCTTTTATTTGTGCAGCAGTCAGTTCTTTCGGGCTCATTTTCGCACGTTTGATAGGATTTTCCACCAATCCTTTCCAGCCATCCAGATTCCGGCCATTGAAAAGGGAAACGTATCCTTCCCCGTTTGGATTTTCTGTCAGGTATCGTGTAATGGATTGTCGTTGGTAATCGGCATCCGGGTTGCTGAGTGTCTTCTTTACCTTGTTAAGGATGGCGGAAGTTTCCGCACCTGCAAATGCGGGGTTGTTGATGGCGATATTCATGGCTGCCAAGGCCGCAGCCTCCTTTAATGATGGCTGCTCCATGAAGGGCGCCACGAAAAGCATTGCCTGGTACTGACCCGTATTTCCCAATAGTTTCAGTATCTCGTTCTTCTGCTTGTCGGTCTGCGCAAACTGCATTGTTTCACGCAGATAAAGATACTTGATCGTTCCTGTCTGATCCGATTTTCCAATGGTTGAAATTAGCGCTTCAGTCACTTTCTCCAGTTCCTGGTTCTTTTTGCTCTTGCGGGCAATATCCAGAAGAGGATAAATCACGTGGAATGACTTCCAGCCGGTAAGTGCATTGAAGGCAGCGTCTTTTTCCACTCCTGAATCGGAAGCGTATGCTTTTGTAATGATATCCATAGCAACTGGTGAACCGCTGTTAGCCAGTGCCGGATAGTATAAATGTTTACGGGATGAGTTTTTCATCCTTTCGCTCAACAGTTGGAGCTGTTCTTCTGTGGGAAGGTAGTTCAATGCTGCGTTTACGGCTTGTTGAAGAGGCGTCACATAAGCGGGATCGGATTGTTCCAGCAGGGTGAATATATCCGGCAGGTTTCTGTTTGTCACGATATCTTTTAATGTAGTGGCCGCGGCAGATTTCACCTCCGCATTGTCACCGGACATCTGGTTATAGACAAGATTGTACTGACTTTCCATTTTCCTCAGGGAAATGAGTTCAAGGATGGCTTTTTTGCCCGAGTCTCCACAATCCCCAAATACCGATGCGAGAGGGTATGAGATATCTCCCTTGAATGTGGATAACGCCTCCTTTGCCACTGTGACGGTATGTTCATTCTCACTTTTCAGCAATCCTGCCAGGGCGAGAAGCGACTCATTTCCACCAATCGCTGCCAATGCGCGTGCTGCCGCCCTCTGTACTGTCTCTTCCGGTGCATTGATATGGCGTGCAATGAGTGATGCGGATCCCTCCACCTCATGGTTTGCCAGCCAGTAAATCAGTGTAGTTTGCTTCTGTGGTGATTTGGTTGCGGACAGCTCTTTCTGAATCAGGCTGACCGTTTTTTTATCTTTTTCGAAAGGATAAACATTTAGTATCCCAGAGAGATAGACATTGTCTCCATTTTTTAGCGCATCTTTCAGCACAGTTTCCTTTTTTGTGGCCGGTTGCGCCAGAAGTATGCTCGTGACAGCAATCTTCAGGGACTGCTGATTCTGTTTCGCCGCAAAGGATAATATTTTTCCTGCCTCTTTATTCACCAACTTCGGGTCAGTTGCATTCAACCGTGCAAGCAAAGTAAGATAAGCTGCAGTTGCATTTTTCTTGTCATACGCGTAATTTATCTGCTCAGCTGCATCCCGTAACAGATTGAGCGACTCTTTTGTGCCGATTTGGGCGAGTGTGGTCAGCAATACTTTTTGCGATTTCTCCGAGTTGCTTTTATCGAATAGATTCAGTAATTCGGGCTCTGCTGCGGAGTAGCCTGCCTGGCCGATGGCGTTTACCAGATTCAACAGGATAGGGTCGGAATCCGTATTTTTTATTCCGTCCAGTAAAGCTGCGTTTGCTTTTTTTGTTCCGATACTTGCCAGAGCCATTGAAGCTGGACCGGAGAGTTGTTCATCGGTAAGAAGGCTTGACAAAACATCCACGTTGTCGTCCGTGGCGATGGTTCTGAGCTGACGGATCACAAATGCTTTCACCTCTTTGTTGAGCGGCTTTTGCAGTGCTTTCTCAAAGGCATTTGCAGCCACGTTGCGCCTGGCGTTGTCGTTTGCCACGAAATGTGTCCACCCGCTGATGGCATATTCCGTTGCTTCGTTACTTTTTTTCCCCGGAGGATTCATCCTGCCAATTAAATCGAGTAAACCCTCTTCGCCTGTAGATACCAGATCGGCGATGGTTTGATCGTATTTTTGGGGTGTTTCGGCCGGCAATTGTGCCAGTGCATCGGCCACGATGGTGGCTTTGGTCCTTCCGGCCGGCATTTGAGCCTGTGATTCGCCTGCAAGCAGCAGACCGAGACAGATGAAAAAAAGTTGTATATGTTTCATATGATTATTTATACTTTTTCATTATAGTGTATGGAATTCGCAAATAATCATGTTCTTGTATGTTAAACATGTTTGTGCTTGTTTCATACGGTTATTTATTATCATGAAATTAAATGGTCCACGGTGTACGGGTGGGTTGATTTACCAGCCGGTTTGCTTCTTCGTCGTTGACAAACATCTCCTTCACGGGATCAAATTCCAGCGTTCTGTTCAGCTGGAGTGCCACGGCACCCATATTTACGATGGTACATGACCGGTGTCCGTTTATTTCGTTTAGTGCATATTTCTGTCTGTTGTGTATACATTCAATGAAATTGGTATTTTGTGCCTCCGGCTCGGGAAAATCGGCCAGTTTCTTTTCCCAGTCGGGAATGTCGCATATAAAATTCTTGTATACATTGCCGTTTGGCCCTGATATGTAGGGAGTGTCGGGCTCTCCGTAATCTCCGCCCCAGAGAATGATCTGACATCCGTCGTCGTATGTGTAGGTGATTGATCGCCATGTCCCTACCGCATCGGGGTGTTGTTGGGGTGCATCGACCTCTACCTTCACGGGGCTGGTATCATCCTTACCCAGCATATATTGCACCGGATCAATGTAATGCTGTCCCATATCACCCAGGCCACCGCCGTCGTAATCCCAGTATCCGCGGAAGGTCTGATGTACGCGGTGTGTGTTGTATGGCTTGTATGGTGCCGGTCCCAGCCACATGTCATAATCCAGTTCTTCGGGAATGGGTTGCGGCTCCAGGTGTGTTTTTCCTACCCAATAAAATTTCCAGTCGAACCCGGT
>ENA-UOOR01003110-UOOR01003110.1-fermentation-metagenome-genome-assembly--contig:-NODE-3110-length-15314-cov-6.574939_pt1 | contig 15314 bp, 12 predicted proteins | sample MGYA00245780_ERZ724029 | MGnify/ENA primary metagenome ERZ724029 (study PRJEB28704, sample SAMN03018315) | fermentation metagenome | biome: anthropogenic terrestrial biome; feature: soil; material... | reverse complement strand
TCCGACGCCTGGCTCCCGTGAGCGGACGATTCGCTGACCTCCTCCCCCGATCCGCTGCCGTCGTCGGCCACTTGCTGCCATCGCGGGACGCCTCGGTAATCATCGCCGGAGGCAGCGCCGCCGAAACAGGACCACCGGCTGCGGTCGTCGGACGCCCCGCAGATCGAACGGGAGGCCAACGCCGCGCTGCCCGCCGCGGCGGGTGCGAGCACCAATCGCCCGGAAGCGAACGGCGCGGCTCTTTTTGCGCGCGCGCGAAGACCGCCTGGCCAAAGAGCCGCTCGCGCTCTTCGACACTGGCCCTCTCGGCCAGCCGCGTCTGCCAAAGCCGCAGGCCATGGAAGAGCGAGACGCCGATGGTCGCGGACAGCAGCAGCCAGGTGAGCGTCGAGCTGAGCTGGTTGGCGAGCGTGATCACGCCGATTGCCACGATGACCAGCGCAGCGGCCGGAAGCAGCGCTTCGATGACGAGGGTGCGCTCTGCGACCTGCGACTCGCTCTGCGCACCTGCGAGAAGTTCGGGACGACGGGCTGGGGCTCCGCGACGAGCTCGCGGTCAGACGTTGAAGCGGAAGTTGATGACGTCGCCGTCCTGGACCACGTACTCCTTGCCCTCGAGCCGCAGCTTCCCGGCCTCGCGCGCCTTGGCCTCGCTCTTGAGCGCCGCCAAATCCTCGTAGCGCACCACCTCGGCCCGGATGAAGCCGCGCTCGATGTCCGAGTGGATCTTGCCGGCGGCCTTCTGGGCGCTCAGCCCGCGGCGAATCGGCCAGGCGCGACAGTCGTCCTCGCCGGCGGTCAGGAAGCTGATCAGCTCGAGCAGCGCGAAGGCCGAGCGGATGAAGCGGGCGCGCGCCGGCTCATCGAGGCCGAGCGAGGCGACGAACTCCTTCTGCTCCGCCGGCTCCATGTGCGCGATGTCCTCCTCGACCTTCGCGCTCAGGACGACGAGCCCCAGCCCCCGGTCCTGGGCGAACTGCTCGATTTCCGCGGGCGGCGGCGCGGCGACCTTGTCCTCGTCGACGTTGAGCACCAGCAGCAGCGGCTTGACGCTCAGGAAGCGCAGGCTGACGAAGAGCGCCCACTCCTCTTCGGACATCTGCAGCGAGCGCAGCGGCTTGCTCGCGTCGAGGTGCTCCTTGAGCTTCTCGAGCCCGGCGAGCTCGCGAGGGTTGGCCTTCTCCTTCTTGATGCGCTCGAGCCGCTTCTCGACCAGCTCGAGGTCCGCGAGGATGGTCTCGACCTCGAGGTCGGTCGCCTCCTGAAGCGGGTTGGGCGGCGTCGGCGCCGCGGGATCGTCGAAGGCGCGCACGACCTGGCAGAGGGCGTCCGACTCGCGCATCGAGTTGAGCACGTTGCGGTCGAGGCCCTGGGCCCCGGCGCCGGCGGCGATGTCGCTGAAGGTCACCTCGGCGTAGGTCTTCTTCTTCGGCTTGTAGATTTCAGCGAGCCCGTCGATGCGCGGGTCGGGCACCTTGACGACGCCCAGGTTGGTCTTGCCGCGCGAGGCGCCCAGCCCGGTCTCGGCCGACAGTCCGGTGATGGCGTTGAAGACGGTGGTCTTTCCTGATCCGGGGAACCCGACGAGTCCGATTTTCATGGCGGCGCGTTATACCAGACGCGCTGCGCGCCGGGCCTCGCGAAAAGGATTGCGGGGCGCGGCCCGGGTTGGTCAGGCGCCCGCGTGCCGCGAGGGGAGGCCTCGCCCGGTGCGCCGATGCGGGAAGCGGCGTGCACGTCGGACGGGCATGCGCCCGTCGTTGCCAGCGAGGCGCGCTCTTCTGCTGGGCGAGCGACCGGTGCTCCCGACGCGCGAGCCGCGGGCCCGAGGGGCCTGGAGCAGATCGGGCATGAGACGGCGCCGCGGCCGGTTTTCGCGCGCATGGGTGAGCCCAGCGAAGCGCGAGCCGTAGCGAGCGCCCGCCTGCCCGAGCCGCGAGAGGCCATGCGCCCGGTGCGTCCAGTCGGGCAGCGGAAGCGGCACGGCCTTGTCCATAGCCTCCTCTCACGCAGCCGAGTCGGCTCGGGATGGACCGCGAAGGCGGGTGAGGGGAGAGCCATGGACTTCGAGATCGTCCACACCTTCGATGCGGGGCGCGAAGCGGTCGAGCGCGCGATGCTCAATCCGCAGCTCGCACCGTTCTTGCTCGAGCACATGACGCTGGTGCGCCACATCGAGCTGCTCGAGCGCAAGGACGACGGGGCGGCCGTCGTGCGGCGGGTGCGCTACGTGCCCGTGCCGGTCATCTCGAGGATCGGAGCGATGCAGGTCAAGCCCGAGTGGATGAGCTGGACCGAGGAGTCGCGCTTCGATCCGCGGGTCCACCGCGTCGACTTCGAAAACGTGCCCCAGGTGCCCGGTGTCGCCGAGGTCATGGAGCAGCGCGGGGTCATCCGGTTCGAGGAAGCCGGTCCCGGCAAGTGCCGGCGCACCATCCGCGGCAGCTTGAGGATCAAGATGCCGCTGGTCGGCCGCATCGTGGAGAAGGTCATCTACCCGAACGCCATGAAGATCCTGGACGAGGAGGCGCGCTTCCTGAACGCCTGGCTCCTTACCCAGGGCCGCTGATACCGGCTGCTTCGGGGAGCGGGGCGTGGTAGAGGCGGGGGCCTTCTCGGTCGGAGTCTCTGCAATGAAGATCGGGCTCGTCTCCGACACCCATGGCCGCTTCGACCCCGGCCTCAGGCCTCTTTTCGATGGCTGTGACCTGGTGCTGCACGCCGGCGACGTGGTCGGGAGGGAGATCCTCGCCCTGCTGGCGAGCGTGGCGCCGGTGACCGCGGTGCGCGGCAACAACGACCTGGGCGACTACGGCAGCGGGCTGCCTGGCGAAGCGGTGCTTCAGCTCGAAGGGCTGAGGACGCTGGTCATCCACCAGCTCGGTATTCCGCAGCGGCCCTCGCCGCTTGCCCGCCGGGCGATGGAGAGGGCACGACCGGACCTGGTCGTCTTCGGGCACTCGCACCGGCCGACCATCGAGGTCGCCAACGGCATCCTCTTCATCAATCCGGGCAGCGCAGGTCCGCGCCGCTTCCGGTTGCCGAGGACCGCCGCGGTGCTCACCGTCGCGGGGCGCAAGGCTCGGGTCGAGGTCTTCGATCTCGATCGGGCCGACCGGCCGATGTTCCGGCTGCCTGTCGAGGTGACGCTCTGAGGCGCGGAGGCGCGGCGCGGCTTCAAGCGATCAAGCACGCGCCCTCGCGGACCAAGCCCTCGCGTGGCGGGGGCCTCTGCCGCGAGCCGCGGTGAAGGAGCGCGCTCGCTGCCTCGGCCGATCGCCAACGCGAGTCTGCGCCGGCGGGGCGGGCGCACCGACCGATGCGCCCGCGGCCACCGGGCCGCCTATCCCGCGGTCGGCTCGGTCCGCATCCGCTCACGCACCAGCTCGACCAGGGTGCGCACGCCAGCGCCAGTGGCGCCCTTGGCGAGGTAGCCGCGCTCCTTGGGGCTCATCGAGGTGCCGGCGATGTCGAGGTGCACCCAGGGCGTCTCGCCCACGAACTCCTTGAGGAACAGGCCCGCGGTTATCGAGCTGCCCCAGCGGTCGCCGGAATTCTTCATGTCGGCGATCTCCGACTTGAGGCTGTCGCGCTGCAGCTCGCTCAACGGCAGCCGCCAGCTCTCCTCGCCCGCGGACCTGGCCGCCTCGAGCGTCTCCCAGACCGCCGCGTCGTCGGAGCCGAAGACCCCGGCGATGTAGTTGCCCAGCGCGACGACCACCGCGCCGGTCAGCGTGGCCACGTCGATGATCGTCGCCGGCTTGTGCTCGTTGGCCCAGGCGAGCACATCGCCCAAGACGAGCCTGCCCTCGGCGTCGGTGTTGACGACCTCGACCGTCTTGCCCGAGCGCGAGGTGAGCACGTCGCCGAGCTTGAAGGCGCGTCCGTCGGGCATGTTCTCGCAGGCGCCCATGAAGGCGTGGACCGGGAAGGGCGGCTTGAGCTGGGCGACCACCCGCATCGCGCCGAGCACCGCGGCCGCGCCGGCCATGTCGCCCTTCATCGCCATCATCGACTCCGAGGGCTTGAGCGACAGGCCGCCCGAGTCGAAGGTTATCGCCTTGCCTACCAGCGCGAGCGCCGGCGCCTTGGCCGCCTTGCCCGTCGGCTCGTAGCTCAGGTGGACGAGCACCGGCGCCTCGGCGCTGCCCTTCGCGACCGCGAGGAACATGCCCATCCTCAGCCTCTCGATGCGCTCGCGGCCGAGCACCTCGATCTTGAGCTTGCCCGCGCGCGCCACCTTGCGCGCCCTGTCCGCCAGGCCCGAGGGCGACAGCTCGCTCGCCGGCTCGTTGACCAGATCGCGCGCCCAGTTGGTCGACTCGGCGACCAGGCATCCGAGGTCGAAGCTGCGCTGCAGGTCGCGCGTCTTGGCGACCCCTTCGGCGAGGAAGAAGCGCGCCTCCTTCACCTCGCTGCGCTTCTCGTCCTTCGCCCGGGTCTTGTAGCGGTCGAACTTGTAGAGCCCGAGCACCAGGCCCTCGACCGCCGCCCTTGTCGACGCCTCGAGCTCCCGGGTCTCGGTGAGCGCGACGGCGAGCTTCGCGGCCTTCAGCTTCTGCGCCGCCTTCGCGCCGCGCCCGATAGCCAGCCGCAGCACCTCGGGGTCGAACCCCTGGCGGGTCCCGAGACCGAGGAGCATGACCCGGTGCGCGGGAATCTTGTCGTGCGTGTGCAGGGTGAACGACTGCTCGGCCTTGCCGCTGAAGTCCTCCTCCTTCGCCGCGGTCAACAGCAGGCCGCCGAGCGCCTGGTCGATGGCGACCAGCGCCTTGAGCGGGTTCTTTGCTTCCTTGAGGTCGGACTCGAAGACCGGCAGCAGCAGCAGGTCGCAGCGCTGTTTCGAGAGGTCGCCGGCAACGAGGGAGAGCTTCGCCATGAACAGGGCTCCTTGTCGATTGTTGGAAAGGTTGCGAAGGCTAACACCGACGCTCGCCTGCTTCCACGGGTACGAGGCGGAAGTGGGAGCGCTCTCCGGCGCGATCGACGGACGCGCTCGCGCCCGGTAGAGTCCGCGCCTTCTCGACAGGGACGAGGCGCCGCAGGCGCCACAGGAGAGCAGCGGTGAGCGACGAGAGCCTGAATCAAGACTGGGCGCGGGCCTATCAACAGGTGGCCGAAGGCAAGATGGAGGAGGCCGCCGAGACGCTCGGCTCCATCGTCGAGCGCGACCCGACCGCGGGCGAGGGCTGGATAAACCTCGCGACCGCCGAGCGCGCGCTCGGGCGCGACCACCTGGCCGCCGAGCATTACGAGAAGGGAATCGCGCTGCTCGAGAAGATGGCGCCGGAGGACAAGGGGCTGCTCGCCTCGGCGCTGCACGCGCTCGCGGGCACCTATGAGGAGCTCGAGCTGACCGGCAAGGCGATCGCCGCCTACCGCGCCTCGGCGAAGAACGACCCCCGCGCCCCGACCCCGTTCGCCTCGCTGGCGACCCTGCTCGCCCGCGCGGGCCTGCTCGAGGAGGCCGAGAAGGTCGCGACCCAGTACTGCCTGGCCGCGGTGAGCATCCTCGCCGAGAAGACGAACATCGGCTTCGTGCGCCGCTTCCAGAAGGCGCTCGGGCAGGCCTCGACCATCGACGGGAACCTGCTGCTGGTCGCCACGCGCGAGGCCTACGCGCGCGGCTTCGAGCAGACGGCCAAGAAGCTGCCGACCACCGCGCGCTACGAGGTCGAGCCGCAGCGGCGCGACGAGGCGGGTGAGCTGGTCCCGGTGCTCGCCAACCCGAACCGGCCTTGGTCGCGGGTGCGCTTCGACGCGGTCGACCCCGACAGCGGCGGGCGCTGGATGATCCAGGAGACGCCGACCTACGGCTTCCCCGGCAACTCGCCGGCGGCCGCCGACGGGCTCTTCTCGGTGCCCTACAAGGTCGAGGTGCCGTTCCCGGTGCTCATCGCGACCCGCACCGCGTGGGACTACTTCTACGTGCGCCTGCGCTTCGAGCAGGGGCTCAAGCCGACGACCATCGAGCGGGCCGAGGCGCTCATCGGTCCCTGGTACCTGCGGGGCTTCGAGGGCGAGTTCGGCGAGAAGGACCAGAACCGGGGCTATTTCCACTTCCTCGCCGAGCCCTTCGCCATCGGCGACTACGGGCTGCGCTACGAGGTCGACCTCGGCCTCTCGCAGCTCGACGCGGTCCCCGCGCTCTTCGACGTGCTCGCGAAGCTGCACGAGTCGGATCCGATCGCCGTCTGCGTCATCGGCGACGGGGCGCTGCCGCCGTAGCGCGCCGCGGCCCGCAGACTCGAAGGGCGGTCGACCCGAGGGTCGGCCGCCCTTCTCTCGCGCCCGGGGTCCGCGCGCGGCTTTGGCCGGCTACGGGGTGGGCTTCTCGTCGGGCGGCTTGTCGCGCGGCTTGCGCGAGCGCGACGAGGGCAGGGCGCTGCGGAACAGGGCCAGCACCTCGGGGCGGTCCTCGAAGACCAGCTCGGCGGTCGTGACGATCTTGATGAGGCTCTTCTCGACCTTGAGCTGCAGTGCCTTGCGCGAGGTGGTCGAGGCCTTGGCGGTTCGGAAGGAGCGCCAGGGCCACCGGAGCGCCGGTGCGGGGCAGCGCGGAGGGCACCTCGGCCAGAATCGCCGCCTCCTCGCTCGTTTCGAATGCATCCTGGCTCTAAATCGCTGCCTCCTCCCATCGATCCATCGCATCCTCACCCGCAATTGCCGCGCCCTGGGCGGGAATCGCTGCCTCCTGTCATTGACTCGCCGCCTCCTGAACTGCTCTCGCCGCGTCCTGGCTGCAGATCGTCTCGTCCCGCTCGCGAATCGCGGCGATTCGCGCTCAGGATGGAGCGACTTGCAGTCAGGACGTGACGATTTCAACCCGGGAAGTGCCGATTGTCTGTTGGGATGCGACAAATCGACGAAAGGACTGAGTGGTTCGTTCCCAGGAGCGCGCGATTCGCACGCCGGAGGAGACGATTGGCAGTCAGGACGCAGTGACTCGAACCCAGGAAGCGCCGATTGTCGGTAGGGACGCGACGATTCACCGTCAGGACCGAGTGGTCCGCGCCCAGGCAGCGCCCTCAGAAAGGGGGCGCAGCGGCTCGAGGAGGGGTCGGAGAACCTGCAGCACCCCGGGAAGCCTCTCCGGACCCCGGGCAGAGCGGCTCAGAGCGGGGGCGTCGGCCCCGAAGACCCCGGGGAGAACCGCTCAGGGCGGGGGCATCCAACGTCGACCGTGCCCGCCGAGCTCCGGGGCCATCGAAGCCGCGCTCGCCGCGGACGAGGTTCGGACCGAACGCCGGGCGGCACGCCCCCTCCTCGTCCTCGGGCCTGGCTACCGCGCGCGCGCCGCTCGAACGACGTCGACGAGCAGGTGCGCTTCCGGTGCGAGGCCGACCAGCGCGACCTCGCCGTTGACGACGAGAGCAGGCACGCCCTCAATCGCGTATCGCTCGACCAGCTCGGGATGCTGGCCCGCCTCGATGACGTCGGCGCTGACCCGCTCGCTCTCTATCGCAAGCTTGTGGATCAGGCGTGCCATCGAAGGGCAGTGCGGGCACGAGGGCGTCACGAAGAGCTCCAGGCGGGCGTCGCCTTCCAACGAAGCGAGCGCAGTCTTCGTCTCCGCGTCGAGATCCGCGTGCCCTCGCGAGATGTCGACGATGGTCTCGAGCATCTCGGTCAGCTCGTAGCCGAGCGGCATCCCGACGAAGCGCACCGAACCGCGCGCCGCGCCCGACAGGACGATGGCCGGGACGCGCTCGACTCCGAGCCTCCGTGCCGTCTCCGCTTCGGCGGACAGCGTATGGACGACCAGCTCGAGCTTCGGCGAGAGCCGCGCGAGCTCGGTCATCAGCTCGAGTGCCTCGTCGCACCACTCGCACTCGTCGGCGGCGCGAAAGAGCCTCCTCTCCGGCTCGACGAAAAGGTCGATGCGCACCGGTGACTCGAGCGCTCTCTCGAAGTGCGCCCGAAGCAGACCGGCTTGATGCTCGGAGATGAGGACCATCGCCGCCTCCACACACGCCGGTTCGAGCCGCGCCCAGGACGAACGATTCCTCGCCGCGCTCCCGTCCAAATCAAAGGGCCCGGGAGAAGCTCTCCCGGGCCCGCATGGCACTTGGAGGCCAAAGGCTAGAGCCTGTCGAGGACGCGCTGGAGCTTCTGCGTGACCTCGTTCGCGAGCGCGGCCAGCTTCTCGCTGCCCATCGCCGCCATGGTCTTCGACGGGTCGATAGCCGCAATGGCCGTCTTGCCGTCGTCGGCTTCGTAGACGACGAAGTTGCAGGGCATCGCCAGCCCGACCTCGAGCTCGGCCTCGAGCGCCTGGTGCGCGAAGGACGGATTGCAGGCGCCGAGGATCTTGTAGCGCCTGAAGTCCACCCCGAGCTTCTTCTTCAACGTCTCGCGCACGTCGACTTCGGTCAGTACGCCGAAGCCCTCCGTCTTCATGGCCTCGGGCAGATGCGCGAGCACCTCGTCGAAGCTGTGCGAGACAACCTTCCTCAATGCGAATGGAATCATCGGCAGCTCCTCGAATCTTCGTCTTCATCCCGCGCCGACCGGCGCGGATCAGGAACGCCTCAGGTCGGCACGCCAAGGCGTGGAAAGACCCACCTCTGCAGAGCCCACCAGGCGGCTATCACCAACAGGAGACCAAGAATGTCCACTGAGCTTCTCCCCTGCGCAGTGAGAGCCGGCAGGGAGCGGATGGTTTCAGCGGCAGTGGGCCCACGACCGAAGGCGGGGGCTTCCAGGCGCCTGCAGAGACGGCCCGCGGCCCTCGAAGCGGTCGGCGAAAGGCCGCATTTGCCAGCGCTCGCCAGGAGTTCTGCTCGAAGACGCACCGAGCGCGCTCAGCCGCGTCCACCACAATTTGTGCGGGTCCATGTGATGAGGTGGCAACCGCGCGAAGTCCGGGCGGTTGCAGCCAGGCCCTAACATTCGCGGCCAGTTCGGGATTGGCCGACAATTCACCGAGGTGGCCTCACGCACCTGTCTCGACTCCGAGGCTCCCGCTGGTCGCCTCTACGCTCGGCATGACCGGTACCCGCCCAAATCGCTCGAAGAGACTCGCAGGAAGTCTGGTGCACGAGAAACACGCCACAGTGCCAGGCGCCTGCGCGAGCGCTCAACCGACGGCGGGGGCTACGACTTGGACGTCAGGAAGCTCTCGACCGCCATGCGCACCGACTCCTGGACTGCGCCCGGGACCTTGGGCTCCGGTGTTCCGCGACAGAGCGCGAGTGTGCTCCTCAGCGAATCGCATGCGCCACGGCAGCCAGGGCAGCTCGCGAGGTGGCGCTCCATCTCTGCGCAGACGTCGGCGCTGATCTCGCCCTCCATGTGCTTGGAGAGCAGCGTGACGACATCCGGGCACTTGGGCGACTGCGCGCCGACGCCCAGCAGCGGCGCGACGTGGTTGCGAACCGAGACCCGCGCACGATGCAGGCGGCTCTTCACGGCCTCGACGCTGATACCGAGGACCTCGGCCACCTCCGGCGCCGACAGCCCCTCGACGTCGCGAAGCACCAGCACCTCGCGGTACATCGGCGCCAGCTCGCCGATGGCGCCCGCGAGGGCCGCCTCAATCTGACGCCCGGCAAGCTCCTCGTCCGGGCCGCGGGCTTTGTCGGGGACCGCGCGAGCCTCGCGCTGGCCGTCGCTCGAGTCGAGCGAGGCCTCGTGCTGCGGCGCGAACTTGCTGCGGCGGCGCTTCTTGATGCAGAAGCTGCGCGCGATCGAATAGAGCCAGGTCGTCACCGAGGAGCCGCCGCGGAAGTCGCGCACGTTGCGGGCCACCGCGAGCATCGTCTCCTGAAGCACGTCCTTCGCGTCTTCCGGGTCTCCGCACATCTTCATGCCGAAGCGATAGATGTGCGGCTGGTAGCGCGCGAGAAGGCGCTCGAGCGCCCGGCGATCGCCGGACTTCGCCGACTCGACGAGCCCCTGTTCAGTCTGGCTGGTGGCGCTGTCCAAGGCTTCCTCTCGTTTGTCGAAAACGTCCCGCCGGTGACCAGAATGCCCGCGAGGGCTCAGCTTGCGGCCCGAGGCTTGAGCGGGCCGCAGCCTGTCTTCATGCCTGCGTCGAAGACCCCGGGACGGCTGCTCACTGCTGCCTGCCCCTGAGCATGCGCCCGATCTCGCGTCCGAGCTCCATGGCGGTGTCGTGGGGGAGGACGTTGCGCGCGTCGAACAGAGCGAAGACGACGAACCCGTCGAGCGCCTCGAGCACTCGGGCGCGCGCGACCGCGCCCTCAAAGAGCGTCTGCGAGTTGGCGATCAGCGCGTCGATGTCGAGGTCGCCCTGCGCGCTGAGCTGCACGCCGTCGAAGATCCCTTCGCGCCCCTCGGGGGTCGCGAAGAAGCTGTGGAGCCGGCCCTCGACACCGGCCGCCCGCAACTCCTCGCAGATGCGGCGGATCGCCAGGCGGTAGAGCTGGACCGGGCCGTCAGCCCCTCGGCCGGGGCGAGCTTCGCTCTTCGGGCCCGGCGCCCCTGGCGGCAGCGGCCGCACCAGCCCTCGCCCGACAAGCGTCAGCAGTGCGTCGAGGGCCTCGAGCTCGCCAAGCCGGCTCGCGCGCAGCACCTCGCGGGCAGTGCGCGCCCCGTCGACCTTGTCGAAGACCGCCCCGAGCGCGAGCTCCGGGGGCGACCGAGCCCCTTCGGCCCGCGAGGGGACGGCCGAAAGGTCCGCCTTCCGGCGCAACGGCTCGATGCGCTCGGCGCGGCTCATCGCCTCGAGCACCAGGTCGCGGGTGCGCTCGGGGAGCCGCACCTGCTCGACCTGCGGCCCTTCGCCCTCGATGAAGGCGAACTCGCCGCGCGTCTCGAGGAAAGCGCCGAGGACGATCTCGCGGACCTGAAGCTGGACGCCCCGATAGAGCCGAGCCGGAGTCAGGAAGCCCGACTCGATGAGCACTTTGCCCAGCTTCGTGCCGGCCTTCACCTGCGGCTCGCACTGCTGGAGCTGCTCGAGCTTCAGCATGCCGTTGCGCCAGAGCACCGGCCCGAGGCGCTCGCCGTGATCGGTCGACGAGGCGAACACGACCTGGCCCTCGACGAAGACGATGCGCCGGCGCGCCCCCGGAGAATGCAGCACCAGGCTGCCCGAGCGGATCGCCGAGCAGACGAAACCGAAGACCTCGGCGAGCGAGAAGGCCTCGAGGTTGCCGACGAAGAAACCCCGCTTGCCCGCCCCCCGGGCGAGCAGCAGGAAGTTGCCGCCCGGGGCGAACGCGAAGAGCTCGTCGCCGGCGCGCAGCCCTGCCCGCTCGGCGACCTCCCGCGAGATCTCGAGGTCGACGCCCCCCTCGCGAACCTGGACGATTCTCGCCGGGGCCTTGGGCATCTAGCGCGCCCTCGCCTTGTCGACGCGGGCCTTCGCCTCGGCGACCGCCTCCTCGATGGTGAGCAGGCGCATCTCCTTCTCGCCGCGGATCTTCAGCTCGACCTTGCCCTCGGCGAGGCCCTTCTTGCCGACCGCGAAGCGCAGCGGGATGCCGACGAGGTCGGCGTCCTTGAACTTGATGCCCGGCCGCTCGTCGCGGTCGTCGTAGAGCGTCTCGACGCCGGCCTCCTCGAGCTGCCCGACGAGCTTCTCGGCCGCCGCGCCGACCTCGGGGTCGCGCGCCTGCAGCGAGAGCACCGTCGCGTGGAAGGGCGCGATGGACAGCGGCCAACGGATGCCGTCCTCGTCGTGGTACAGCTCCACGGCCGCCGCGGCGACTCGCTCGACGCCGATGCCGTAGCTGCCCATGATGATCGGCTTCTCCTGGCCCTTCTCGTCGAGGACCTTGGCGCCCATCGACTCGGAGTACTTGGTGCCGAGCTTGAAGATGTGGCCGATCTCGAGGGCCTTGAAGAGGTCGAGCGTCCCCTCGCACCTCGGGCAGCCTTCGCCCGCCATCGCGGTGCGCAGGTCGGCCCACTTCGGCTGGAAGTCGCGACCCGGGGTGACGCCCTTGAGGTGGTGCTCGTCCTTGTTGGCGCCGGTCACCATGTTCTCGCGCCCCTGCAGGCTCAAGTCGGCCCAGATCCGGCCCTCGAACGGCGCGCCGGTGTCCTTGCCGACCGCGCCGAGCGAGCCGGCCGCCGCGCCCATCCACTCCTGGATCTCCTCGGGGTGCGCCGGGCGGACCTCGTTGGCGCCGGTGGCCCCCTGCAGCTTGGCCTCGTTGAGCTCCTGGTCGCCGCGCACCAGCGCGAGCACCGGCTTGCCGTCGGCGGCGTAGACGAGCGTCTTGATCTGCCGGTGGGCCGCGACGTTGAAAGGCGGCTTGGTCAGGTCCTCGATGGTGCGCACGCCCGGGGTCGGGAAGAGCTCCGGCTTGTCCGGGCCTTTCTCGTCCTCGATCTTCGCGACGCGGCTGGTCGCCTTCTCGGTGTTGGCCGCGTAACCGCACTTCGGGCAGGCGGCGACGTCGTCCTCGCCGGCGTTGGTGCGCACCATGAACTCGGTCGACGCCGAGCCGCCCATCGAGCCCGAGTGCGCCTCGACCTGCACGAAGCTCAGGCCGCAGCGCCCGAAGATCTTCACGTAGGCCTCGCGGTGCGCGTCGAAGCTCTTGTCGAGCCCCGCCTGGTCGAGGTCGAAGGAGTAGCTGTCCTTCATGGTGAATTGGCGCACGCGCAGCAGGCCGGACTTGGGGCGCGGCTCGTCGCGAAACTTGGTCTGAATCTGGTACCAGGTCTGCGGAAGCTGGCGGTACGAGCGCAGCTCGTCGCGGGCGATGTAGGTGAAGATCTCCTCGTGGGTCATCCCCAGGCCGAGATCGGCGCCCTTGCGGTCCTTGAACCGGAACATGTTCTGGCCCATCACCTCCCAGCGCCCGGACTCCTCCCAAACCTCCTTGGGGTGCAGCGCCGGCAGGAAGAACTCCTGCCCACCGATGGCGTTCATCTCCTCACGGACGATGCTCTCGACCTTGGAGAGCACGCGCTTGAGCAGCGGCAGGTAGCTGTAGATGCCGGCGCCAAGCTGGCGCATGTAGCCAGCGCGCAGCAGCAGGCGGTGGCTGGCCACCTCGGCGTCCGAAGGGGTTTCCTTGATGGTGGGGATGAACATCCTCGAGTAGCGCATCTCTTCTCCCTGGCAGGGCACGCACGGCGCGCCCAAGAGGCTGCAAAACCGAGGCGGTTATCCTTCGGGGAACGTCGGACCGTCAACAGGATTGGCGCTCAGCGCGCCCCTCCCGCTTCCGCGGGCTTCGGCCAGCTTTTGGCCCCCGGCACACAGCGGCCGCGAGGGCAGGCTCAGGTTTCCGGGTAGAAAGAAGCGCGCCGCGAGGAAGGCGCGGGGCCCGGGAAGGTCCCGAAGCCCCGCGAAAGGCTGACAAAGACGGACGAGGGAGGCGCTCGACGCTAGAAGGCGACGTTCACCTTGCTCATGCGGCCCTGGCGCACCTTGACCGCCTCGCTCTTCGACTGGCCGCTCGAGTCGACGAGCTTCAGATCGTGAACCCCGGCCGGAACGTCGATCTCGATGGGCGTCTGGCCGATGTTCGCGCCCCCGAGGAAGACCTCGGCCCCCGAGGGGCTTGAGGAGACGATGAGCGTTCCCATCCCCTGTGGCTCGGCAGGCGGCGCTTCGGGCTTCGGGTCGGCAGCGGCCAGCTTCGTCGGCTTGGGCTCGGGCTTCTTGACGAGCAGCGCGGGCTTGGGCTCGGCCGGCTCGGTCGCCTTGGTGGGAACCGGTTCGGGCTTGGCGACCTTGGTCTCCACCGGCTTCTCGTCGGCTTTGGCAGGCTCGACAACGACCACGGCGGGCTCTGGCGCCGGCGCGTCCTTGGCGGGCTCGAGGGCGGCGGCCGCCGGCTCGTCCTTGGCAGGCTCGAGCGCGACGACCGCGGGCTCGGCCCGGGCAGGGGCGGCGGCAGCCGCGGCCGGCTCGCTCGCGGGCTCATCGCTCGCGGGCTCATCGCCCGCGGGCGCAAGTGCCTGGATTGGGACAGGCTCTGCCGCAGGCTTGTCGGCCGGCTCGGCCGTCGGCTCGGCGACCTGCGCATCCTTCGCCGGCGCGGCCTCGATAGGCCTTGCCTTCGGCTTGGGCAGCTCGGCAAGCCACGGCACCGACGGGCTCCTCACCTGGGAGACGGCAGCGGCCGGGCCTGTGGCCGCCAGTCCGAGGAGGCCGAGGCCGAGGAGGAAGAGGACAACTGCGCCGATCTTGCTTGCCATTGGAGTCTGTCTCCTAACGCGCGTTTCGGCGCCGAGCCTACCACAGCCTCTCGCCGCTCGCCGCAGGCCCGGCGCACTTCCAGGCCAGCCCCGAGTGTTTGTTGGGAAAGCGTCCGGGGCACGGTAAGTTCGGCTAGACGACACATGGACGCCTTCTTCACCGGCCTGACCAAGCGTCAGGCGATGCTGCTTCTCACCGCGGTCACCTTCGGCGGCCAGGAAGGCGTGCAGGCTTTCGACTTCCTCCCGGACGAGGAGGCCGAGGTCCTGCGCCACCGCGCAGGCCAGATCCTCGCCATTCCGCGCGACAAGCGCGTCCCGTTTCTCGTCCAGGAGATCAAGCGCTTTGTCACCGGCCGCAAGATCCATGATTTGCGGGCCGCCGACCCCAAGCACGTCGCCGAGGTGCTCAGCGGCGAGCGCGCCGCGATGGTCGAGGTGATCCTCCGGGCGCTGCCCGCCTCGGTCGCCCAAGACGTGCGCATCGAGCTCGCCCAGCCGATCATGGAGCTGCGCCGCGACATCCGGCCCGACATCCTCTCGGTCATCCGCTGGAAGGTCGAACAGCGGCTGGCCACCGCGATGCCCAAGCCGTCCGGCTTCGCCATCGTCGACCTGCTGGTCCTTTCGCCAGGCGAGCTGCTCTGCCTCGCCGACGTGCTCGGCGCCAAGTGGCTCTCGCCACTGGTCGCGCCCTTGCCGGACGAGGCGCGCGAGGCCTTTCTCAAACAGCTCCCTCCCGACCAGCGGCTTCAGCTCGCCCGCGCGATCCAGGACCGCCCGCCCGCGCGGCGAACCGAGGCCGAGGCCGCCCGCGAGGCGCTCAAACGCCTGGTCGAAGGCACCGAGCCCCGTCTGGCGCTGCGGATGGCGGGGCTGCGGCGCATCGCGCGCGCCTGCCTCGCCCAGTCGCCCGAGCTGGCCGCGCGCCTCATCGAGAGGCAGCGCGGCGAGCTGGGCCGGCAGATCGCGGGCTGCGTCTCCGAGGAGCGCAAAGTGCCCCGCCGTGGCGACGAAGGGGTCAAGCGCGAGGTGCTCGGCGAGCTCGAGCTGCTCGCCGACCGCGGGCTGGTCGAACGGCCCGTGCGCCTGCCACCGCCGCCCCTGCCCAAGCGCCCGGCGCCCCGCCCGATCCGAGACCTCTCGCCGCCCGAGCCGCGCCCCGCGCCGCGAGCGCCACCGGCCCC
>ENA-UOOR01003109-UOOR01003109.1-fermentation-metagenome-genome-assembly--contig:-NODE-3109-length-15315-cov-5.441874_pt1 | contig 15315 bp, 20 predicted proteins | sample MGYA00245780_ERZ724029 | MGnify/ENA primary metagenome ERZ724029 (study PRJEB28704, sample SAMN03018315) | fermentation metagenome | biome: anthropogenic terrestrial biome; feature: soil; material... | reverse complement strand
GTATTTTAAAGGCTTTGTAGTTTTATTGGGAACTACTTGCCGAATTCAAGTTAATGAATTCATTATCGTATTTCCTACTTTTTAAATATTTCATTTTTTCCCTTTCTTAAACATAATTTTAAAAGATTTATCTTACAGAAAAGAAAAAAGGTATAGCAAAATACTATACCTGAAATATATCCATATAAACTATATGTCCAGTTTGTATTTTCTGTAAGGCATTGTAAGTACAATAAAAAAATATTGGTAATCCAACTATTGTCCAAATAAATTAATAAATGCTCATTACAGAGTTACTATCAAACAGACACCACCTTCATATAATATATTATAAGCATATCAATTTTGTGTTATATTGTCAACATAACTCAGAATTTTTTATAAGTATTAAATTCAATATGATTACAATTTAAATTATAATACTATTTTACTATAAAAGGTCATCAATATTTTTAATAATTGAAATTATGTAATTATCCTGTTGCCACAGGGTAATTATTATTTTGTCCATTTATAACCAAGATTTATATTCTTTCACTTAAACAAATCTCAAACAGCCCTTCCATCTTGCTATAATTGCACAAAAAAGAATCTTTGCTGGCTTCTGACATTAGATTCTTATCCACTTTTCTAAAATCAATTCTGTAATTACAAGAAAATGCTAATTCACGAATAAACTCTCTTTGACTGCGACCATTGCCTTCTCTAAAAGGATGAAGAGCATTTATTTCAGAAAAATAATATGACAGTCTATTTACAATTTCATCCCTTTTTAAGTCAATTAAGAAGTTCTCTTTTTTTAAGTTTTCAAAAATAATTGATGCCTGACCATTTATATATTGAACCTTACAAAACATATTTTGCTTAGCAATATCAACAGTGCGAATTTCACCAGCCCAATCATAAATATCCTGAAATATATATTTATGAATTGCCTGTAAATGTTTTAAATCAAACTCACCTTTAATAGGGGTGTCAATTAAATCAGAAATACGCAACATTGTAAGTTTTCTTTCAGCTTCAAACAATATATCACTATTTCGAATATTTAATTTATTAATCAATACATCAGAATTAGGATAACAATATATTTGATTACTCATTCCTATTGCTCCTTAGTATATCCAGAAACTATCTTTTTCCTAATATCTTCAGATGCATTTTTATTGCTTCTATATTCTTTTAATAATAATATATCTTCCTTTGTTAAATTCATATTTTCCATTGCTAAGGTTGTAACTATTTCAGAAATTGCTTCATCTTCCGTATAATTAGTTTCATTAAGTTTTACTTCAAACGGAATACTTTTAGTCATAATAATTTGCTTTAATAACATATTAACAACCGTAGATAAATTAGTACCTAACTTTTCAAGTATTTCAGATGCTAATTCCTTATCGTTTTCTTCGGCTCTTACTTGAATATATGTTTTTGACATAAAATCACCTCAGTATTATTATACAACATTGTAATGACAATATCAATACAATATTACTATTTATAAAAATATAGTTTATAATAATATGTGCTACGGCGAGGCTTATCATAAGTAGGTCTTTTATAATGTCAATCTTTATTTACCTAACTATATCACTTTTATTTATATTTTATTCTCAGTCATATGTAATCTTCCGGTCATTGGTTATCTGGTGAAAGAAGTCTTTGAGGTTGAGTTCTTTCATAATATCCTGGAGGAAAAAATATCCGATATTTAACCAGTTGGAAGCAGATGATTCATCTTCTGTATGTTTTACTTTTTCATTGAAGTCAGCACTCAGAGTGAAGGACACTCACTTGCAAATTTCCCTTGTTTATTTCTATGTGTTCTGCTATAATATCAAATGTGGTTCAACCCATATTTTAATTCCGAAAGGAGATGTGTTTTAATGACGGTAAGTATGATGGTGATCGTGTCTTAAAACTGAATAAGGGCATATAAAACTTTGGTGTATTACGCCTTGTGTTTTTATGCCACAAAAGTAACCTTTTGATAATACTGCAATAAGTGCGGCACACCGAATGGGTGTGTTATTTTTGTTTCCGTGGATTTGCAGCCGATGTGAAGGCTGCTTTGTCCGCGGTATTTTTATGCCCTTTTCAGTACGAATAAAATTTGAAAGGAGTTGTTGCGCTATGATTGCAACCTGTTTTTTCGCAATGAATATAAATCAAATTTTGGAGGGTTCAAATGATCGATATAGAAAATTACGGATGGCAAACATCCATGCTCCCAGAGGATGCGGATGGACTTCCAGCAAGGATTACAGCAGTTCACCGTGAACGGTATGAGCTTATCTGCTCGCACGGTACAATTTACGGCAAACTAAAAACAGTTATTTATTATGGACAGGGAGAGGACTTTCCTACGGTCGGAGATTTTGTTTTGATACAGTATGAGCCAACCGGTGACAGTCTGATTATCAAAACATTGCCACGATGGAGTTTCTTTTCTCGTCGTGACCCTACGCCGGGTCGTGGCGAACAAGCGGTGGCGGCCAACTTTGACACGGTTTTTGTCATGACCTCATTAAATAACGATTTTAACATCGGCCGGCTGGAGCGGTATCTCACCCTTACGTGGCAGAGCAATGCCCTGCCGGTTGTAGTTCTTACAAAAGCGGATTTAGCTGATGATTACAAAGCTCAAATAGCTGCGGTAGAAGAAATCGCTGTCGGTGTCGATGTGATTGCCGTTAGTGCCGTCAACGGACAAGGGCTGGATTCTGTCCGGAACTATCTCCAGCCCCAAAAAACTGTGGTATTTCTCGGCTCTTCCGGCGTGGGAAAATCCAGTCTGCTTAACGCTCTGGCAGGCGAAAAGCTGATGGATGTTAAAGCAATTCGTGAAGATGACAGCCGAGGTCGGCATACCACAACGCATCGTCAGTTGTTCATGCTTCCGTCCGGTGCGATGGTCATCGACACGCCGGGTATGCGGGAACTTGGAATGTGGGATGTCAGCGCCGGTTTGGGCGAGGCTTTTTCAGATGTCGAAGAAGTTTTATCTCGCGGGTGCAAGTTTACGGACTGTCACCATCAAACCGAACCCGGTTGTGCTGTCAAATCTGCCATTGAAAATGGCGAGTTGTCTGATGATCGCTGGCAAAGCTATTTGAAGCTGAAACATGAAGCGAAATACGTTGACGATAAAATTGGATTTATGCAGGAGCGGCAGCAATGGCACAAATCACTTGCTAAATGGAGCAAAAATATGGAGAAGAATGGAGAAATCAAGAAATGACCGATTATATAATAAGACAAATCAAACCCGATGAATACAGAATTATTAGAAAGTTAGACCGTGATGCGTTTGAATATAACGAGCGCGACAGTGATGGCAATTTCCATGAAGTTTTTGCGGATAATATTCGACATTCACCGTATTACATCCCAGAACTTGATTTAGTAGCTGCCTTCGACGACAGTTTGACTTGCCTCGGACACGCCATATTTTCCGCATTGCCGATGGGAGATGACGGAGAACATATCGTTTGGCTCAATAGTCTTGCGGTTAAACACGGTGAAAATGATAATCATGCCGAAAAATTCTACGAGTATCAGCGAAAAGGGGTAGGTACAGCTTTGGTTATGCGCGGGCTTGAAGTTGCGAAATCACTCGGATATATCGGATGCATGACGTGCGGACATCCCGATGTTTATCGAAAGAAGATGGGGTTTTCGGACTTCCGGGACTTCGGTATTGTTAAGGATGACAGCGTGGATGATCCGGAGATCGCCGTTCATGCGAAGGAACTGGTTCCGGGCGGGTTTGAAAAAACAAATAAAATACTCAGTTACACCTATTATGATTTTACGAAAACGGAGGAATAATTATGGTTGTTCAAATGATTGACGGCGTTTCTTTTCAAATGAAAGAAGCATATGATTTTTCATTCATAAGCAAATTCGGGAAAGTGTTCCGGGTTTTTGATTAGTCAAGTTCCGGGTGTATATGCTTTGGTGTTGAAAAAGACGGTAAGCGTTATTTTATGAAATTTGCAGGCGCACATACAGTCAATGACGCGATACGGAACATTGAGGACACAATCCTGCGGCTTAAATATTCTGTTCTAAAGTACGAAGAAATGAAGCATCCTTTGCTGGTCAACTTAATCAACGCGATGGAAATCGGCGGTGGGTATTTGACCGTCTTTGATTGGTTTGACGGGGAAAGCTGCGGATACCCTCAGCGTGAAATGAATAAAAAGTTTTTGGCGCTCCCAGCAGAAAAAAAGCTGCACGTTTATGACGGTATATTGGAATTTCACGCACACGTTGCAAAATGCGGCTATGTGGCCATTGATTTTAATGACCAAGACACATTATACAACTTTGAAAATGAGGAATTTCTCATCTGTGACATTGATTTCTATGCAAAACAATACTACATGAACGGTTACAGCGGCATATCATATTACGCCGCCATGGTAATCGGAAGGAGGGCGTAGCCCGACTGGAGATTACCATGGCGGCGGCGGTGGCTCATGATCGGTCGGAATATTCAAGCAACTTTATGATACCTTTTATTATATTCAGTTGTCAATATTCAACTTGTGCGGAAATCATGCCCAATTTCAGCGGGATGACCGCACAATTTCACCGGAAGCTATGCACAATTTAGCCGGTTTAGGTGCACTATAAAAACGTAATATGCAGAATATTAAAAATATTTTTTAATCTATCTATAGATAGGTTTATTTATAGTGCTTCTTTTTAACTCATCACTAACTGGTCTTTCTTGGAGTATTATCTCATTATTTTTTTATTGTACATGTACCGGTAGGTTTTACGGTTACGGTACTTGTGCCTATTATAATAATTTTAAGTAATATTTCAAAATCAAAACAAGAAATCCCGGGTAAAACCCGGGTAATGGTAACATTATTTTAAGTGATAAACGGTGTTATATCTACATGCTACTACTTTATGTTGTTGTATATATCGTTATATTATGCTTATTATCTATATTTACATAATTATGAGAGAATAACTTTGTAGCCCACACCTTATAAGAACTTTGCCATATAATAATCATCATAGAAATTGTTATCTTTGATCATTGACTTTTTTCTTAATCCTTCTATGACAAATCCATATTTTTTATATAAAGCAATGGCATTTTTATTATTTTTTACGACAGTCAATTCAAGTTTAACTAATACAGTTTTTTCATCTAATAAAAAAGAATTCCCAAGTATATTTATTAAAATATTTCTTTTCTTAGCTTCGTCCAATAACTCAAAAAAATCTTCTCGTAAAAACGGATCACCACCTGTAAAACTAATAGCAGGTCTAATCTTAAGCTGTCTACAAAAACTAATGAAATCGTCCATTATAGTAATACGATTATCAAAATCTAATTCATTTTCTATTTCACTCTTATAAGTTTCATCTTCATAAAGATAACAATGCTTGCATCTCATTTGGCACCTTGCAGTAAGATGCCATTGTAGTTAAAATATATCAAGATCTTTAAAAATCTTAGGCATACCTTTCCTCCATAGTTTAAATTTTTTACAAAAAAGTATGATTAAATATTTTAATCATACTTTCACAGGTACTAGCAATATCCACATTTTGTAACGTGGGCTGAGGTTGTAATAAAATCAGATTCGGCATCATTGTACACTTCATCCCAGAACACAAAGCGTGATAATGCATTGTTTATTTCTTTACTCATAATGCTTCACCTCCTATTACTTGGAGTTTTATCCTCCTTTCATCAGGATGCATCAGCCATACGTGTTACGGTGAGGCTTATCACAAATAAGAGAGAGCATGACCATCCGCTCAGCCGATGATCATGATTGTACGTTTATCTATAAAAACTTAATCATATTATATTCATCAACACAGCTACCATCACTATAACGCAAAGCATTAGGTATTGTCCCAACTACTTCAAAGCCAAAATCACGATACATTGACAAAGCCCTTTCGTTTGTTGCCACAACTCCTAATTCAACCTGGGTTATTTTATTATCCGCACACCACTTTAAACATTCCTCCATCATTCTTCCACCAATACCTATGTTACAATATTCTGCCAATACGACAAATGCTACTGATGCCCTATGTCTATATCGTTGATATCCATTAACAAGTCCGACCGAACATTGCCCTACAATTTTATCATCATATTCAGCAACAAACCATATCATATTTGAATTTTCCAATCCTGCTATCATATTCTTTTCTTCTTCTACTGTAGGACAAAATTCATCTGGATTTCTCGCTAAGAATAGAGTTTCCCTATCAGCTGTTGCTATAACAGAAATAAGCTCCTCTGCATCCTCAATAACAGGTTTTCTAATTACTACTGTTTTTCCACCTTTTAAAAAGTATTCCATAATCCTCACCTCACAGACTCCTTACAATTGAGTTTTAATAAAAGATTTAAAATCAAATATAATATTAAAATCAAGTCAAAATAGAATTATAATATTAATATATTTTATATTGATTTTTGTTAATAATTGGGGTATAATTTACATAAGATAAAGAATAGGCAGTTGGCTATAGCTGACTTAACTTAAAAGTTGTTTGTAATTACTCTGGCCCAACAGGGTAATTACTTTTTTTGTCCGTTTATGACAACTACAATTAACATTGCAAATGCAATCATTAATGTTAATGTTTCATATACAGACATAGGCTTCACCTCCTATTACTTGGAGTTTTATCCTCCTTTCATCAGGATGTATCAACCATACCCTGCTCTACCTATTCTGACAATATTTTACACTATTTCTTTTGTTAATACAAGTCGCTATTAAACAACATTACTAATAAAAATCTTCTAGTCTCTGTCTCAGGGAAAGACTCGAATAAATTTTCTAATTCTTTCATGTTGTCAATATTCCTTAACTATATTATTTTCAGTTTCAGCCATTTGGTAATATTCACTTTTAAGCATTGAATATATTACCTGATCTAAATAGCCTCTTTCTGATTTATAGTTTTGTCTCAGTATGCCGTCCCGGTGCATTCCTGCGCTTTCGTAAAGTTTTATTCCGACATGGTTGTCGGGATACACATCAAGCCAAAAACGGTTCATATTCAGTTCCTCAAAAGTTAGCTTAAATAATGCATTTATGACTTCTTTGCCGTATCCCAAGCCTTTCCTGGAAATAACAAATCTTCGGAGTTCAAATCTTTCGGATTTATAGTCCAGGTGAATCAAAGCAAACCCTGCTGTTTCAACCGTATCTTTTTCTTTAATAACATAAAGCAGAAAATCCTTGCTTTCAATTTCCTTCTTATGTTCTTCGTAAGTTCCTTTCCATACGAAATCCCTGTTGTCCTTGTGATTTTCCAGTTTCATAATATCTTCTATATCAGATTCTTTCGCATAATCCAAATATAGTCTTTTAGTTTCTAACATAGTTTCCTCCCTGTATAAATCTTGTTTTTTACATTATATTATAAGTGCGAGCCTAATCCCGCTTACTTCACGCCGATGTATAATTATTATATCACATAAAATATCATTAAAAAAGGTTTTCATCAATAAATCATTGTCATAAAATATATTTAATGATAACATGTTAATGAATTATTTTTTAGTAGGAGCTGTTTATGAAAAAACTTTTTAAAGAATTTGAAGAAGAGATTAACAAATATACCATGGAAAATGGCTGCTTAGATTTTTATTATATTGCAGATGACATTAATTTTAAAAATCAGGTTACTGTAAAGGATTATTACAGGATAATCCTGGTGAGGAATACTGAAGGCCTTAATGCAGAAATTTTAAATGAAAAACTAAAAGAGTTAATAACCAAAAGTCTTTTAAATTTCAGCTATGACACCTTTGAGGATGCAATTGAGATCTTAAACGAAGAATACAATTTAGCTCTTGAGCTTGAAGAAAGTGTTTTTTATGACGATTTGGATTACTTTAAAAATGGCTGTATTGCTTATGATAAGGAAAAAAATCTATTTGATATTGCGGAAAATTGGGCTGAAGTCGTAACAACTTATCTTTACAAGGAAAAGCACGGATATATTGCAGCAATGCAGATTGAAATTCAGGATTACAACCTTGAAAGCCCTTATACTGAGGTGCATATTGACGAGCTTGATGAAACAGAAGAAGTTGAAATAGAAGAAGAAACAGATGATGATTATGACGACATGGATAATGATGAAGATCACAGCTATCCTCTTGATGGAATCACCGTCATGAAAGAAATACTCATTGAAACCACCAGCGTAAAAAAATTAGATGATAATAAATATCTGATTATAATATCGTCAAAGGTTCCCGGTCACATTGACATAGCGTCTATAGCTGATGAAAATGAATTAATAGGTTATTTGAAAAATGAAGCTGTAAACAATGTTGATAAATACATGGAAAACATAAATGCAAAGAGATAGGTCCCAGCCTATCTTTTTATTTCTGTTATGAAATAAGATTTTTATGGAACAATAATTACCAGACTACATAAAATTATTTTATTCAGATTAATAAGGAGGCATTATATGTGTGGTATAGCAGGATGGATTAATACAAAAAAGGACATCTCTAACAATATGGAAATACTCGAAAGTATGACAGATAAGCTTGCTTCGAGAGGTCCTGACAGTTCCGGCTTCTATGAAAATGAAAATATAATTCTCGGACATAGGCGTTTGATAATTGTGGATGCAAAGGGCGGAGCACAGCCTATGACAAAGCAGATTGGTGAACACAAGTTTGTTCTTGTTTACAATGGCGAACTGTACAATACTGATGATGTAAGAGATGAGCTTAAAGCCAAAGGCTACAGGTTTGAATCTTATTCTGATACCGAGGTACTGCTTGTTTCGTATATTGAGTGGGGACCTGAATGTGTTAACCATATTAACGGTATTTTTGCTTTTGTGGTATGGGATGAATACAATAAAACCTTATTTCTGGCACGAGACCATTTAGGTGTCAAGCCGCTATTTTACAGCTATAAGGATGGTAATCTAATATTTGCTTCGCAAATAAAGGCGCTTCTTGCTCACCCGATGGCAGAACCGGTTATTAATGAGGAAGGAATTATGGAAATTTTCGGTCTTGGGCCTGCACGTTCATTGGGCAGCGGCATTTTTAAAGATATTCATGAGATTCCTCCTGCTCATTGTCTTTTATACAAGGATGGAAATATAAATATTAAAGAATACTGGAAATTGGAGGCGAAACCTCATGAGGAAAATTTTGAACAAACAAGGGACACTGTAAGAAATTTATTTGTTGACGCAGTTGAAAGGCAATTGGTTTCGGATGTTCCTCTTTGTACTTTCCTTTCAGGCGGGTTGGATTCAAGTGCCATATCTGCTATTGCTTCCAATTATTTTAAAGAGCACAACAGAGGTACTTTAAACACTTATTCAATTGATTACAAAGATAATGACAAATATTTTGAGTCCAATTTGTTCCAGCCCACATCCGACCAGTTCTTTGCGGAAAGAATGTCCGAATGCCTGAAAAGCAGCCATCATACGGTAGTACTTGATAACATTAAGCTTGTGGAAACCTTAAAGGATGCAGTTACGGCAAACGATCTGCCGGGCATGGCTGATATTGATTCATCTCTTCTGCTCTTCTGCAGGGAAATAAGAAAGGATTTTACCGTTGCACTGTCAGGTGAATGTGCAGATGAAATCTTTGGAGGATATCCGTGGTTTACAAGGGCTGAAGACATAAATGCCGATACCTTCCCCTGGTCGAAGTCTGTTAAGGAAAGGCGTGAACTGTTGAATAAGGAGCTTTCTTATCTTCCTCTGGAGGAGTATGTCAATCAAAAATACAATGACACAATCAGCAGGGTTTCAAAACTCAAAGGTGAATCAAAGGAAGAATCAAGGATGAGAGAGCTTTTTTACCTGAACATAAAATGGTTTATGATTACTCTGCTCAACAGGAAGGACCGCATGAGCATGGCTAACAGTCTTGAGGTAAGAGTTCCTTTTGCAGATTACCGATTGGTGGAATATGCATTTAATATTCCTAATGCCATCAAATTCTACAATGGAAGAGAAAAGGGACTTCTCAGAGAGGCAATGAGAAGTATATTGCCGGAGGATATAATTGACAGAAAAAAAAGCCCCTACCCCAAAACTCATCATATTGACTACACAAATGCAGTACAAAAATGGATGAAGGAAATAATGTCAAAAAGCAGCTCCCCCATATACCAGCTCATTGACAAGGAAAGGATAAATGAAATAGTTGAATCCGGAGGAAAATCTTTCACCAAGCCATGGTACGGTCAGCTGATGACAGGTCCTCAGTTGATAGCCTACTTCATTCAGCTTAATATATGGATGGAAGAATTTAATGTGAAAATTTCTGTTTAATACTGATAATTTAATATACGGACAAATATTTGTCCTCAACACAGGAGCAGTATAATAATTATTTTATAAAATATATAGACAGGTCGTAACACTTTGTTTATTGCAGAATATGATATTAATGAGCTTGGCTCAAAATTCTAATAGAATAAGGTGTTATGATGAGTTGCAATAGATGTGGAAATATAAACAGAACAGGTCAGGTTATGGGCGTATCAGGTGCTACAACGCCCACTATAGCATTAAGAGGACCAGGGTGCATAAGCGGTACAGGACGCTGCGACGGTGTTTTAGGCACAGGCGGTATCGGCTGTGATGAATTATTAGATGTTTTCTGCAGGCGATGCACTAATGTAGGCGGAACCGGATGCTCATGCACAAGCAATCTGCTTGGCACAGGCGGAAGCAGGTACATTAATTATGCTGACAATGTTTTAGGAACCGGTGGTAGAAACAGATGCTGCAGGAATTCATGTCATGACCTGAATACACCCTGTATAGTTCCAAGATAATTTCATTTAATTATAATTTTATGAAATTATTATCAGTTTATTTTTCATAATTGGGATTATAATAAATATATAGCTTCATAACGAAAGGAGCTGTATATATGAGCAGCAGAAATAAATTAGTGGTTCCTGAAGCTCAGCAGGCCATTAACAATTTGAAAATGGAAATAGCTCAGGATATGGGAATTCCAACTATGAGCGGTATGACATCAGAAATGTATCCTGCCATTGTTAATGGTTTAAGCGTCAGAGAAATGGTTCGCATGGGTGAAAAGATGCTTATAAACAAGCAGCCTGGCACACCTACTGATAGAGACATTTTCTAATGTTCAATGAAAAATCTCCTTAAAAGGAGATTTTTCATTTTATTGCTTTACTTAATATCAAGTATACTATACACCAGGTCTTTAGTTTCTTCCTGGTTAATAAGATAAAATGAAAGTCCGTTTATGGTCTGTGTATGACCGGGCAATACGTGGGAATTAACATTGTCAGCAGAAAATCCAATGGCACTCATAGCCAGTGAGGTGGCTTCGGATAATGTAAAGTCTGTTGATACATGGGGGTATATCTCAGCTACTACCTTGGGAAGTTTAAAACTAAGGGCTTTTTTTATTGCTGCTTTAATAAAATTTTGCTGAGCTTCAATTCTTCCTAAATCACCTTCATCATAGCCTTTATATCCCGCATAATTAGTTTTCCTAAACCTTAAAAATTCCATGACATTGCTGCCGTCAATTGTTTGAAGTCCTTCGGGTATATCAATATCCAGAGGTGGATCAGAATATGGATCCGTATATCGCATATGAAAAGGCACATCAACCTCTACACCGCCCACTGCTTCAACTGCTGCTCTTAATCCATCGTAGTCAATGGTAACATATTTGTCCACTCTCATCCCTGTAATGCTTAAAATAGACTCTTCCAGTCCTTCTATCCCTTTTACAGTGTATATTACATTTATTTTGTTATTTGCACTGTTTACAAATCCATCCCTGTCAACATAAGTATCTCTTGGAATAGAAATTATGTCCGCAGTCTTTGACTTTGTATCATAGCTTGCAAGCATTATTGTATCGGAATGCTCGTGTTCCATACCCAATAAAAGTACATTTATTCTCTTATCTTTATTATTGCTTATAATATTAAATATATCTGATGCATCTACATTTTGTTCGCCATCCATACCATTGAGTGCCCATAACCCACCAACGACTACAAGCGAAAAGCATATGAGCGATGTAAAAAAAACCTTGAAAAAATGCTTCAATTTTGCTTCCTCCACTTAAAGTATCACTAATATATGATACCACAAAAAAAATTTTTGTAAATAAATTTAATCTTAAAAAAAAATTAAAAAAAGGAAACAAGCTCTGTTTCCTCTACAGTTTTTCATTATATACTTTTTCAAAGTCCATTATTGTAAGGTCGCTTTCCAGATATCTTGCATAGGTGTATAGAACATCAGACAATCTGTTTACAAATTTAAGAAGTATGTCGCTTACCTCTTCATTTCTTTTCAAAGTTATGATTCTTCTTTCTGCTCTCCTGCATATTGTCCTTGAAACATGAAGGGCTGCCGCTCCATCGGAAGAACCCGGAACTATGAATTTGTCTGAACCGCTTATTTTAGGAAGATAATCATCAATTATTTTTTCCAGTGCCGAAATATCCTCTTCCTTTATTTTATACTTGTATTTTCCTTCTTCGACTGTAGCAAGTTCTCCTGCCACAAAGAACAGACGCATCTGAATCTTTTTTAAAGATTCTCTTATGCTTTCATCCTCTACAAATTTTATTGCAAAGCCGATCGACGAATTAAGTTCGTCAACAGTACCGTAGGATTCAACTCTCAGTGAATCCTTGTCAATTCTTGTGCCGTCATACAGCGATGTCTGACCCTTGTCACCTGTCTTGGTATAAATTTTCATAAACGCCTCCCCTATTACTTATATATTACTGTAATATATACCCCGTTTTACGAACTTTAATAAATTACTTTATATTAACTGCTTAAGTTCATCCGAAATTCTTCCGAATTCATTCAGACCAAGGGTTTCTCCCCTAATTCCCGGGTCTATCCCGGCATTTGTCAAAGCCTCTTTAACTGTATCCTTTGGTAATTTCAAGTTGTTGCTTAACCCGTTTAACAATGTTTTTCTTCTTTGCCCAAAGGAGGCTTTGATGACATTGAAAAGAAGATTTTCGTCCTGCACCTTAATTCGTGGAGTCTTCAGTATGTTGAATTCTATAACTGCAGAATCAACCTTTGGACGGGGCATAAATACAGAATTAGGTACAATCATAGCAATATTTGTATCTGCCCTGTACTGAACCGCCAGAGTTATTGCTCCGTATTCCTTGCTGCCGGGCAAGGAATTTAATCTTTGCGCAACCTCTTTTTGCACCATCACCACTATCTTAGAAACATTATATCTCTCTTCCAGTATTTTCATGATTATTGGAGTTGTTATATAGTACGGAAGATTGGCAACTATTTTAACATCCAGACCGCTGAATTCTTCTTCAATGAGTTTATTCACGTCAATCTTCATAAAATCATCATAAATAATCTTCAGATTATCATAAGTTAGTACTTCCTTATGAACGTCTTTTAGACTTTTATCAACTTCCACAGCAACAACCTTTTTAGCCTTGACGCACAAACACTGAGTGAGAGTACCAAATCCCGGTCCTATTTCAAGCACTCCGGAATTTTCATCAAGCTCAGCCGTTTCCGCTATTTTATTTATTATATTCCCGTCAATCAGAAAATTCTGACCCAGACTCTTGCTAAACTTAAATCCGTGTATATCCAGTATATCCTTCATAACTCTGGCAGAATATAGTTTTTTATCATCCATTATTTATCCGATACCTCATTTTTCTCCGCTTTAATAATTGCTTCTTCCAGTTCTTTTCTTGTTATACCAAATGAATTTATTCTTTTCAAAAACTGTTTTGCACTGCAATATCCTATTCCAAGCTCATCTCCGGCTCCTGCTCTTCTCTTTGACGCGTTTTCACTTCCTATGAGTTCGTAATACACCATGTCACCGTAAGTAAACTCCTGTCTGTCTTCAGATATTTCTGCCCTTGCATTCGTCAGAGCTTCCCTTATAACCTCCGGCGACGCATTTTCAACGCCTATGTCTCCGTTCTTGTTAGCTTTGTCCCTTGGTATGAAAGCATGCTTACAGTTATCTATCTGTGATGAAAGCATGTACCTTATTTTTTTCCCGGGATAGTCAGGATCTGTCAATATTATGATTCCTCTGTTTTCAGATGCTTTTTTTATTACCTTTAATATATTTTCGTTTAAACCCATACCGCTTGTTGCAATAACCTGTGCCTCAACAGCACGCTTAACCGCCGATATATCCGACTTTCCTTCAACAACTATTATTTCCTTAATCATCATTTCCTCTGCAACACTTCCACATTTTTTGACTGCTCTAAAAGTGATTTAATTTTTGTTACCATTAAATCAACTGCTACTAAATTGTCTCCGCCTTCGGTCACTATTATATCAGCATATTTTTTGCTGGGTTCTATGAATTGTTCATGAGCAGGCCTGACAGTATTCATATATTGGCTTATAACCGATTCAAGACTTCTCTTTCTCTCATTTATATCCCGTATGATCCTTCTCAAAATTCTGATGTCAGCATCTGTATCAACATATATTTTGATGTCTAAAAGCTCTCTGATTCTTTGCTCGTAAAAAACCAGCAGACCTTCCACAATGATAATTTCTTTTGGTTCAACAATGATTGCTTCCTTCTTTCTATTATGTATGCCATAATCATAAATAGGTTTTTCTATTACGTTTCCTTTTTTTAATTCCTTAATATGTTCCACAAACAAATCTGTATCAAAGGCAAATGGGTGGTCATAGTTTGTTTTGCATCTTTCATCATATGTCAGTGAACTTTGATCTTTATAGTAAGAGTCATGCTCCATTATTGCTATGCTTTTTTCAGGAACAGCCGTACATATTCTGTTTACTATTGTGGTTTTCCCTGAGCCGCTTCCTCCGCATATCCCTATGAATATTGGTGTTTTCATAACTTCCTCTCATTATATGGTTTTATAACAGCTTTCAATTTATTTTGCTGCATCTATGACTTTTCTCATGGTTATAATAACAATATACACTATTTTTTGCAGTTTGCATATATAAAAAAAGAAAAAATTCTGTTTGGAATTTTTTCTTTTTTCTTCTTTTAAAGTTATTTACTCTAAAATATAAACTTTTACTTGTCTTATTCCATATCTGTCACATGCTGTTCCGTCTTCCATAAACAAGTCAATTCGATTGCCCTTTATTGCTCCTCCAGTATCAAGGGCTGTTGCGAAACCATAGTCAGGACTGCCATCTGTGGAAGCTATATATAGCTTCGTGCCAAGAGGTATAACACTTGGGTCTACCGCAACTGTACCTGGCTGAGCTTTTGCGCCAGATGCCGTTATGCCG
>ENA-UOOR01003108-UOOR01003108.1-fermentation-metagenome-genome-assembly--contig:-NODE-3108-length-15317-cov-37.359520_pt1 | contig 15317 bp, 9 predicted proteins | sample MGYA00245780_ERZ724029 | MGnify/ENA primary metagenome ERZ724029 (study PRJEB28704, sample SAMN03018315) | fermentation metagenome | biome: anthropogenic terrestrial biome; feature: soil; material... | reverse complement strand
ATGATAAAATTTGTTATTAAAGCCCTGGAGAAGATGGGTTATAGCGACGAACAGGTAATAACCACCCTGGAAATGCGTATGAAATGCGGTATCGGCAAATGCGGCCGCTGCAATATCGGCAGTGAATTTATTTGCCTGGACGGCCCGGTTTTTAATCTGGCTCAGCTTAAAAAACTGCCGCCCGAGTGGTAAAATTTAAAGCTAAACCAAAACCCGCTTTCAGGCCATTTTAATTAAAGTCTGGGAGCGGGTTTTGTATTTGAGAGTTTTGCATAATTAACTTTTTCCTATGATTAAGCAGTAACTTTGCGAATGTCATCCTGAACGTAGTGAAGGATCTTTCAATCTCCGAGATGGAAAGATCCTTCGGCTTAGCCTCAGGATGACATAAAACCGTTATTCATAGCAATGACAAATGGGGTTTTGGGAATTATGCAAAACTCTCATTTAGCAATTTGAGTTATCCTATCTAAACACTGAGGCACCGTATAAGTAACCAAGGTAGAACAAGGCGGCAACGGCTATTATGTGCAGAACCCACCATCCGGTTTTTAGAAACTGCCAGCTGCCAAGATCATAACCCTCTTTAGTTTTGATATCGCTCTCTTCCACCAAAGATCCTCCTTTCTTTACAGTATAATATCTGTAATTGTCAGTATTTCCACCATTGCATAAATTTATGTAAAAACAAAAAAAGTTTTTGAATTTGACATTATGGGAATAATCAATAAAATATCTATAGTCATTAACTATGCACAAAGGTGTGCACAAAAGGGGGAGTGACATGTCACAATATAAAGATAATTTACTAAATCCAACTCTGGCCAAAATCCTCAAGACCTTCAAACTGGATAAGAATTATGTCCGCGGTGAAGGCTCTTATCTGTGGGATGAGGAAGGGAACAGATACCTTGATTTTATTGCTCAATATGGTGCCGTACCCTTTGGCTATAACCCGGATTTCATCTGGGCCGCCCTGGACGAAGTCAGAGAAAAAGGACTTCCCAGTCTGGTCCAGCCTTCACTGCCGCAAGAGGCATTGAAGTTGGCCAATCGTTTGGCCGAATGTTCTCCGGGCGCTTTGTGTTACAGTACATTTTGCCAGAGCGGTACCGAAGCGGTGGAAGCAGGCATAAAATTAGCCCGCTCCTGCACCGGTAAAAACGTTATTATTTCCACTTACAACAGTTTCCATGGCAAGACCCTGGGGGCATTATCCGCGACCGGCAAATCTTCTTACCAGAAGCCTTTCCGGGCCCCTGCGCCGGGATTTGCCAAGGTGCCTTACAATGATGCTACCGCACTGCAAGCGGTTTATGATGAGTATCAGGGTGATGTGGCGGCCTTTATTGTGGAGCCGGTTCAGGGCGAAGGTGGAATAATTGTAGCCCGGTCCGGTTATTTAAAAGAGGCTCAGAAATTCTGTAATGAACATGGGATCGTATTTATTGTCGACGAGATTCAAACCGGGCTGGGACGTACCGGGCGTCTATTTGCCTGCCAGCATGAAGAAATTGAACCGGATGTGATGCTCTTGGCTAAAGCCCTGGGCGGGGGATTGTTCCCGATGGCAGTATGCCTCAGTTCCCCCAGGGTCTGGAATGAAGACTTTGGGATGCTGCATAGCTCTACTTTTGCCAATAACGGAGTCACCTGTGCCGTCGGTAATGCGGTTTTGGATAAACTCATGCATAATGATGGCGAGCTGATCAGGGAGGTTGAGCAAAAAGGACGCTATCTTTTGAAGGGAGTCCAAAAGCTGGGTCAGACTTATGCGGAAGTGATAAAAGAGGTCAGAGGCCTGGGGCTGATGGTGGGCATTGAGTTCAGGGATATGGATGACTGCGGCTCCTACGATATGTCTTTCATGACTGACGCCGGTGGTTTTACCGCCTTACTGGCCGGATACCTGCTAAATGTCGGGGGGATTAGATTGGCTCCTTTTCTGAATAATTCCATGACCTTAAGACTGGAGCCATCCCTGACTATATCCTATGAACAAATTGACTATGTGTTAAAAGCCCTGGATAAGTTATGTCACATATTGGTTTGCCGTGATTATGGACAATTGTACCGTTTTTTACTGGGCAATAACAATTCTGCCGACAAAGTTATTGATTACCGCTTAATGAGCAGAAAAACCAAATGCTCGGTTCTAAGTGAAACTGAAAAGCCATCCCGTAAATTTGCCTTTGTGATTCACTATCCCGGACCTGAAGATGTAGTACTCAACAATCCTTCTTTTCAGTCTTTTAGCCGGGATGAACTGTACCGCTTCCTGCAATGGCAAAGTCTGACGGAAGATCCTGCGGTGGTCTGCCATATGCCGGCCATTAAATCGCATACCGGGGTGGTGGCGGAAGGCTGGCTGATTGGAGTGCCCCTGGGCGGTCGTGAAATAATGTCCATGCCGGCCAAGGAAGCTTCGGCCATGGTAGCCAGCGCAGTTGACCTGGGACGCGACCTGGGGGCGGAAATTGTTGGCCTGGGTGCTCTTACTTCGGTTGTGACCCGCGGGGGACATAATGTTCTAGGACGGGATGTCGCTATAACGAGTGGCAACAGCTTTACCACCCTGATGGCTATTGAAGCAGTTGTGCTGGGCGCAAGAAAAATGCATATTAATGTTTCCGAAGCCCGGGCGGCCGTAATAGGCGCTACCGGTTCCATAGGCCGGGCCTGTGCCCTTTTACTGGCCCGGGAGGTCAATGATATTACCCTGTTCGGTAATGCGCGCCATGCCGTCAGCAGCCGCAACCGGCTTAACTCATTGGTCCAGGATATTTTCAGGCAGGCCAGAGAAGAACTGACCGAAGGCAGAACTAGCGGTATGAGCGGGTGGCTGGCTAATGTGACGAGAATGCTGGAAAAGCAGGATACCGCAGCTGCCCGCGATTATCTGGCCTTGATTCAGGGGCAGGATTTGGATCTGCCGACGACTGAGGAGATTGCAGCATTTCTGGCCATTGACAGTCCTATCAGGATCAGTCTTGATTTGGATCGGGATTTGCCTTTATGCAATCTGATAGTGGCTGCCAGCAACTCACCCGAATATATCCTCTTCCCGGAACATTTCCAAACCGGGGCCGTAGTCTGTGATGTAGCCCGGCCGGCCGATGTATCACCGGAGGTGGCACTCAGGCGGGAAGATGTTCTGATTCTGGAGGGTGGATTGGTCCAATATCCGGATCAGGTTAATTTCGGGCCTAATTTTGGTTACCGTGACGGGGTGGGACTGGGATGCCTGTCTGAAACTATTTTATTGGCCATGGAAGGGGAAGGGAAGAATTACAGTATCGGCACCAAGCTGCCGCTGGAAGACCTTGCCCACCTGCGTGACCTGGGCCGGAAACATGGATTCAGTCTGGCCGGATTAAGAAATCAAAACCGGGAATTGACAGACAAGGAGATAAATGAGATATATCAGAATTCCCTAAAGCTTACCCGGGCTCAGAATGAGTAGATAGAATAGAAAATTAAAAACTGAAGACGCTGAATATTATGTTGGCACTGAACTTTTAGCCAGGCATGGGTCTCCTATGCCTGGCTTTTGTAATTGCTCTGACTACGAGGACCGGTGTGAAGCTTTATAGCGAAGTATTTTGGTCAAAAGCTGACAAGGCTTTGCCTTTTTGCTAATTATTTGGCAAAATGTAAGAAGCATAGAATTTTGATGGGGGATGGATATGGATCTAAAAGATATTACTATTAGAGCTGATGGCAAATGGTATTATGGCGATGCGGAAATGTTCCGGCGCAATATACTGAACATACTGGCGACCCATATTGAGCGAGAGGAAGATGGTGCCTACTGTATCAAACTGGGGGATGATATCAACCCGATTACAGTAGAAGATGTGCCTTTCCTGGCTATCGGTTATCAGGAGACAGACGAAGGTATCAAGCTGCGTTTCCATGATCTGCAGGAAATCCTTCTCGACCATGAATTTAAATTGACTTTAAAAGGCGATGTGCCCTATATAAGCTATAGGTGGGAAGCTGACACCCGTTTATCCCGGGGAATCTACTGGAAATTAAGCGATTATTTTGATTTCAGAGATAATGAGGTCTTCATTGTTCCGCCTCCAGGGAAAGGACAAGAATAAATGGCAGTAAAAATCATAACCGATACTTCATGTGATTTACCGGATGACATTTTAGAACAATACGATATTGAAATGATACCTCTCAAGGTGGCCTTTGCAAATGGCGAAACCTTCCTGGATCGTTTCGAAATATCACCTAAAACGTTTTGGGCCAGGATGATGGCCTCAAAATTTCTGCCCCAAACATCAGCTCCGGATCCCGTTACTTTTCTTCAGTATTTTGAGCAAGGCTTGAAGGAAAAAGGCGAGGTTATTTTTATAAGCCTATCATCCGGTTTAAGCAGTACCTTCCAAACGGCCCGCATGGCGTGTGACATGCTGGGGATTAACAGTGTAAGAATTTTCGATACATTCAGTGCCTCCATGGGAACCGGCCTCATGGCAATCAAAGCCGCCCGCCTGGCCATGCAGGGATGCTCACTGGATACCTTGTGCCATAGATTAATCAACATCCGGAGTAAGAATGAAACCATATTTACCCTTGATAGTTTAGAAAACGTGGTCAAGGGCGGACGCTTATCCCGGATAGAAGGGCTGGCCGGAACTATTTTAAATATCAAACCGATCCTGCGGGGTATAAACGGTAGACCTGAAGTGATTGAAAAAGTCAGAGGAAGGAAGAAGGCTATTAAGCGTCTCCTAACTCTTACGAATGAACTGGGCGGGGAAAATCTTTCTGCCCGGATCGTCGGTATAACCCACGTGGATTGTGAAAATGAAGCGCTGGAACTGGAACAGGAAATTAAAAAACGCTTTAACCCGCAGAAAATAATAGTATCCGAAATGGGTGCCACCATAGGCACCTACGCCGGCCAGGGCGGCCTGATGATAAATTTCTAGAGGGGAACGAATTCAACCCTGAAGGACACAGATTGAATATGATTAGTGCGAAAACAAAGTCGTAGGCCGGCCTACAGGGCGGTAGCCCTTCAGGCCGGTGCAGAGCATAACATGGAAAACACCCAGCCCTGAGGCCCGCTCCTAACGTCGGGGCCGTAGGGCAGGCTACGGACTATGAGATATACTCTATTTTCAATAGTTGTGGCATGCAGCCCTGGCAATTTAATAAAAAAATCAGGCGCTGAATGCGCTTGTTTATTATGGTTAGGCAGACAGCAGATTAAGCTGTCTGCCTTTGCCGTTGTTGGGCTATTTTTCGGTTTCTTGTTCCCACCAGTTTCGTCAGTTCTTTCTATGCCGGGCAGTTGAAGTTGTGCCGCTGTAGCCATCGTTCTTAATCCCAACCAAAGCCCGTAATCCAGATATGGAACTTGTTGCTGTCTATTACACTTCTATCGTTCGCATGCAGGATTTTGGTATAAATCAGTTGAAACCTATAAAATAGGTAGCGAATTTCAACTTTCGGCGTTTATTTTGGTGAAATAATGGAGTCAGTCCCAAATCTTCAGGACAATACAAAACAAGATAATATGTAACCATTGAAGGAACGAAGTATGGAGATATTCGATAATATAACAAAAACAGTCAAAGATGATTTAACAGTTACTATCGAAAAGGGCAGCCGTCTTTCGATAGCTGCCGCCTGTTTCTCTATATACGCTTATCAAGTTTTAAGGAAACAGTTTGACCATATCGATGAGCTGCGGTTTATTTTTACATCTCCTGCCTTCGTCACCGAAAAAGCTCCTAAAGAAAAACGCGAATTCTATATCCCTCGTCTTAACCGGGAGCGAAGCCTTTACGGTTCAGAATTTGAAGTGAAGCTGCGTAATGAATTGACCCAGAAGGCCATCGCCCGTGAATGCGCCGATTGGATCAGAAAAAAGGTTACATTCAAGTCAAATACTACGCCGGAAAACATGGGGGGATTTCTTAATATAGAGTCCGGCAGTGAGCAGATCACATATATGCCGCTGGATGGCTTCACCACGGTGGACATTGGCTGCGAACGGGGAAATAACAGCTATAACATGGTCACGAAGTTTCCTGCTCCGCACAGTCAGGAATTCATCCGGCTGTTCGAAAGCGTCTGGAATGATAGAACAAAATTACAAGACGTAACTGCAGAGGTCATCGAAAATATTACCGCCGCTTATAATGAAAACCCGGCGGAGTTTATTTATTTTGTTGCTCTTTACAACATATTCAACGAATTTCTCGAAGACATATCCGAGGATGTGCTGCCCAACGAGGCAACCGGTTTTAAGGATAGTAAAATTTGGAACATGCTTTATGATTTTCAGAAGGACGCCGCGCTTGCCATTATTAACAAGCTGGAAAAGTATAATGGGTGTATCCTGGCCGATAGCGTAGGGCTTGGAAAAACTTTTACCGCTCTAGCTGTTATCAAGTACTATGAAAATAGAAACAAATCGGTTCTTGTTTTGTGTCCCAAAAAGCTGTCTGATAACTGGAACACCTATAAAGACAATTATATAAATAACCCGATTGCTTCTGACCGTCTAAACTATGATGTGCTCTATCACACCGACCTGTCCAGAAATCATGGCCGTTCAAACGGCTTGGACCTGGATCGCCTAAACTGGAGCAATTATGACCTCATTGTTATTGATGAGTCGCATAATTTCCGCAATGGCGGTGAAGTTTATGGTGATGACGCAAGAGAGAACCGCTATTTGCGGCTATTGAATAAAGTTATTCGTCCGGGCGTAAAGACCAGAGTTCTAATGCTATCGGCAACGCCGGTAAATAATCGCTTCGTTGATTTACGCAATCAGCTGGCACTTGCTTACGAAGGTAAACCTAGCCTGATAAACGAAAAACTGAATACAGCAAAACCGATTGATGAGATATTCCGTAACGCCCAGAGAGCATTTAATGTTTGGAGTGATTTGGAACCGGGAAAAAGAACAACTGCAACGCTGTTGAAAATGCTGGATTTTGATTTCTTCGAGGTGCTGGATAGCGTTACCATTGCACGTTCCCGCAAACACATTGAAAAATATTACAATATGGATGACGTCGGTAAATTCCCCGTAAGGCTCAAGCCTGTTTCTTTGCGGCCCAGCCTTACGGATTTGAGTCATGCCATAAACTATAATCAGATATATGATGAGCTTATGAATCTGAATCTTTCAGTTTATATACCGACAGATTTCGTTTTTGCAAGCAGACGGGAAAAATATGTTGACCCTGACGTCAACATCAACCGTGCCGGACGTGAACAAGGTATCCGCCGTCTGATGAGCATCAACCTTCTGAAACGGTTGGAAAGCTCGGTCTATTCATTCCGCCTGACGCTCCAGCGTATAAAGAAACTGATTGATGATACCATTGCTGAAATTGATATATTCGAGGCTGGTGGAAATGCTGATGTTGCCTTAACTGAACTCGGCGAGGATGCAGAATTCGATTATGACGATCAGAATACTGATTTCTTCACCACCGGCAGAAAAGTGAAAATCGATCTTAATGATATGGATTATGTTACTTGGCGCAGCACTCTTCAACAGGATTCGGATATTCTGGAACTTTTGATACTTATGATTGCCGATATAACACCGGAGCACGACACCAAGCTGCAGACATTGCTCACATTAATCTCGGACAAAATTGATACTCCTATTAATAAAGATAATAAAAAGGCGCTGGTGTTTTCAGCCTTTCTCGATACTACCGAATACCTGTACCAGAATGTGAGCGGCTTTATAAAAGCTAAATATGGCCTTGATACGGCCATGATAACCGGTACGGTAGACGGAAAGACAACGATTCCGAAGTTTAAAGCGACTTTCAATAATGTTCTGACTTGCTTTTCACCTGTATCAAAAGATAAAGACCTTCTTATGCCGGGAAAAACCGACCGGATTGACATCCTGATCGCCACCGACTGCATTTCCGAAGGTCAAAACCTTCAGGATTGCGATTATCTCGTGAACTATGATATTCACTGGAACCCGGTGCGCATCATCCAGCGATTCGGGCGTATCGACCGTATCGGCAGCCGGAATGCGCAGATTCAGCTGGTGAACTTTTGGCCGGATTTGACGCTGGACGATTACATAAACCTGAAAAGCCGGGTGGAAACCCGCATGAGGATATCCGTCATGACCTCCACCGGAGACGACGACCTTATCAACGCAGAGGAAAAAGGCGACCTTGAATACCGCAAAGCCCAGCTTAAGCGGCTGCAGGAAGAAGTCGTCGACATCGAGGATATGTCCAGCGGCATTTCCATCATGGATTTGGGGCTGAACGAATTTCGCCTGGACCTGCTGGACTATATCAAAAACAACGGTGATTTGGACAAAACTCCTTTCGGTCTCCACGCTGTAGTCCCCGCCAAGGACGATACGCCTCCCGGCGTCATCTTTGTGTTGAAAAATATCAACGGCGGCGTGAACATCGACAACCGGAACCGGCTTCACCCCTTCTATATGGTGTACATAGCAGATGACGGCGAAGTGGTGTGCGATCACCTCTCCCCCAAAGAAATACTGGATAAGATGAGGTATCTCTGCAAGGGAAAGACCTTTCCTCTGACAGACCTGTGCCGAGACTTTAACCAGGAAACCGATGACGGCAGAAACATGCGCCGCCTTTCGAATTTGCTGAGCGATGCCATTAACTCCATTATTGCCGTCAAGGAAGAAAGCGATATCGACAGCCTGTTCAGAAGCGGCGGTACCTCCGCCTTAAATACAAACATAACCGGCTTGGATGACTTTGAGCTGATATGCTTTTTGGTAGTGCGAGGTGCTTAGTATGATTGAGTTGCCGCAAAGAACAGTATTCAACCGGCGTATACCTAAGCAGAAATTCTATGATAACCTGTCCATTAATGCAGAACTCAAACGTATATTTGTAGAACAGATCAACGCGATTTACTGGCGGAATAAGATCTCTCCCAGCACAGTTAATATCGCCGTCGGGGAAACTGTTTCGGAGATTGAAGTAATAGAGATACGCTTGAACCAGGGCAGTCTTGACAAACGGGTTTTGCAGTTGATTGACCGGGAGATTCCCTATCATATCCTTTTTCTGCTTATGTACGAAGAGCAAATGCAAGCATGGATCGGTTACAAGGAAAAAAGTCAGGGTAGCACGAAGGCTTTTAAGCCGGGGACTTATTATCATACCGAATGGCTGAATGCAAACGAATTATCGCTGCGGCTGGACGGGCTAAACATGGATGCGGTATATGAAGGCTTTATCCGGCAGATTGCCAAGGAACGGCTGGATGGCATGCCCGGAGGCGATTTAAAGGATGCGGTTGCCCGCGACGAGCGGCGGCAAAAGCTGCAAAGAGAGATTGCTGCCTTAGAAAACAAAGTTCGCCGGGAAAAGCAATTCAATATACAAGTTGAGTTGAACGGAGAGTTGAAGCGTTTGAAGAAGGAATTGGAGGGGTTGGGATGAAAATACTAGAGAATAACTTTGTTATAACAAAGGAAGAACTTATAGATGAATGGCAGATGGCTTTAACAAAATTAATTGATAACGACTTAGACATTATGGCTGGAAGAAATCAAAATGAAAGAAACATTGCTTATCGATTAGTGATCTATCTTCGTGAGCAGTTTTTGTGGCTTGAGAAATATGAAATTTATATTGACGGTGAATATAACAGAGATGGTGACGGTGGCTCCAAAAGGCCTAATCCTCAAGAGGAATATTCTAATAAGAATACTTGGATTGCACCGGATATTATTTTGCACGAGCGCGGTAGTGCCAAAAACGATTATCGAAACGATATATTCTATTGTGAAATCAAGAAAAACGCCTCGGACGAAAAAAGTGATGATGACAAGAAAATTGAACATCAAATGGAAGAACGAAAATACCAATTTGGGATTAACATATATAAATTGAATTCTAAACAAGTAGAATTAAAATTATACACAAAAGAAACGCTGGAAAAACCTCAAAGATATAGCTATAACTTTACAACAAAACAACTGGAGGAAAATTGTAATGGACAAGATGCGCTTTGAATCCTCTGATTTGACCGCTGCGAACGTCAATAAAATCGCCGAGATATTTCCCGGTGTTGTAAATGAAAGAAAGGTCAATTTTGATCTGCTGCGCTCCCTGCTGGGCGACGAAGTATATGGCGAAGAAGCCTATGAGTTTACCTGGACGGGCAAAGGAGCCGCAATTGTCGAGGCAGGGAGACCTATTCGCAAAACATTGCGCCCATGCGTGGAAGAAAGTAAAAACTGGGATACTACCGAAAACCTTTATATAGAGGGTGACAACCTGGATGTGCTGAAGCTGCTGCAGGAGAGCTATCTTGGCAAGGTGAAGATGATTTATATCGATCCTCCTTACAATACAGGAAATGACTTTGTGTACCGTGATAACTTCACACAAGATAAGGATGAATATGATGAAGAAGCCGGAGTATATGATGAGGACGGCGACCGCCTGTTCAAGAACACTGAAACCAACGGACGCTTCCATTCTGACTGGTGCAGTATGATTTACCCGCGCCTTGTGCTGGCGAGGAACTTGCTCCGTGATGACGGCGTGATTTTTATCAGTATTGACGATAATGAGGTTGCGCAGTTGCGGAAGATTTGCGATGAGGTGTTTGGTGTAAGTAACTTCATAGCGGAGCTTGTTTGGGAACGCGCATATGCTCCCAAAAATGACGCGAAATTTATCTCAAACAGCCACGATTATGTTTTGATGTATGCAAGGAACATTATGAACTTCACGATCGGGCGACTTGAACGAACAGAGGAAGCAAACGCCAGATATTCTAATCCAGACAACGATCCGCGCGGGGTTTGGAAGCCGAGTGATTTATCTGTCAAGACTTATACAGCAGTAAATGATTATCCTATCACCGCCCCTTCGGGGCGAGTGATAGAGCCTCCAGCAGGACGCTGCTGGAGTCTCTCGAAAAACGCGTTTTTCGAGAGACTCCAAGATAATAGAATTTATTTCGGTGCTGATGGAAATAGCGTTCCCTGTTTGAAAAGGTTTCTGACGGAATTGAAATATGAAGGAATGGCTCCGACTTCTATTATGTTTTATAAAGATGTCGGACATAGCCAAGAAGGCGCAAAAGAAGTCACGGCATTACTTGAAGCGGGCGCATTTGATGGACCGAAACCTGTTCGGCTTATGGAACGATTGCTGACGCTTGCAAACCTTGACTATAATAGCATTGTGTTGGATTTCTTTTCGGGAAGCGCATCTACCGCACACGGCGTTATGAAGATGAACGCGGAAAAAGGAAAGCACTGCCACTTTATTATGGTACAGCTACCGGAAGTCACGGCAGAGGACGGCACAGCTTTCAAAGCCGGCTACAAAAACATCTGCGAAATCGGCAAGGAGCGTATCCGTCGTGCCGGTGAAAAGATCAGGGAAGAAAACAAGGATAAAGAAGGCATTGAAATGCTCGACATCGGCTTCCGCGTGCTCAAACTGGACGAGACGAATATGAAAGACGTTTACTATGCTGCGGGCGAATACACGCAGGATTTGCTTGCATTGATGGAGGACAACATAAAAGAAGACCGCACCGATATGGATCTGCTCTACGCTTGTCTGCTGGACTGGGGTCTGTCCCTATCCATGCCCCACACCCAGGAAAAGATAGGCGGCTTTACTGTCCATACCTATAACGATGGTGATCTCATCGCCTGCTTTGATAAACATATCAGTGATGCGGTGGTTAAAGAAATCGCCAAACGCCAGCCGCTGCGCGCTGTGTTCCGAGACAGCAGTTTTACCAGCTCGCCCGAGAAAATCAATGTGGAAGAAATCTTTAAGTTGCTGGCGCCCAATACCAGCGTAAAAGTACTGTAAGGGGGTGAGGTAATATGGAGGAGAAAAGCAATAAAATCCAGCTTTTCGAGGATAAGCGCATCCGCACCGCCTGGGATGAAGAAAAAGAGGAATGGCTGTTTTCTATTGTTGATGTTATTGAAGTTCTGGCAGGCACAGATAATCCACGGCGATATTGGAGTGATTTGAAGCGCAAAATGAAAGCGGAGGGAAGTCAGTTGTACGAAAAAATCGTACAACTGAAATTGCTTTCGTCAGACGGTAAACGTTATAACACGGACGTAGCCAACACCGAGCAGCTTTTACGGATCATCCAGTCAATTCCCTCGCCCAAAGCCGAGCCTTTCAAGCAGTGGCTTGCCCAGGTTGGACGTGAGCGAATCGAGGAAACCATCGATCCGGAACTTACCATCGACCGTGCGCTTGTTACCTATCTGAAAAAGGGATATACCCGCGAGTGGATTAACCAGCGGCTGCAGGCCATTCAAGTGCGCAAAGAACTGACTGATGAGTGGGATGACCGCGGTGTAAAGCAAGGGTTGGAATACGCCATCCTTACCGACGAGATAACAAAGGCCTGGTCTGGTATGACCACCCGCCAATACAAACGACTTAAGGGACTTAAGAAGGAAAACTTGCGCGACAACATGTCCACGCTGGAACTGGTGCTGAACATGCTCGCAGAGGCCACGACCACTGAACTGTCCAAAGAGCAGGAACCTCAGACTTTTAATGAAAACAGAGATGTAGCTCGTTCTGGCGGCGAGGTTGCCGGTAACGCCCGGCGCGACATTGAGAACAGGACCGGCAAGCCTGTCATCACCGCAAAGAACGCGGTTGACTTCTCGCGTCTGCTGGGCAGCGTGATTGAAAGCGCTGCCGGCAATGAGGATGACGGGGATAATTCCGGTTCGGGAGGCGACGACGAATGAAGCTGCAATTTAAACACCAGAAATTCCAGGCGGATGCGGCCCAGGCTGTTTGTGATGTGTTTACCGGTCAGCCCTACCTTACGCCTAGTTATATGATGGACAAGGGTTTAGGTAGTAATAACGGCTTGCTCTTTGAGAAGCATGAGTTCATTGGCTTTGGCAATTCCAGGCTGGTACCGGAATTAAATGACGGCATTATATTGGAGAATATCAATAAAATCCAGCGCAGAAATCAGGTCACGCCTTCCAAACAACTGGAAGGGCGCTATAATCTGACCGTGGAAATGGAAACCGGCGTCGGCAAGACCTATACCTATATTAAAACCATGTACGAACTTAACAAACGCTATGGCTGGAGCAAATTTATTATTGTCGTGCCCAGTATCGCCATACGCGAGGGCGTATATAAATCGTTCCAGATTACCGAGGAACATTTTGCCGAGGAATACGGGAAGAAAATCCGATATTTTATCTACAATTCCGCCCAGTTGACGGAGATAGACCGCTTTGCTTCCGACAGCGCCATAAATGTGATGATCATCAATTCCCAGGCCTTTAACGCCCGCAGCAAGAATGCACGGCGCATCTATATGAAGCTGGATGAATTCAGGAGCCGCAGGCCTATTGATATATTAGCAAAAACGAACCCCATTATGATCATTGACGAGCCTCAGTCGGTAGAAGGCAAGGTGACTAAAGAACGCTTAAAAGAGTTTAATCCGCTGTTTACGCTTCGCTATTCGGCGACCCACAAGAAAGACAGCATTTACAATATGATCTACCGTCTGGATGCCATGGAAGCCTACAACAAGAGGCTGGTCAAAAAGATTTCCGTCAAGGGCATTTCCGTTACCGGCAGCACGGCTACGGAGAGATATGTGTATCTGGAAAGCGTCAATCTCTCCAGAGGCAACCCTACAGCTACCATTGAATTCGACATGAAGGGTGCAAGCAGCATCCGTAAGACGACACGCATTGTTGGCGAGGGCTATAACTTGTACCCCCATTCCGGCGAGCTGGCCGAATATAAAAACGGATATACCGTATTACGGATTGACGGCAGGGACAGCTCTGTTGAATTTACCAACGGTATTAAGCTGTTTGCCGGAGATGTTATCGGCGCGGTCAGCGAAGATCAGCTCAGGCGTATCCAAATCCGTGAGACCATCCTCTCTCATATCGAACGGGAACGGCAGTTATTCTATAAAGGCATTAAGGTGCTGTCACTCTTCTTCATTGACGAGGTAGCCAAGTACAAGCAGTACGATGCGGCAGGCCATCCCTTTAATGGTCTGTATGCCAATATGTTCGAGGAAGAATACAAGCAGGTTATCAACAATCTTCAGCTTAGAATCGGCGATAGCGACGGGTATCTGAAATATCTTGACCGTATTACCGCTGAAGAAACCCATGCCGGATATTTTTCCATAGACAAAAAGAACCGGCGTATGATAGACAGTAAGCTGGGTGACAGGCGGGAGCGTACCTCTGACGATGCGGACGCATATGACCTGATTATGAAAGACAAAGAACGCCTGCTGGATCGCCGTGAGCCGGTGAGGTTTATCTTTTCTCACTCAGCGCTGCGTGAGGGCTGGGATAACCCAAATGTGTTTCAGATATGCACGCTTAAGCAAAGCGGCAGCGACGTTCGCAAACGTCAGGAAGTTGGGCGCGGCCTGCGTTTATCTGTGAATCAAAACGGAGAACGCATGGACACGAATCTGTTGGGCGAGGACGTCCATAACGTGAATGTCCTTACCGTTGTTGCCAACGAAAGCTATGACAGCTTTGCCAGGGGGCTGCAAACCGAGCTTGCCGAGGCAGTAACCGACCGGCCTCGTATGGTAACTGTAGACCTCTTTAAGAATAAAGTTATTAAAGACAGCAGCGGTGCTGAACAAGTTATTGATATCGATCTCGCCCAGAGTATTTATGAAGGACTTATTACCAGCGGATATGTAAAGAAAGGTATTCTTACCGACAAATATTATGAGGATAAGAAAAGCGGCAATATCGAAATAGCGGAAGAAGCTGCTGACTGCAAGGAGTCTGTCATAGCGATTCTCAATTCGATTTATGACAGCCGGGCCATGCAGCCTGAGAATGCACGGAAAAACAATGTTGAGTTAAAACTGGACAAATCTAAGCTGGGCTTGCCGGAATTCCAAAAGCTATGGGCTAATATAAACGCCAAGTCTGTTTATGTGGTGGAATTCGATCAGGATGAACTGATTAATAAATCAATAGCTGCACTGAATTGCGGTCTCCGTGTTTCAAAGATATTTTTCAAGGTCGAAAGCGGGACGATGACCGATATTGAGTCACGGGAGCAGCTGCAGCAAGGAGCCGCTTTTGTAAAAGAGGAAAATGAGGTCTACAAGGCGGAACTTTTGTCCAGCACCGCAGTAAAATATGACCTTGTCGGGAAAGTTGTCGCTGAAACCGGTCTTACCAGAAAAGCAGTTGTGAGTATCTTGCGGGGGATTGATAAGGTTGTTTTTGGCCAGTTTGCCAATAATCCGGAGGAATTCATTATCAAGGCGGCACAGATTAT
>ENA-UOOR01003100-UOOR01003100.1-fermentation-metagenome-genome-assembly--contig:-NODE-3100-length-15355-cov-42.668824_pt1 | contig 15355 bp, 16 predicted proteins | sample MGYA00245780_ERZ724029 | MGnify/ENA primary metagenome ERZ724029 (study PRJEB28704, sample SAMN03018315) | fermentation metagenome | biome: anthropogenic terrestrial biome; feature: soil... | reverse complement strand
GATTAGTGGAAACCCCTTTTTTTGGGAAAGGAAACTATTATATACTGAATGCCGGAGCCGGTTATCTGCTCGCGCCCAACCTAAACGCCGGAATATCGGCCATGTATAACTCAAATTTCGGTGTGCTTCCTTTCTGGAATATTTCCGCCGATTTGCAATACTTGGCCGGCCGAAACCTGATGCTCGAAGGCAGTTTAGGCTACATGCAAACCGGCGCCAATATGTTTGGGCTGAATCAATCGGCCGTCTTGGTGGATTTACATGCCCGATACCGATTATCCGACGACTGGTTCCTGAACGCCTACGGTGGATTTCCCGTTTCGCAAAACACTAACCGACCGGCCACGCCCATGTTGCCGATGCTAAACAATACGTATTACGGAGGAACGGTTGAGTACTGGTTTCAACCCACTGTTGGTGCGGAAGCAGGTTTGATTTGGATACGCGATATGTTTTCGGGCAAGATGCGCCCGCAGCCGAAACTGGAACTTAAGTTCAGGCCGGGAAGGGGTAAATGATTCAGATTTCCACCAGCCCTTCTTTAATGGCAAACTTCACCAAATCAACGAGATTGGAAAAGCCTAATTTTGCCAGTATATTGCTTTTGTGCGTTTCTACGGTACGTATGCTGATACACAAACGGCTGGCAATTTCTTTCATTGATTTACCATCGCACAGCAGGCAGATTATCTCTGTTTCACGTTCAGAGAGAATGGATTCTGATGGCGCCGCCGGTGAAATTTGTTTTTTATAATTGAAAATCCCTTTTTTGCGCGGGCTATCTTTTTGATATTGTTGTGCCAGATAAATTTCGTACATCATTTTGGCAACGCTCCGCCCGAAATACGGGTTGCCCCCTGCTACCGTACATAATGCCGCCTGCAAATCTTCCCTGCGCGCCAATTTATTCAGGTATCCGTCCACGCCTATTTCCAGCAATTCGGTAATCAATTCTTCTGAAACCTCGGAAGAGAGCATGATGATTTTCATTTCGGGATATTCCAGCCGGAGTTTGCGCGCTATTTCCACTCCCGACAAGTCGGGCAGCATAATGTCCAGCAGCGCCATATCGGGAATATCGCCTTTTTGCAGAAACATGAAAAACTCAGCGGCAGAACCCGCCTCTCCAATTATTTCGCATGGACACTCAGTTAGTTTAGACATCGAGGATCTTATTCCTTCTCGATACATGGCGTGGTCGTCAACTAAAATTACTGTATGCATATTTTTTTAAGTTTGAAGATTTAATGCGGGGTTGTGTGCTTGCTGCCAAGCCTGTGGAATGTATGGTTGGAATTTAATCGTTCAGTCTGTTTTCAACATCCATCCGTTGATGCAACACCCTAATTATTTCAACACAACTCTTTTCAAGGTTAATTCTGTAAAAGATGAAATGTGATTTTACTTTTGAACGAAAATATCCCTTTCTTATTTTGCCGTAATTTTTTGCTGCCTTTGGATTATTGGCTATATATTCTATTTCGTCAAGAATTAAGCCGACATATCTATCAGCTTGTTCTATTGACCACGTTTCAAAAGTATAAAGCCAAATTTTTTCAAGGTCAGCTTGAGCTTCATTACTGATTTTCAACTCCATTATTGGGCAATTTATGTTTTTGATGTAAATTATCTAAAAAAACTTCTCTATTGAAGTTCTTAATGAACCCCGATTGCTCTCCTTTTTTAAGTTCCTTAATCAATTCCGTTTTTTTAGCTTCTTCATGTTCAAACATTCTGAGCGCCGCCCTCACAACTTCACTTGCCGAAGAGAATTTTCCGGATTCAATTTGCTTGTTTATAAAATTATTGAAATAGTCGCCAAGTAAAATGGATGTATTTTTAGCCATAATTAAAAATTGTTTTTGCGAAAATACCAATTATTGGTACACCTTGCAAACCTCCACGAGTTAAATATATAAAAAAACGTTTTCACCGCCCAAACCCCTAAATATCAAACCCCACCTCCGTGCCTTTTCCTTTCACGCTGTGGATAATAAGTCGGCTATTGTTTCTGACAAGCATTTCTTCACAGATAATCAGTCCCAGCCCGCTACCTGTTTCTCCGTGGGTGCCGTTGGTTGATTTGCTTTCGCCGAGCGTTACTATTTTTTTCACATCCTCTTCACTTATTCCCACGCCGTTGTCTTTTATCCGAAGCGAAACACCCGTTTCATCACACGTTACATCGACGTTGATTTCTCCTTCTTCGGGCGTGAATTTCACGGCGTTGTTCAGCAGATTGCGCAGCACCGTGTGTATCATCTGGCGGTCGGCGGTAACCATACAGCGTTCATCGCTGTTCAACCGCAGGGTTATTGCTTTGTTTTGCGCGGGCAGCCGGTAAAGTTCCATTACCTCCCTCATCATTTCAGACAAGTCAAACAGCGATGGGCGGTATTTCATCTCGCCGGTTTGCATGCGCGCCCAGTTGAGCAGATTTTGGAGCAGCTCCAGCTGGGTTTCAATTGCCCGGCGGAACTCGTTCAGGTTTTTCAGCAAGGAGTCCGTGTTATAATCGTCAAAACTTTCAAGCATATTCTCCACGGCCATGCGCTGTGCGGCTACGGGCGCTTTCAGGTCGTGCGAAATTATGGAGAACAGTTTGTCTTTGGTTGCATTCAGTCGGTGCAGACGCTTGTTCTGCCTCCTGCGGATACGGTACATGACGTAAAACATCCCCCCGAGCAGCAAGGCAGATACAGCGACAACCGCCAGCAGCAGGCGGTGCGTCCGCGCGAGTTTGACTTCCTGTTCCTTCCCCTCCACGTCATGCTTCACCCGCATCTCCTGCAGCGAGCGGTGCAGGGTGTAGTCCGACTGGCGGCGCATCAGTTCATGAAACCGTTGATGGCTGTTTATGGTCATTTTCACGTCGCCGAGATGCGCGTAAATCCCTACCAGATGGTCATACATCTGTATCAGCATGGCATAGTGAGTCGGCTCGCACATTTCTATTACTTTATGCGCATAGTTCAATGCGTTATTGTAGTCTTTCTCCACCCGGTAGTAGCGCACATAATTGGCATAAGTGCCCAGGGTGAGCAGCGGGATATTCTTCATGGCAACCAATTCCATCGCTTCGTCCAGATACTGCTTCACTTTCACTTGGTATTCGGGTAGCAGGGGGTCGGTATAGCGATTCAGGTTGGTGTAATAGGCGGCATGCAGGTTCAGGTTTTGGATCATGTACAGGGTATCTTTCAGTTGCTTTGCAGTTTCGAGCGATTTAGCCGCCAGCGCGAGGCATTCCTCGTTGCGCTCGAGTACGGAATACAATTGCGACAACGAATTTTCGACCATCATCACCTCTCTATTCAGGTGATTTCGTTCTGCCAGTTTTTTGGCTTGGAGCATATAATCTTCTGCCAGCGAATCATTATACATCAGGTAATGCACTTTGCCAACAGCCAGCATCGACAGGGCGGTCAGCCGGTTGTCTTTGTGTTTCTTGCTGATATCGTAAGAGAGGATGGCATCTTCGAGAGCCGATTCAAAAAAGGTAAGGTTTCCCAGCACGCGGCTTCGGAGAAGGAGAGCCTCCGCCCTGCGCGCGTAATGGGCGGTGTCTTGCATGCCTGCCAGGGCAAGGTCGAGGCATACCAGCGCCGAGTCGTTTTTGGCGTTCAGGTAATACTTATCCGCTTTGGCATAATAGTCGCCGCTTTCGGATAAAGCCCGGCAGAACAACGTGGAGCACATGGCGGCAAGCAGGATGACAATGAAGATTTTTTTCATACGATTAAAACTATTATTTTCAAAGGTATCGTATGAAACTCGCTTTTAATCATGCACATGGGTGTAACTAATTTAGATGCTCGTTTCATAAACTTTAATCAGTAGTTGTTTTTATCAAAAAATGATTTTAGTACTACGAACGCGATTTTTTTCTGACACGACAAATATACAAACGTTTTTTAACACAACCAACCATTTTGTTAAAAATAAATACAGAAATTAACAGAAAAGCATCTGCTCACGTGCGCGGGTTAACATTGCCACTCGCACACGTGTCATAACTTCTACATTTTGCACAAAACACGTACGTAAAACCCGCAATTTTAACATTTAAAAATACGTGTTTTTACGGATTGACAGCCCCCTGTTTATCCCCTAATTTTGCGATGTATATGAATGCAGGCATTTTAGTATAGGAAAAGAATGAGCGGAAAAGACAATATCGGGAAAGATGCGGAAAGAATACGGCAGATTTTGCGGCAGTTGGCTGACTCGTACAAGCAGTTTCTGGATGCCTTGAACGGCGCGCTGCCCCCGCCTCCGAAAAAGAGCGATGAGCAAGGAGAAAAGAGCGAAGAGTAAGGAGTGATGAGGAAATCTTACCAACATCAGTATTAATATAAAAACAGAACAGTTATGAAGTACAAATTAATTGAGCGGGAAAACCCGCAAGACCGCAGCCAAAAGAAATGGTACGCGCAGCCCGTCAACGAAGGAAGGATAGGACAAAAAGAAATCGCGACAGACATCATGGACTTATCGTCCTTGTCGCGCGGCGATGTGTCCAACGTCATCGAAAGCCTGATAGCCACCGTGCCCCGCTACCTGCTGATGGGCAAGAGCGTAAACCTGGGCGACCTGGGCACGCTGCGCCTCTCGTTCTCGAGCGAGGGAACAACCGACCCCAAGGCATTCAACACGGGCATGATTTCGGGAGTGAAAGTCATCTTTACCCCGAGCGTGGAGTTCAAGGAAAAACTGACCAAAATCAGTTTCGAGAAAGCCGAATAAGAACAGACGCGCCGGACGCTTGAATTTTCCCACGCGCGTAAAAATATTTAGGCACGCGAGAAAATAAAATTACCCACGTGAGAAAAAATATTCGCGCACGTAGGCAAGAACAAGCGACAAGTGGACGAGCCCCCCCACGCGGGAATTTGCTTAACAAAAACCCCCAAACGACCGAACGCATAAACTTTTTAACATCCCGATGCTTCGGGACAACAGTTCAACGATTCAACAGTTCAACAATAATCAATAACAATTGGTAAATAAAAGCACATGAAAAAACTAATTGCAATCCTCATCCTTGCATTGGCGGTACAAGTTCCCGCGCATGCGCAGCTCGGCGGGCTGCTCAACAAAGCAAAAGACGCCGTGAAAAAAGAAACCCAAAAAGCAGTGGACAAGGCGGAGGAAAAATTGGACAGGACAGCTTCCGCTGGAACATCCGGCGCAGCATCCGGCAGCGGGAAAGCCGTTGCTAAAGGCGAAATCCCCAAAGGGACAAAAACCATTTATGTTTCGGCAAACAAAGGAAGCAACCGTAATGACGGCAGCAAATCATCGCCACTCAAAGACTTACAGCGCGCGGTGGACGATGCGCCCGAAGGAGCCGTCATTCTGGTGGCCCAAGGAAATTACCTGGGAAAATTAGACGCGGGGTACATTTCCATCAAGAAATACATCTCCATCGTGGGCGGCTACTCCGATGATTTCTCCGAGCGCGACCCGCTGAAATACCGCACCATGATACAACCCGGTTCCGCTGCCGGAGGCACCAACGCCAACTACGGGCTGCTCGACATCTACGTGCGCGGCAAACGCACCGGCGTAATTCTTATAGACGGAATGATTTTAGACAAAGGACAGATGAACAAATACGTCATCCCCAATCCGCCTAATCCAAAATTCAAAGCGCCCGAAGGGTTGGAATCGAGCCTGCTGAATCCTCCCGGAAAACAAATCAACCAGCCTTCCATGAACGGAATTACAACAGTTTCCAACCAACTGATACACGGCGATGTAGAAGGTCAAGTTACCATTCGCAACTGTGTTTTCCTGAACGGAAGCCATTTTGGCATACAAATGGGCAATATCGGCGGGAATTGGAATATCTATAACAATGTATTTCTCGCCAGCCGGATGGCGGCGTGCGAAGTACGCAGCATGAACAAAACGCCCGGCGAAGCTGCCGTAGAGTTTCACAACAACACCGTGCTTTTTACCTGGCGGAGGGACTGGGTGCCGAGCGACAAAGACATGGGATACGGATTCCGCTATATGACAGGAATAAATGCCGATGTGTATAATAACATTATAGGGTGCTCCGATTTCTCGGCTTTAGACCGTACATACGTGGATGCCGACAAAAGCAAGGAAGCAGCCCGCAAAACATCGGCTTGGGACAACCTCTTTTTCGGAAACATAGAAGCCGACCTCGCGATGCCGTCAGGCGGCGGAAAGTTCTTACGCGTCTTCGCTAAAAGTTTCGAAGATGTAGATCAATTAGTGAAATACGAGGGCAACCGCGAAATGACCGATGCCGAAGTGAAGACATTCAGCAAGGCGGTAGATGACGCCTACCTCAAAGCATTTCTGAACATGGAAGGTTCGTCTGTATCTACCCACAACCCCAACTCTTCGGAAAATATCTTCCGCTCGGCGCTGGGGATGAACATGCGCGGCACAGAGAGCAACTATACATCCATGTACGGCAATATCTATCCGCTCGAAAAAGCATTCGACCTGTTTGGAGCCATGCCGAAGTATGGGGCGCAGATGATTGAACAGATTTAGCGGTGAGCAGTGAACGGTGCACGAAACAATTTTATAGTTTGAAACAAGTAAACGGATGAACACCCAAACACCCAAACAACTATGAACCAAGGAATCTTACAATCAATCGAAACAAGGCGGGAGTCGTTGTACAGCGCTTTTAATTTACCGCCGGAAGCAAAGAGCAAAGCCGAAGAGCTGTTTTCGCGCATGGAGGAATTCGGGAAGACGTGCGAAGACCAAGCCGATTTTGAGAAAAAACTCCTCAACTCCCCATTAACCGACGAATACCACAAGCTTTTTGAAGGATTTACACGCTACGCGAAAGGAAGAGAACAACTTCCTACATCCGAAGAACTTATCAAGGGCGCCGTCAGCTCCAGCATAGAACACCGTGCAAAAGTGGGACTGCGGGCAAGGATTTTCAGAATGATGCCCGAATCAATACAAAATTGGATGGTGCGCGGAGCGTACAACATACCCATAATCGGCGACATTCTCTCTGCCCGCAATCAGGTAGATATGGTGCGAAGATTTACCGGAGGATTTAACGATGATGAAGAGGATGACACAAAGCCGGAAGGAAAAAAACAAAATTACAAAAAGAGAAACAAGTAACTTAATGTGCCAATAACCACCTCATCGGTAAAATAAACAGCAAAGACAAAGCATGCCTTGTTTCAACAACCCAACGCCCAAACGAGTGAAGCGTCCCTGCCTGCGGTAGGCAGGCAAACACCCAAACACCCGAACAATTAACTAATCAACAAATTAACTAAAAATAAAATGAAAAAAATAATTGCAATTCTCATCCTTGCATTGGCGGTACAAGGTACCGCACAAGCGCAGCTTGGCGGGCTGCTCAACAAAGCAAAAGACGCCGTGAAAAAAGAAACCCAAAAAACAGTCAATAAAAGCACAGAACGAACCGAAACAAAACTTTCGGAACAAGCGGAAAAACAAATATCACAGTCCACCGCTTCCACTACAGATATTGACCCCTATTTGGGCGTATCTATGAGTCAACTGAAAGCATCGTACGAAAAATTGGACCCCAATATTTACTATGCCCCTTATCATAGAGAGCCAAACTTTTTCTACGCGAACAGCGGCAACGAAACCAACAATTTGTTTATGAGCCAGCGCACGATTTTAGCATGGCAGATGAGTTCGGGAAAAGATTCACCGCCCGTAGTTTACGAGTGGGGAAAAGGATTCCCCGGCATCCCTGCCGAGTTTATTATCAATGCCAATTTTGCTGTGTTCAAAGCTTTTCCCAAGCAAGCCTATCCGCTATTCTTAGAGGCGCGCACCTTATTGCGTGCTATGGAAAATGGAAAAATCAGAGTAGATGTGGAAGACGCGAGCACAATATGCGGCTACAAAAAAGGAGATGAACTCTTTTTCAAAGCCTCCCCCGATAAGAAACACGGGTTCGGATACAAACGCGGTTTGATTGAATACGTCGGCGATGTGAATGCGCCTGCATCTGACCTGATTAAACAGTGGAAAGCCGAAGAAGCGAGGCTGCTGAAACTCTATAAAGAAAACACACCTTTTGAAAATGTAAAAAACACATTCTTCAACACCATGGTAGAATCTGTAAACCTGAGCAAGCAGCAAAACTGGGGCATCGGGCTATACAAAGGCTATCAATTGGAGCTGGCGGCTGAGGATATGAAAACGCACCCCAAAAAGGTGGAAGACAAAGATTACAATGACGGATTGGCATCGTACGAAAAACTATCCAAAGACAATTATCCCAAATGGGAAAAACACATAAAATCCCAATGGATGGATATCTTGGAAGCATACGACTTCAATGCGCTGGAGAAAGTACCGAAAGCTGCTATCAGCAACCCAAAATTAGAGGCAGAGATGATAGCCATTGCCAAAACAATTTACGACGATGGACGCGTACCCGTGAAAGCAGTTATCAAATATCCCGACTGGAATTATACCCGCAACGCGTTTGGCGTTATCATAGACCGCTATCACACGGCTTACATTATTTTCAAAATGAAAGACGGCACACACCGCATGGTGGATATCGGCTTCAAACAACTGTACAACGGCAGCTCGTACGGTAAGACCCAACTGCGGGGCATCGGAACTAACAACCTGACCGTAGAATATCCGTAAGCGGGTAATCGGTCATAGTTTGAGAAACTAACAAGTTGGATAACGGTAGTTTGATGTTGAGATGCAATGACCCCGCTCGCGAGGATTTGCAAACCGAAGCCCCGGCGAAGACGACGGCCCTATTATCTGCTGGCTGTTAGCTGTTAGCTATTGGCATTATCCAAACACCCAAACAACTAAACAACCAAACAACTAAACAACTAAACAACTAAATAACTAAACATCCAAACATAACGTAAAACAAAAAAAAATGAAAACTAAAAATTTATTTACATTACTCGCCATCCTCGCGTTGATTCTATCAGCAGGATGCCAGCGCACCGATTTCGATGAAATCCTGCGCAGACAAGAAAACCAATTGGTAACACTAAACGACCACGAGGCGCGCATAAAGACTCTCGAAGACCTCGTGAAGACAGTAAACACCGACATTGCCACCATCAAAGGACTGGTTGATGCCTTAGAGAAAAAAGTAAGCATCGTATCGTACAAACCGTTGGCAGACGGCACAGGCTATGAACTCTCCATGAGCGACGGCTCAAAAATCACCCTTAAAAATGGAGACAAAGGAGATAAAGGCGATAAAGGAGACAAAGGAGACAAAGGAGACAAAGGAGACAAAGGAGACAAGGGCGATACCCCTATTGTTAACGTAAAACTCCACACCGACGGCGTGCTCTATTGGACCATCAACGGCGAGTGGATGCTCGATGCCAAAGGCAATAAAGTACCTGCCACAGGTAAAGACGGGCAAGACGGCAAGACGCCGCAAATGCGCGTGAACACCACCGGAAACTGGGAAATGAGCCTCGACGGAGGAACCACCTGGCAAGAAGTGAAAGATACCAACGGCAACCCCGTGAAAGCTATTGGAAAAGACGGAAAAGACGGTGTTGACGGAAAAGACGGTGTTGACGGAAAAGACGGTATTGACGGAAAAGATGGACAGGATGGAAAAGATGGACAGGATGGAAAAGATGGTGTTGACGGAAAAGACGGTGCCGATGGTGCCACCGGACCGCAAGGACCCGCCGGACAACCCGGCGACGCCAACCTCACCATTACCGAAAGCCCCACTGCCATCATCATTGTATATAAAGGCGTTACATACAAGATTAGTAAAACGGGATTAACTCCCGATGATGCGTTACGCAAATACGTCTATGTAACATTCAGGATAGAATCAGGATCAGGAACAATCACAGCTAAAATGTCCGATGGCACGCCTGTTACTAGCCCTTCAGTTGTTGATGTTACTAAGCAACCTGTAACATTTACGGCTACACCCGCCGAAGGCTATGAAGTGGTGCAATGGTTGGATGACGGCAAAACAGTCTTGCCCTTCCCCGGAAAAGTGTATTCAAAAGCATTGTACGATTATCAAGGAACTGCCATTGTCAGAGTCGAATTTGACGAAATTGCAGCTACTTCCATTAATCCGGCGCTTATCATTGGCAATTGGAAGTTGACAATGATAAGGAGTTTAAAAGATGGAGAATGGAAATACGCGACTCCCCCAACCTACTCGGTGCAGTTCCTCACCACGAGCACAGGGGTGGTCAACAGCAGTAATTTCACCTATACCATCAGCGGGCTAATGCTTACACAAAGTTCAGGTTATATTGATGGCGCCAGCGTAAAAATACGTAAACTTACCGCTACCGAGCTTGTATATTCCTACGATTATTCAGACGGTATGCATAGAAGGTATTATTTCACAAAGCAATAATTCTTCCGCGCTCTCTCCCCCTCGTTTGCAGCTGGGGGCTTTGGAGCTGTCGATTTCAGAACAGTCGGTTACCCTGTGGCAAGCGGGCTAACCGGCTACTAAAAAAACATCAGCTAAATTAAAAAGAACAATGGAAACAAAAACCATAAAAAAAGCGGGTTTGCTGTACAGACGCCCCCTTACCGGACGGGTAAAAGAAAACCTGATAAAAGTAATAGAAGACCAACCGGTGAAACGCAGTCCGGGCATTATTACAATAGGCGGTGAAGACTGCGGGCCTATTATAATAGTGGATTTTGGTCCCGCACCCCAACAACCGGTGGGAGACCCCCGCGTGATGCAAACAGTAAAAAACGCCATAAAAACAGGCAGTATAAAACGAACTTCTGCCGGCGGTATTACCACGCTTACCATTTCCCAAAAGGGCATTGCTCCTATCCGGGTAATCGTTATTGAAAAGACCCCCCGACGCGGGGATTTTTAACCCAAAGCCCCGACGGAGACAAACCCATTAGCACGTTCTGAAAACGGATGAAAAGTATCGGCTGTTAGCTGTTAGCTGTTGGCTGTTGGTATTATCCAAACATCCAAACAACTAAACATCCAAACATCCAAACAACCAAACGAGCGAAGCTCCAAAACATCCGAACATCCGAACGAGCGAACAAACAAAAACAACGTAAAACAAAAAAAAAGTTTATGAATAAAATAAGAATAATTTTTATCGTCCTGCTCGCTACCCTATCTATGGGTGCGCAAGCGCAGCGGGCTGACGCGGCGGAGAGCAACCCGCGCGGCTTTTACCTCGGCGTGCAGGCAAATTCCCCCCTTATGTGGGGCGACCTCTTTTCATTGGGCAAAGAAACCCGCCCGGGCTACGGCGGCGGCGTGTTTGCCGGATATACCATCGGGGGATGGTTTTCGCCGGAGCTATCGTTCGATTACGGTATCGGCCGCCTCGGCGCCAAAGAGCATCAGATAAACGACTACTTCAACAAAGCCGGTATCATCAAATACGTGCAGTACGACCCATCGGATATGAAATTGGGCGATATTTACAGCAAAGCCCAATATATGCAAGCCGGGCTGCGCCTGCAAATGGGTTTGATAAGCCTTATCCGCGGCGGGCGCTACACGCCGTTCGATATTGAGCTGGCGCCGGCAATATATGCCCAAAAGTTCTCGCCCACCCTCTATGCCGCCGCCGACAACAAGAAACTGGACGGCTACGGCATCACCGAAAGCGGATGGAACTACGCCGCGGGCGGCGACCTGGGGCTGCGTTACCGCTTCTCGCCCAAAGTATCGGCACACCTGCGCGGCGGCTTGCTGTGGATGCGCAACGAAGCCTTCGAAGGCGTGAACAACGACCCCCTCTGGCGCGTGAACCTCATGGCAAACGCATCGGTGGGCGTAACCTTCCATCTGGGCAAAACCGCACCCAATCCCGTAAAGACGGACGGACGTCCGTCTATGAAAACGGACGGACAGACGTCTATGGTTCCACCCGCACCCGATGACAGCGACCAAAAAGCCGCCGAAGCCGAACGCCTCCGTCAAGAGCAATTGGCACGTGAGCAGGCTGAAAAAGAAGCGCAAGCTAAAATGTTGGCAGATGCCGAAAAACAACGAATGGCAGATGCTGAAGCCAAAGCCAAAGCATATCAGAACGAAGTGGCGGCGCTCCGCATTCCTCCTGTTTATTTCCGCAGGGGAAGCGCTGTTATACACAAGGATATCAACGAAGAAAACCTGAATGAAATCCTCCGTGTTCTCCATGCCTACCCCGAAACGGCAATCCGCATAGAAGGCTGGTGCGACGTAACGGGAACGGAAAGGATTAATGCGCTTCTTTCACAGCAACGAGCCGACTCGCTCCGCAACTATCTGACCGGTAAAGGTATTAATTCCCAGCGTTTTGTATCAGCAAAGGGTATGGGTGTGGATGAAGTAGGCGGATATAGCCAAGAAGCGAGAAGAGTTGTCGTAACACTAAGTTTGGAATAGGAGTGGCGGCAGGAATGTCGCCACTCCCAAGCCTCCGCCCTTTCGACTTCTTTACTCCTTCACCACCTTGTATGTGCCGGTGTCTTTGGCGGTACGGAGTTTGAGGATATAGACGCCGCTGTTCAGGTGCGATATGCTTAAACAGCGGCAAGTGCGGCTTTTTTCTCCTTCCCGTGCTTGATTAGGTAGAAAATCAGCGCGCCTGAAACAACCAATAGCGCTATCGCTATTACCGGCCTGTATGCCAGCCACGCAATGGCGATAACCAACACGCTCCACGCAATGCCCGCTACCGCAACTATCAGCCCTACACCCGCTCCAACGATATTTGCCAAAAAGGGAAGGACTTTAAACAGCGTTTCGACAATGCTGAACATAGCACACAGCCCGCCGATAACCATCAAGACGCCTACTAACCGAAGCATCCACGTCATCATCGAGTTTTCGGAATGGGCATCGGCAAACATTGTTTCGGCGCCGACCGTCCCCTGTGCCACGCGGGATACGGTTTTGCCGTTTTTTGCCACATACTTTTCAAATGTGTTTCCGTTTACTTTTGCCAAAATAGAAATATCGCACGGCTCGGTCTTAGTTATCGTTACCCGCACATCGCCTATCTGCGGATTGGTGGACGACCCGCCCATATAAACGATATCATATTTATGCCGAATACACTGGTTCTGGCACATTATTGTTGGGCAACAGGTTCTTAATACCTCCCACCGGCATCGCCATTGCCAACACGCCCATCTATACCTGGCCCGGGAAATCAAACGATATCGGCCTCACGCTTACTCCCACGGTAAACGACCCCGAATTTATAAGATGGTTACAGCGCAATAGCAACACCTCCCCGGGGATAGGATTGAATAAAGATACGGATACGGGTAGTAAATGGTCGGCGCGGTTCAATAGCACCAATAACCCCGGCTATCAAGCCGCTGAAGGCGTAAAATTCACGCTTACCGGCAGGCTGCCCAACAATTCCGAGGCAACCACCGACATATACGCACGGTTAAACATGTGGGGGCGTTGGGGCAATGACTGGAACAGCGGCACTGTTGTGTGGATGAACGTCGGTTCCGGTATATCGTGGGCGAAAGCTAGCACCACCTTAAAGGGAAGAGCCTATTATGCCAAGGATGCCACGCAATTTGCGAAACCTACCGATATCAATGGCGATAATAATCTAACCAAGATACCCACAACGGAATACACCGTCACGTCGAGCGATACGCTCAAAGAGGTTACCATAACCTACACCTTCGGCAACCAAACCTTTACCGATGTATTGACGTTGCTGAAGAACTAAATTCACAAGTTTCCCAAGTAGCTGCTGCTTCCAAAGCAGCCGCTACTTTGAGAAGCCTCCGTAGCTCGCGCACTTCTGTGAAGTGTGTGTACAATCTTTTGCAAAGACGACAACCGTTTGCCAATCACAAAAGATATCCAGATGTTTGTATCTACAATGATTTTCATCGCTTATAGCGGACGGCATATAACTCATTCAAAATCTCATCATCTGAAATGGGTACATCCTTCGGACGCGATTTAATAAAGTCACCCAATACGCTTTTCTTAGTTTTCACACTCCAGCCCATTTTCTTGGCCAATGTGTTGAAAAACTGATAATCGGTTGCGGGCAATTCAATGTAGAAACCTTTGGTTGATGTGTTCATAACAACATATTTTATGGTTACAAATATAAATTATTTATCATATAACCACAAGAATAAAACAGCAAAATCGGTTTTTGGTTCATTATTTCCATATAGATGTAGCGCGTTGAAGTATCCCCCGCTCGCGCAAGTTCCTCGTCAAAACGAGCGAACAAGTTCGAGCGGTAATTTGTGTCATAAAGAATTCGAACCCTAATACGCATGTTACATTATCAAATTGCCGGACATACCGTAGCCATTGAAACGCCCGATGCATCGGCAACGGCAGCGTTGCTGCCCAATTTCGATCTGTTTCGTGTTCATGATGCGGCAAACGGCGTGCTGTTCCGCTTGTCGGGCGATCTGCCCCTTGCCGTTCCCAGTTGCCCGCGCTACGACAGTTTCGAGTGGAACGGCATCCAATACGAAGTATATAATACTCCCGGCGGATGGACAATAACCATGCAACTGAACAACTGCAAACAGGTGCTCTATGCCACCCACGACTGGCAGCATATATATACCGACCTGTCGCTGGTGACGAAAAATGAGGCGCTGTTTCTCAATAATTTCCTCGTCATGGCTTTCGGGATGGCATCGGCCCCGGTGAAAACCGTAAAAATGCACGCTTCGGTAATTGAGGCGGATGGCAAAGCGTTGCTGTTTCTCGGCAAAAGCGGTACGGGCAAAAGCACTCACAGCCGCCTGTGGCAGGAATTTGTGCCGGATTGCGCGTTGCTGAACGATGACGAACCGGTGGTGCGCCTTTGTTCCAATGGTATGGTGCGCGTATTTGGTACACCGTGGAGCGGAAAAACGCCGTGCTACAAAAACCGGTCGGCAGAAGTTGCCGCTTTCGTGCACCTGTATCAGCACCACGAAAATAAACTCACGCAGCAGAAAGGGCTGGCCGCCATTTCATCGTTGCTGCAATCTGCCAGTGTGATGCGTGCCAACTCGCACAACAAGGAACTGATAACCTATACCCTGAGCGACATATTGAAACGCACGCCTGTTTATCGCCTCGATTGCCGTCCCGACCGCGAAGCGGTGTCCCTTACGGAACAATTGCTGGAGAGAAGTGCCCTGTAGCGAAATTATCGACATTGAACTCACGCAGAATATCCTGGGCGGAAGCGTACCCAACGTGCCCGGAGAACCCATGTGGGCGTAATAAGTTGGCAGTTAGCATCAGACATCACATAGCCCACAGCCATGGCTCTTGGTTCTAAAATCTTTAAAACAAATATGAAAATCAGAAACTTCTGAACAGAAACCACGCAACAACAAGCGTCAGGACAATATT
>ENA-UOOR01003097-UOOR01003097.1-fermentation-metagenome-genome-assembly--contig:-NODE-3097-length-15374-cov-4.184673_pt1 | contig 15374 bp, 15 predicted proteins | sample MGYA00245780_ERZ724029 | MGnify/ENA primary metagenome ERZ724029 (study PRJEB28704, sample SAMN03018315) | fermentation metagenome | biome: anthropogenic terrestrial biome; feature: soil; material... | reverse complement strand
CAAAGGCCTGGAGCATATCCCCCGCCTTGCCCAGGCGCAAACGGAGCACATCCGCCTGCGTCCGGGCCAGGTCGCCGATGGTGTGAATCCCCAGCTCGCCAAGACGGCGCGCGGTGCTCCGCCCCACGAATAAAAGCGCGCCGGCGGGAAGGGGCCAAACCTTGTCCTTATAGTCATGCCGCCCGATCACCGTTACGGCGTCCGGCTTTTTATAGTCCGACCCCAGCTTGGCGAAGACTTTGTTCCACGACACACCGACGCTCACCGTCAGCCCCAGCTCATGCTTCACGCGGGCGCCGATTTCCTTCGCCGCGGCTTTGCCGCCGGCGGCAGGGACACAGCCCGTCAGGTCCAGCCAGCTTTCGTCAATACCGAAAGGCTCCCGCCGATCCGTATACTCAGAATATATCTTCTGCACCTCACCTGTAAAATAAAGATACCGGTCAAAATGCGGCGGCACCACCACAAGCTCCGGACAAAGCTGCCGAGCCTGCCACAACGTCATGCCTGTCCTTACGCCGATTCGCTTGGCTTCTTCCGTTTTGGACAGTACAATGCCGTGGCGAAGCGCCTCGTCTCCGCCCACAGCTACCGGTTTGCCCCGCAGCTGCGGCGCAAACAGCAATTCTATACCCGCGTAGCACGCGTTGATATCGGAATGCAGTATGATTCTATCCATACAAGCTATTATAATAGCTTATATGGATTTGTAAAGCCACAACTTTATCCTAACAAGATATTTTCTAGTGACGCAACGTCTTCGACCACCATAACAGCGCCGGCGGATTCCAGCTCCCCCGGTTCAGAGTACCCATAGGCAACGCCGATACAGGGGATGCCGCAGATTTTTGCTCCCAGCACATCGTTGTCCCGATCTCCCACCATAACAGCGCCCTCGGCGCCGAACCTCTTGAGAAGCGCCGATATGACCTCCCATTTTTGCGACCGCGTCCCATCCAATTCACTGCCCAGGACAGCGTCAAAACACGCTTCCATGCCGTGGGCTTCCAGGATCTCATTGGTGAATACCGTCGGTTTTCCCGTGGCAACGGCAACTATCTGTCCCGCCCCGCGGAGTTTTTCGATAAGCGCTGCGATTCCCGGATAGGGGCGGCATTCGCGCAAACCGGCGCCGCTGTACCGCTCCCGGTATTTTTCTACCATGGCGACGGCGGTTTTTTCATCCACGCCGAACTGTCTTTCGAACGTCTCGCGAAGCGGCGGCCCAACAAAAGCGCGCAGGGCGGACAGGTCGTCGGCCTTGAAGCCGAAAGCCCGCGCCGCATATTGGACACTTTTGGTAACCCCCTCGCCGGTGTCGAACACCGTGCCGTCAAAATCGAACAGAATCGTCCTGTACATATTCTCACCTCTCATCATCGGATTATTATAATGCCCCGCTCTTTCCATTGTCAATCCGGCCATTTGCGGCATAATCTGTATTGATTACAGACTGTGAGGTTTTGCAATGGAAAACGGACTTATCACGCGCTGGTTCCTCGGCGCCAATTCCGGCGCCGGTTTTTACTCCCTTTACGACAATTTCGCCTCGGGAGACGGCGATTTCCTCTGGGTCATCAAGGGCGGGCCCGGCTGCGGAAAATCCGCCTTCATGAAAAAGATCGGCATTGCGGCGGAGGAAAAGGGCCTCAATGTGGAATACATACGCTGCTCCGGCGATCCCGCCTCTCTCGACGGCATCTATCTGCCTTCACTTAAAACCGGCTGGGTTGACGGCACGGCCCCCCACACGCTCGATCCGGTCCATTTCGGCGCAACCGGCGCTTATCTCGACCTTGGCGTTTTCTGCGACGTGGAAAGCGCCCATAAAATACGCGGCGATGTCGCTGCGATTTCCGCCAGATACAAGGGGCTGTACGCCCGCGCTTATGACTGCCTCCGGGCAGCCGCCGCCGTGGCTCCCGAAAAGCATCCCGATCTCCTGAAAGGTACGGAAAAAGCCGCGGCCGTGAAGCGCGCGTCAGCCGCCGCCGCCCGTGAATTGCCTAAAATGAAAAAAAATGCCGAGCCCGGCAGTACGACGATGCGATTGATCAGCGGCATCACCTGCGACGGCACGGTTTTTCTCAAGGATACGCTCACCACATTATGTAAACGGATTTATGTCCTGGACAACAGATATGGATTGGCTGAGCCATATCTGCGCGAATGGCTCAGGCTCACCCGGGAACGGGGACTCGATACGATACTCTGTCCCTCGCCCCTGAATCCCTCAGTTCTTGAGGCACTGATCATCCCCTCCCTTTCCCTCGGCTTCCTCGCCACCTCCGGCGACACAGACCCGGGCTTTAAACCCTATCGCCACGTCCGGCTGGACGCCCTTACGGACCCCGAACGCGTGCGCAGGCTCCGCCCAAGACTGCGCGCGGATATGAAAATCAAATCCGCCCTTCTGGACGCCGCCATAGAATCCCTTCGGGAGGCAAAAGACCTGCACGACGCTCTTGAGGCCCATTATAATCCGCTAATAGACTTTGACGGCGTGCGGGCTGCCGCAGATAAGGAAATCGCGCGGTTAATGGCCGGCGCAGGCCAGCCGTGAAAAATAAAGCTCTGCTAAAATGCAAAGTCAGGGCCGGCCCGAAAACGGGCCGGCCCTGGAAATTCAGCAGCGGCAGCAAAACCTAAGTATAAATTGGGCCGCGCAGAGGCTGAGGCAAAGCTTGTTCGATCCCCATACCCCCACAGGAAACCCCGAACTGTAACTGCTGTACACATCTCCGCCGTACTGAAGCTGGTTCAAGAAGTTTACATAATCCGTGTTCCCGGGTTCCATCCCAACGGCTTCGCGCGCATACTCCAGCGCGTTGATCTTATTTCCCATACCCGAGCTTGCGATGGCGGCAAGATAATACCATCTGGCCGTGCGCTCGCTTGCCGGAACGCCGGATAAGGCGGTCATTGCCGATTGGAACTGACTGGCGCGCAGATAATTCTCCGCAGCCCGCAGCTCGTTGCGCTCACTCTGGCCCCATGCGCCGCCATAGGCGCTTTGCCCATATGCGCTCCAGGCTCCCGCCCATGCGCTGCCCGGGCTATATGAATATCCCGCCGGGCCGTATTGCTCTTTGTTCGCCTCTCCGCTTTTTATGGCGTCATAGGCGGCGTTTATCTCATTCATCCTCTTCGCCGCAGCCTGATTGCCGGGGTTGCGGTCCGGGTGGTATTTCTTGGCAAGCTTACGGTATGCAGCCTTAATATCTTCATCGGAGGCGTCCCGCGAAACGCCGAGAATTTTATACGGATCGCTGTTCATCGGCTCCGCCCCCCTTCGCCTGCCTTTTCCCCGTCTCGGTATTATAACGCATCCATACACCGGAATACAAGACATTCCGCATAATGTCCACATCCCTGACCAGTGGAAGCTGCTCAAAACGGGCGGCGCACTCGCCTATAAGCATGGTAAGAATGGAGCGGAAGTCCTCTTCCGTCCTGCCTGCGGCGGCCAGCCGGGCCAGGGGATTGTAAACCCCTTTCGCCCTGTCCTTTTCAAGATCCACGGCCGCATCCATAACATATATGAACTCGCCGAGAGATTCACCGAACTTTCGCAGTTTTCCCCCCCAAAAGGGGTCCTCACGAAAATAAAAGACCTCGCCCATAATCCGGCCGAAACATCTGGTTCCCAGGTCCGGATCGGGCGATTTTAATTTTTCTATCTCCGACAGCTCCATAAGGCGTTCCTCAATAAAAGCGCATTTTGCCTGATACTTCCGGCTGACATCTGAATACGCCTTGCCGAATATGCCCGCCTCGGCCCGCTTTAAGAGATTTTTATCGTCCTTCCAGTCGTCCATGAAGTTTAAATATGCCAGGGCCAGGTTCATGTCCGCCGCATAATCCGTAACGGAATTCTGCCAATACGCATGTGTATTGACCGGATGCATCACACAGCGTTCCGTGCCGCTTTGCTCCTCCGGCTCATACATGGAAGACAGCAGCAGGATCAGAAAGGTCATGTCATAGGTCAGCGTCATCCGCGAAAGGGACCCCCTGCGGCTTTTAAGCGCCCTGCAAAGGCCGCAGTAACAGGCCTTATAGCGCTTAAGCTGATCTTCTGTCATTATTTCTTTGTTTGCAATAACATAACCGAACATCTATCAGGTCTTCTTTACAAAGGATGCGCCGCATTTACGGCAGACTACCTTGATCTTGCCCTTTCCTCGCGGTACGCGGAGCATGGCGCGGCATGAGGGACACCGGAAAAATTTATAATCCCTGCGCTGGGAAAACCGCTCTTTTGCGCCGTGGAAATAAGAAAGAAACTCACTTTTAAATTGAAGATATCTCATATTTTCCTCGCGACGTTTATTGTAATCCCGTGAAAAAATCCGAAAATAGCAGTATGCCAGACCGGCAACAATAAATATCCAAAGCATAGACGAAACGCTTCCGCCAACAATCGCCGCGACAAGAATCATGATCCCAACAACGACTGAAACAAAGCGGCTCAGATTATCGCTTCCATTGCGTCCTATCATGAAGTTGGCCAGTCTGGTCCTCATTTATTATCACCTTTCACAGCATTTATAACAGTTATCATAGCATATGCCCGGTGTTAAGTTATCAAGAATTTGTTAAATCTCCTTGCCCCGGCCCGAAAAAACGTAAAAGCACTTGCGCAGGCAAGTGCTTTCGAATGGAGGCGCCATCCGGATTTGAACCGGAGAATCGGGGATTTGCAGTCCCCTGCCTTACCGCTTGGCTATGGCGCCGTCAAAAGAAGTGTGGCTGGCCGACAATGAGCGGCACTCGGAGCGGTGCTCCGCCCATTCCAACCCTATCCCACCGCCTCTTGAAAGGCCGAAGCTTTTGGAGCGGGCAACGAGATTCGAACTCGCTACCTCCACCTTGGCAAGGTGGCGCTCTGCCAGATGAGCTATGCCCGCACGCTGAAAAGCGCTCCCATCGGATGCCATGGCATCCGATGGGAATGGTGCCTCCGGTCGGAGTTGAACCAACGACACGCGGATTTTCAGTCCGCTGCTCTACCTACTGAGCTACAGAGGCGCATGCTGCCGCCACAGGGAACCTACATTTTAGGACACTGGTGGGAACAACTGGACTTGAACCAGTGACCCCTTGCTTGTAAGGCAAGTGCTCTAACCAGCTGAGCTATGCTCCCGAGTAAACGGCTTCGTTATTATACTAAAGCAAATCCGCCTTGTCAAGCCGATATTCGCTATTTTTCTTTCTCACTCAGTTTATTTAATTCAGCCGGGGAAAAATAGTAAACCTTTTCGCAAAACTGGCAGCTGACTTCAATATCCTCCCCCTGATCCGCCATATCCCTGAGTTCGGACTCTCCGCAGCTTTCGAGGGCCGCCATAATTTTCTCCCTGCTGCAGGCACAGCGGTATTCCACCGGCGTCCGGGCCATAACCCGGGGGGAAAGCCCTGCCATCACCTGCTCCACAACCGCATCCAGTCCGTCCTCGTCCAAAATCGTCGTCAGCTGATCCATGACAAAGATGTTTTCTTCCAACCTGCCGATAAAATCGTCCGGCGCACCGGGCATAAGTTGGACGATAAAGCCGCCAGCCGCTTTCACGGACGTATCGGTGTCAACCAGAACGCCAAGGCCGCAGGCCGCGGGAATCTGCTCGCTTTCCGCAAGATAACGGGCCAAATCCTCCGCCACCTCACCGGTCGCCAGCTCTGTGGAACCCACATAAGGCTCCCGGAGCCCCAGATCCCGGCTCACCGTCAGCATGCCGTTTCTGCCGATCGCCCCTCCTACATCCAGCTTGCCGTCGGCACGCAGCGGCAAATCAACGCCGGGGTTTTGAACATACCCACGCACGTTGCCCCTGCTGTCCGCCACAGCGATCACGCTGCCGGCGGGACCTGCGCCGTTCAGCCGCAGGGTCAGGGCGCCGTCCTCCTCCTTCATCAGTTCCCCCAGCATGGAGGCTGCGCAGAGGGCGCGGCCCAGCGCCGCCGTCGTAACCGGCGTGAGCTTATGAATCACTCTTGCGCGCTGAACGATTTCCCTGGCGCTTATGGCGGAAATTTTTGCAAACCCGTCGTTCGTGACGGCTCTTATGATAGTATCCATTTACTGTTGCCTCTTTGCCGTAATAAATAGGCGGCCGTCGCCACCCTGGGGCCCGTCCGTTCTGAATGCCACATCCGTAAACCCGGCCTTTTCAAGGGTCTGCCGGAGCCAATCCGGCTCATGGGCATACTCTGTATGGACTTCCTCCCCGCGCCGCCAGACAGCCCCGTCGCGCCGGAAAATATCCATGCTGTACACCAGCGCCCCAATCTCAACGTCAAAGGCTCCCTGCCAAAGACAGAATACGTCGTCCGTTTCATCCACAGACAAAACCCCGTCCATACTTCGCAGGAATTCCGGTGTGCGGATATCGAAAACCAGCAGCCCGCCCGGCCTGATAAAAAGGCGCAGGCGATCAAAAACCTCCGGAATATCTTCCGGCGGCACATAATTCATGCTGTCCAGGGACGAAACCGCCGCGTCCACCGTGCCGTACAGATCCAGCTCCGCCGCAGCCTGGCATATGAAGAGCGGCGGCTCGCCGCGGCTTAATCCGGCCGCCTTGTCCCTGGCATACATCAGCATGTCCGGCGAAGCGTCCGCGGCGATCATGTCATAACCCCGCTCCGCAAGGAGACAGGACAGGGTCCCCGTACCGCAGCACAGATCCAGAAGCATACGGTATTCCCCGCCGTCCGCCGCAAACAGCCTTTCGTAATAATCTGCAAAATCGGGGTATGGTACGTCCAAGGTCAGGCTGTCATAGCATCCGGCCAGAGATTCATACAAATTCATTGCTCTTTATTCTGGCCCAGCCGGTCGAAAACTATCCTATACCCCTCCGCCCCGTATTGAAGGCTTCGGTTAACCCGGCTTATCGTCGCGCTGGAAGCGCCGGTCAGTTCAAGGATTTTGCTGTAAATCATACCCTGGTTCAGATAGACGGCAACCTGATACCGCTGCTCCATGGCCTGCAGCTCAGTTACCGTACAAAGATCGTCAAAAAACTTTTTGCATTCGTCAACCGACTTTAGCGTCAGTATCGCCTCATACAGGTCGTCGCTTCGTGGCTTCTTGTTTTGCTTATTCATATCACACCTCGGTATTGGCATAGCCATACTGCTTTCATATTTTATACATCTAAATCATAAAAGTAAAGAGTCCTTCCTATAAATTATTAATCTTGATAGAATATTTGAAGGCGTGTAAATATTACTATTGTAAGTGTTTGCTTTCTGATATAAACTAGTTTAAAAAGGGGGGTTTGTCTATGCTTTCACTTATAGCGGCGAATATGACGATTTTTTGGGTCGTGGCGATCGCCGTCTTTCTTCTGGCAGAGGCCCTGACTGCCGGACTCACCTCAATCTGGTTCGCAATCGGGGCGCTGGCTGCCCTTGTTGCCGCCTTGTTCAATGCGCCGATCTGGCTTCAGATGGTGTGGTTTTTTGTGATTTCGATCATCGCACTGATCATCACCCGCCCGCTGGTGTCAAGATTTGTAAACAATAAAAGCCAGCCTACCAACGCCGACATGGTCATCGGTATGAGCGGCATTGTTACGGAGATGATAGACAATCTCGCCGGCCGGGGCGCCGTCGCCGTTGCCGGCAAGGTTTGGACGGCCCGCAGCGCGGACGGCGAAACAATACCCCTTGGCGCGACCGTAACCGCCGACCGCATAGAAGGCGTGAAGCTTTTCGTCCGACCGGCCGCGGAGAGCTTTCCGCCCGCCGAAAGCCCCGTCCCCGGCGCTGAAGATGCCGGAGAATAGAAGGAGAGTGAAAAATGGAATTCATCGCACTTGCATTGATTATCGCGCTCATTATTGTCATCCTTATCCAGAACATTCGCATCGTGCAGCAGGCACGGGCTTACGTGATAGAGCGCCTCGGCGCTTACAGCACCACATGGAACGTCGGCCTCCATTTCAAAATTCCCTTTATTGAAAAGGTATCTAAAATTGTTTCCCTGAAAGAGCAGGTAGCCGACTTCCCGCCCCAGCCCGTTATCACCAAGGACAACGTCACGATGCAGATCGACACCGTGGTCTATTTTCAGATCACAGATCCGAAACTATATGCTTACGGCATTGAACAGCCTATGCTGGCTATTGAAAATCTCTCCGCAACCACGCTGCGCAACATTATCGGCGATCTGGAACTTGACCAGTGCCTGACAAGCCGGGATGTGATCAATACCAAAATGCGCGCCATACTGGACGAGGCCACAGACCCCTGGGGCATCAAGGTCAACCGCGTCGAACTGAAAAACATCCTGCCTCCCAGAGAAATCCAGAACGCCATGGAAAAGCAGATGAAGGCCGAGCGCGAGCGCCGGGAGGCCATCCTGAGGGCCGAGGGCGAAAAGCGCGCCGCCATCCTCACCGCCGAGGGCGAAAAGGAATCCGCAATTCTCCGCGCAGACGCGAAGAAGCAGCAGCAGATTCTGGAGGCCGAGGGCGAGGCCGCGGCGATTCTCTCCGTCCAAAAGGCCACGGCAGAGGGCATCAAGCTCATCAACGAAGCGGCGCCCTCCGAAGCCGTCGTAAAGCTCAAGGCTCTGGATGCTTTCACCGCCGCCGCTAACGGGCGAGCAACAAAAATTATCATTCCCTCAGAAATCCAGGGCCTGGCGGGCCTGGCCGAGGGCATCATTGAAACTGTCAGACTCACCGAGAAGCCGGGCGACAAGAAAACCGCCGACCGGGGCTAAACGCTCAGTACCGTGACTATCGGCGGCAAATGCCGCCGATATTTTTCAGGGGGGCATACGGCATGAGTTATTCCGATAAAGCGCGGGCATTCCTCTCAAAACACGGTATGGCGCCCGAAAGCATAGACCTGGAATCTGCCGTGGCGGCATTCCTGGATGAGATGACCGCTGGGTTGTCGGGAAGGGAGAGCACGCTGCGTATGCTCCCCACCTATTTGTCTGCGGAGGGCACGCTTCCACTGGCGCGGCCCGCGGCGGTGATCGACGCCGGAGGCACCAATTTCCGCTCCGCTCTGGTCACCTTCACGCCATCGGGCCCTATCGTCGAAGGCTACCGCCTTTCTCCCATGCCCGGGTCGGCCGGACCCGTCTCCTGGGACGAATTTATTGCCTTCACCGCAGACAGGCTGCTCCCTCTCCTCCCCCGCGCTGAAACCGTCGGCTTCTGTTTTTCCTATCCCACGGAAGAAACCCCCTATCGGGACGGCAGGCTGATCGCCCTCACGAAGCAGATCGTTCTCACGGGCTTCGAGGGCCGCCTGATCTGCCGTGATCTGCGGGCCCGCCTCGCGCAGCTTGGCGCAGGTGAGCGCCAAATTACACTGCTGAACGATACGCCGGCCGTGTTGCTCTCCGGCGTCTGTACGGCCAGCCGGGGCAAATACAGCGGTCTGTCCGGCCTCATCTGCGGTACGGGCACAAACACCTGCTGTGATCTGCCGGTCGCCGCGATTGGCAAACTGGGGCGTGATTTTTCTGGCAGGATGCTGGTCAACCTGGAATCGGGCGGATTTTCCCGGCTACCCCGCGGCGATTACGACGAGGAGCTGGATCGCGCCACATCCGATCCCGGCGCGCAGCAGCTTGAAAAAATGACTTCCGGCGCCTATATCGGCGAGCTATGCCGACTTACCCTGCGCGGCGCGGCCGCCGAAGGTCTCTTTTCCGCCCCTTTTGCCGAAAGAATTTTTGCCCTGCGCTCCCTCTCCGCTCAGGAAGCGGACAGGCTTGCGTCGGGCGCCTGCGCGGACCTTGAAGCCGGGAGCGATCGCAGTCTGGCTTCCGAGCTGTGCCGAGCCCTTATTCACCGGGCGGCACGTTGTGTCTGCTCCAATCTTTCCGCAATATTACTGCTTACCGACACTGGAAATAACCCGGAACACCCGGCATGCGTCTGTGCCGACGGCGCCGTCTTCACCAGGGGCCTTACCTTTCGCCCCGCGCTGGAGGAACTGATGTCCCGTTTTCCAGCGGAACGTCTCGGCCGGCACGCGGTGTTCCATACCGCCGCCAACGCGACGATGCTCGGCTCTGCCGCCGCCGCGCTGCTAAATATAAAATGAAACTTACAGGAGGATATTTATGTCAATCGAAATCGGGCTGAATGGCTTTGCTGAAAAAGTCGTCACCTATGACCTGACCGCCGCCGCTGTTGGCTCCGGAGCCCAGGAGGTCTTTGCAACCCCCGCTATGATAGCCCTGATGGAAACGTCCGCTCTGCAAGCCATGACCCCCCATCTGGAGGCCGGTCTGGGCAGCGTGGGGACGCGTATCGATGTGACACACCTTTCCGCCACGCCCATGGGCATGACGGTGCGCGCAGAATGCGAGGCGATCGAGGTAGACCGCAAGCGGGTTGTATTTTCTGTGAAGGCCTATGACGAAGCCGGTCTTATCGGCGAGGGAACCCATGAACGGTTTATCATCGACGTTGAAAAATTTATGGCTAAAAGCCTGTCCAAGAAACCTTCCGCGGCAAAGGAATAAGTTTTGAAAAAGGGATTGACAAGCAGGGGTGTTTAGGGTAAAATACCCCTTGCTTCCCGTGGACGATTAGCTCAGCTGGTACGAGCATCCGCTTGACGTGCGGAGGGTCATAGGTTCAAGTCCTATATCGTCCACCAGAAAATGGAAACCCCGCAGACGTTGAATCTGCGGGGTTTTCCTTGCTTATCAGTACTTACACGGTTTTCCTGAGGCCGTGGAAGAACACAAAACACGTGCTTTTAGCACACTTGTCAGCAATTAAAATACAGTTTTAAAATGTAAAATGCTAACGGAAATGCTAACAGAAAAGGCCGGGGAGATTGTCGCCCCCGACCTTTGCCTATTTTAGCTTTCTTCCGGGCGAAGCCGCAGTTTCATGAGGAGAGGCCGCAGGCTATGACACCGGGCGGGAACTCAAACGACTACGAAGATGCGCAGCAGGACGGATGCCATCCCAGAGTCTGATAGGGGATGGTAAACACCACAATGCCTGTGGAATATGGGGCAATTTCATATTGCTGATAATAAACCGCAAGGCCCGACGGCGTAAGATAATAGCTTTCCGGGTTAAAATTCGCCACGATAAGGTCCCGGTAATTTTCAAAGAAAATTCCCGGATTCTGCTGCATTTGACAGTCGGCCTGCCTGATTATCTGCTCCGTCAAAAATGCGCGATAGTCCTGGCCGGGCGGGAAGAAACAAGATAGCGGAATACTGCAGCCATAAATCAAATCCCAGGTATCGGAAGTCCTGATAGTGCTCCCATGAGCGCCGCCTGTAAACGTATATTGGTCGCGATACAGGCTAAAATGGCAATTCCGGTTATAGGTAACCTCATATTGCAGGACGGCGTCATAGGGATGAAATGGAAATCCGTTTTCCCGGGCGGCCTTACAGGCGGCAATGGCCTGCTGGTATAAGTCATTGGCGGCGTAACGGAAAAAGTCCCTGACCTGCGCCTGAATCCGGCAGTTGATACGATCCTGCACGCATGGATTTGTGCACAGGGTCACTTGCGGATAAGTAATGGAAAGGGTAAGCATGATTCTGTTACAGCATGAAAATGTACGTTTAATTTGGCACATCGTGATGGTGCCGCAAAAATTAGCTGGTTGCATTGATGTCCCTCCACTTTTATTCAGTTTATTCTATGCTTTACATTCCCCTTCGGTTTGTCGTCCAGTTGACATAACTCCGACCGCGCCACCTGATTAGCGCGGCTTTAATTCCATGAATCAGCTCCCGGAATTCAAAAGGGCAAGCAGAATTCGTGTAATAGACACATGTTAATACGATGCAACCCCTGTTAATCGCTTACTTACATCTCCAAGCTCATCACGCTTCAGTCCCCGGCCGCTCCCATGGCGCGGGCGCGGAACCCAAATAAAAAAACAGGCTTTCGCCTGTTTTTTCTTTATGGAGCTGTTGCGGAGATTCGAACTCCGGACCTCATCCTTACCAAGGATGTGCTCTACCTACTGAGCTACAACAGCATAATGTTCCCCACGGGGTTTCCCCCGTGGGGTTTCTGGCGACCGAGAAGGGACTCGAACCCTCGACCTCTAGCGTGACAGGCTAGCGTTCTAACCGACTGAACTACTCGGCCAAGCCATTTGGTGCTTTTGTAATATACCAAATGATCCGGCCAATGTCAAGATGCTTTTTTGATTTTCTGCTAAGTTGACGGTATACCATGCCCATGATATAATGCTGCCAGCAATCCTGAAAGGAGGTTCGGCCTTGAAACGCAAGACTCTTTCGGTCATCGCCGCCCTGATTTTCTTTTTCTGCCTCCTTCCGCCGCAGAAAACGGCGGCCGCCTCCGATGTCTGCTTTATTGCAACAAACGATACCCTGCTGGAACTGAGCAGTTCCGCCCATTACCAGCGCTCGACGCTTTACGTGCCATATAATGTATTTGTGTATTTCAGCATCTATTATTCCTATTACGCCTCAGGCTCGACGGCCACGCTCTATACCGCGGACAAACAGCTCTATTTTGAACTCGACTCCGGGGTCACATACGATAGCTCGGGAAACAACTATTCCTCCTCCGCCATATACATAAACGGCCAGGTCTACGTGTCCGTTTCTTTCGTATGTTCCCAGTTCGGGCTTTCATGGTCTTATATATACGGTACCGATTCCGGCGATATCTGCCGCATTAAAAACAGCGGCACCATCCTGTCCGACAGCCAGTTTCTGTCTGCCGCCAGCTCCGTTATGGCCGACCGGTATAATGCCTATACGGGAAGCGCGTCAAATCCCGGCACCCTTTCCCCATCGCCCTCCGGCGGCATGGATCAGGAAGGCCGCCGCCTCTACCTCAGCTTCCAAAACCTGCCCTCCCGTTTTCTTCTGGACACATTAAAGTCCTATTGCGTCTCCGCAACCTTCTTTGTAACCGCCGACGAGGTGCGCGACGATCCCGACACCATCCGGCGCATCGTGGGAGAAGGGCACAATATCGGCGTTCTTTGCTCCTCATCTCCCGTTGAGGAATACGAGGAGACCTCTGCGCTCATTTTTGAGGCGGCTCGGGTCAACACCGTCCTCATTGCCGCCGATTCCCCCGATTCAGAGGATCTTTGCAGGCGCGCAGCCGATAAAAACGCTTTGGTTTTCTGGGACTATAAGATCGATGGGGTCCGCGGGAGCGCGGGGATTTCCCACGCTTCCTTTGTCACGGCTTATCTGGCGTTTTATACCGAACGCGCGGATGTGCGCATCCAATGCTGTGACGCCACCGACGACTGCATCACCTCCGTGCTGAAATACATCGTCAATAACAACTTTAACCTATATCGCGTCTGCGAGATCGGAAATACCATCTAAGCTGCCCGAATCCGCCTTGACCGGAAGAAAGAGCGCACTTCATCATTCATAGATATTATCCCCTTCTGTCTGTGACAAGGTTCCAGACCCGCTTGGGGCCTCCATGGTAATCTGTATACAAGATATTCATAAAGGAGGCACTTAAAGTGGAAAATAACATAAGTAAAATGCCGTTGATCGGGGATCTCGCGCCATCATTCAAAGCGGTTACAACCCAGGGGGAAATCAATTTCCCGGAGGATTATAAAGGTAAGTGGGTTATCCTGTTTTCCCACCCCGCGGACTTCACACCCGTCTGCACAACCGAATTCATGACCTTTGCCAGCATGATGGATGAGTTCAAGGCCATGAACACCGAGCTGGTGGGCCTGTCCGTAGACTCCCTGTATGCCCATATCGCCTGGCTCAGGAAGATCAGGGAGCTGGAGTGGAATGGCATGAAGAACCTGGATGTCACCTTCCCCCTCATCGAGGATATTAAGATGGACGTGGCAAACAAGTATGGAATGATCCAGCCCGGCCAATCCAACACCCAGGCGGTGCGGGCCGTGTTTGTGATCGATCCGGAAAGCCGTATACGTCTTATTCTGTATTATCCTTTAACGACCGGCCGCAACTTTGACGAGATCAAGCGCGTGATTCAGGCGCTCCAGAAATCCGACAGCGACGGCGTCGCCACCCCCGCCGACTGGAGACCCGGAGACGACTGCATCGTCCCAACCGCCGGTTCCTGCGGCACAGCCAGGGAAAGAATGGAATCCAGCGACGACGACATCTACTGCCTGGATTGGTTCATGTGCTTTAAACGGGAAAAATAAAATACGCTGCATATTTAGAAAAAGCCCCGCCTCGGCAAGAGGCGGGGCTTTTTTGCCATAAGCCTGATTCCGGCGGCGGCCGCCGTTTCAAAACGCGCACACCGGGCCAAGCCCCCAACATATATTGTTAGCGGGGCTATGCCCTTCTTTTTGGTCTCATTGGCGCAAGATCGTAAAAACACAGCTTTTTTCGCCGGACGCGCCATATGTGGCGATCATGATCCAAAGGGTGTTGAACAAATTGAATCAGTACAAAATTTGCGTCTATGCCGTCTGCAAAAACGAAGAGGAATTTGTCGACCGCTGGATGGACGCGGCGGCCGAGGCGGACGCTGTTATTGCGGCGGATACCGGATCAATCGACCGGACCGTCGAAAAGCTCCGGGAGCGGGGCGCCGCCGTCTATGAAGCTTACATATCGCCCTGGCGTTCCGACAAAGCGCGCAATGCCGCCCTGAGCCATGTTCCGGAGGACGCGGATATATGCGTCTGCGCCGATCTGGATGAGATCTTTGAACCCGGCTGGCGGCAAAAGCTGGAATCGGCGTGGAAACCGGAGCATACCCGGGCCCGGTGCCAATTCGTTTGGAGCAATAACTCCGACGGCACGCCAAATCAGCAGTACCCTGTGGAGAAAATTCATCGCAGACACGGATTCCGATGGGTTCATCCAGCCCATGAGGATGTTCTGAAATACAGCGGGACAGACCCGGATAAAACAGTCTGGGCAGAGGGGCTTATCCTTCACCATTACCCGGACCCTTCAAAGCCGAAAGCCCGGCGCCTCCCGCTGCTCGAGCTGGCCGCGGAAGAAAACCCACGGGACGATAGGGCGATGTTTTGGCTGGGCCGCGAGTACTTTTTTTATGGAAAATATGATCCGGCAGTAGAAACGCTCAAAAAGCATTTATCCCTTCCTTCAGCAAAATGGGCTGAGGAGAGGAGCGCCTCCATGGGCTTCATTGCCCGATGCTATGAGGCCCGGGGAGACATGAGCCAGGCGAAGGCGTGGCTGTTCCGCGCCCTGGCGGAGTGCCCGGACGTGCGCGAGCCGTACCTCGGTCTTGTCAAATTGGGCTATAGGGAGGGCGATTGGCCCCTGACCTGCGCCATGGCCGAAAATGGCCTGTCCATCATACATGACAGCGGGAGCTATCTGGTGCATCCCGAAAGCTGGGGAGCCGCATTGTACGACTATGGGTCCATAAGCGCCTACAATA
>ENA-UOOR01003096-UOOR01003096.1-fermentation-metagenome-genome-assembly--contig:-NODE-3096-length-15385-cov-4.499478_pt1 | contig 15385 bp, 15 predicted proteins | sample MGYA00245780_ERZ724029 | MGnify/ENA primary metagenome ERZ724029 (study PRJEB28704, sample SAMN03018315) | fermentation metagenome | biome: anthropogenic terrestrial biome; feature: soil; material... | reverse complement strand
CCTGGTCCCCAGTGGCATGAACTATCCATGGGGATGAGTAATGACTTTGCCGTCGCCATTGAAGAGGGAGCAACCATCGTGCGAATTGGCAGCGCCATTTTTGGCGCTTGAACGGAGGGAACAGCGATGAAAAATACGGAGAATGAAGAATGGGCACAGTCGGAAGAGGAGAAAAAGGGTTTTTTAGAAAGGCTAATGAACCTATTGGGCTTTGAGACTCAGATCGAAGTTGAAGAGGTTTATGACGAAAACCCGAAGGGATCGAAAGCTGAATATTCAGGAAAAGACCGGGGTAAGGTCGTCAGTCTTTCCAGTACCAATAAGACAACGCGGCTTGTTGTTTATGAACCGCAAAGCTTTGATGATGTCCAATCAATTGTTAATCAACTGAAAAACAAACGACCGGTTATTATAAACTTGGAACAGACCGATAAGGTAATTGCCCGCCGGATTACCGACTTTGTCGGCGGTGCGGTTTATGCTTTAGATGGCGGGGTGCAAAAAGTGAGCGCTTCGATTATGCTCTTTACCCCACTCAATGTGGAAGTTACTTTCCCGTTACGGAAGGAGAACGAAAAAAACCCCTATTTCGATCCGGACCAATTTGAACGTTAGGAGGAGACCCTTGCGCACATTAGGATTAATCGGCGGCGGTCTGATGGCAACCGCCTTAATTAAGGGTTTGTTCAAACAAGGTTATCCGGCGGCCCAAATTTACGGATCCGATCCGGATCCGGCCAGTCGGCAACGCTTGGAGGAGCTGGGGGTCAAAACCTTCGCGTCCAACCAGACCATGCTGACAGCTTTAAGCCAAAATGAGGCCGCCGGTGTAATCTTAGCGGTTAAACCACAGGTCGTCCCGGAGGCTTTGTCGGGTTTAGAATATCCCGATCTGCCTCTGCTTTCGATCGTAGCCGGTTACGAGCTTGCAGCCTTAGAAGCGTTGCTCCCCAGCGGAACCAATGTTCTGCGGGCGATGCCGAACACCCCGGCCTTGATTGGGGCAGGAATAACCGCCCTTTCCCCCGGTTCGAACTGCGGGGCGCCGGAACAAGCCTGGGCAGAACAGATCCTCAGTAGTTTGGGCCAGGTGGTGTCGGTTCCGGAAAAGCTGATGAATGCGGTGACCGGACTGTCGGGCAGCGGGCCGGGGTATGTTTATCTATTTATCGAAGCCTTGATCGACGGCGGGGTAATGGCTGGCTTGCCTCGGGCGTTAGCGCGGGAACTGGCGGTGGCAACGGTTCTGGGTAGTGCCCGCATGGTCGCTGAAACCAAAGAGCATCCAGCCGTCTTACGGGATATGGTCACCTCGCCGGGGGGAACCACGATGGCGGGGGTATTTGCGCTGGAACAAGCAGGCTTTGCCGGACAGGTGATGCAGGCCGTCTTAGCGGCCACCGAACGGGCACAAGCCTTAGGAGAAAGGAAATAGCGGGGATAATGGATAAAGAACGATTTTTAGCGCCACTGGAAAACAAAGACCGGGTCCTGGTTGCTCGTATCCTGGACCAGGCGGAATTTGCTTTAAAGAAAACGGCCCCAGTGGCTACGGATTTCCTCGATCCGAGCGAAAAGACGCTCTGTAGTGAAGTGATCCACTTTCTACCAGAGATTAAAACCTTGTTTTTTGGCGGGTACCGGAAGGCGGAACGACAACGGATGGTGTTGGTTCCTGCTTTTTACCTGACAGAAGCCGTGGAATCACCCCTGGCCTATCTGTCCATTAAACCGCCTGCCAAAAAAGGAAAAGTCGCTCCGAGCGGGGCGGAAGAACCTTGTTTTACCCACCGGGATGTGCTAGGCGCGCTTTTGGGTTTGGGGCTCAAACGGGAAAAAATTGGTGATTTGCTGCTGACGAAGGACGAAGCTCAAGCCATCGTGGCGGAGGAGATCGCGGATTTTATACAAACCAATCTGACGAAGGTTGGGGCGCTCGCCGTAACGGTGGAAGCGATTGACCCTGAACAACTTAATATTCCGGTGGAAAGGGTTAAAGAGATTAAAAGTACGGTAGCTTCCTTGCGTTTAGATGCCGTGGCCGGGATCGGTTACGGTGTTTCCCGGAGCCGGATGGCGCGAGAGATCAAAATGGCTAAAGTGAAGGTGAACTGGCGACCGGTGACCGATCCCGATTACAAAGTAGATGTTGGCGATGTACTTTCCATGCGCGGCCGGGGACGAGTGGTCGTGGCAGAACTCGGAGGTGAAACAAAAAAAGGGCGCTTAGTTGTTAAACTGAACCGATTACTATGAACCTTTCGAAATAATAATTTTAGTGAGTAAAGAGGAGGCGGGTTCGGATGTTTACACCGGTAGATTTAGAAACAATGGTTTTTCGGCGAGGAGTACGCGGCTATAAGACTAAAGAGGTTCAGGAGTTCATGCGGAAGTTAATCGTCGATTATGAAAAACTGTATAAAGATAATATTGAGCTAAAAGAAGCATTGGAGAGGCAGAAGGCTCTCCTAAAAAGTTATGAGCAAATGGAGGATACGCTGAAAAACACCCTTTACCTGGCACAGGGTACGGCGGATGAGATCAAGGCGTCCGGAGAAAAACAAGCCGAAGTCGTTCTCCGCGAAGCCCAAAACCGGGCGGAGCAGATGCGTTTGAAAGTTCGGGAGGAGATCCAAGCGGAGCTTCAGGAATTAGCCAATCTTAAGCAACAAGTGGATTTGTTCCGGATTCAGTTTACCCGCTTTCTACAGGCCTTGATTGAAATGGCCGAACAACAATTGGATATTGAGGGGATTTGGGACAAAATGGTCAGTCTTTCCCACGGGAACCTTCCCGAACAGAAAGAGCCGGTATCGATTGAGAAGGATGCGGAAGAATTAGCGGCAGCGAAGGCGAAGGCCGCTAGCCTGTTTGAAACCATCGGGCAATAAAAACGGCAACGAAAAAAGCGGCGAGATCACCGAGGAGCCCCATACCGATCAGATGTTTCGGGCGGGTAATCCCGACAGCGCCTAAATAAACCGATAGGACATAGAACGTGGTCTCCGATCCCCCGGCAATGATTGAGGCCATTAAGCCTAAGCCTGAATCGGGGCCATGTTTCTGCGTTAAGTCAGCCATCAAACCAATGGTTCCAGAACCGGAAAGTGGTTTAATCAGGCCTAAAGGCAGGATTTCTTCGGGAATCCGCAGCAGGTTGGCGAGGGGAGCGGTGATCTGGCAAAAGAACCCAAGGGCTCCTGAAGTTTTAAAGACAGCTAAGGCGCCAAAAATAGCCAAAAAATAGGGCAAAAGCTGCAAGCCTGTTTTTAGGCCTTCGCCGGCCCCTTGGATAAAGGTTTCATACACCTTAACCCCTTTATATTCTCCATAGGCGAGTACTACTAGGATGAACAGGGGAATAGCCCAAACAGAGAGTGCGTTCATGCTCTACTCTCCTTTACGGGTTTTTTTTATGGTAAAATGGGTAAGGAGCGCCACCGAGGTCCCAGCGATGGCGGTGATGAGAATGGGGAGGATTACCGCCGACGGTTGAACCGAACCGGCTTGGGCCCGAATGGCAATGATCGTGGAAGGTACCAAGGAGATGCCGCCGAGAATCAAAGCTAGGTAAACCGCGATCTCATCGGAGACTTGGCCCGGGATGGAATTGACCTTTTCCAATTCTTGCATGGCTTTGATCCCTAACGGGGTAGCGGCATGACTCAATCCTAAAAGGTTTGCGGCAAGACTCAAGGTAATTGCGCCGACCGCCGGGCTATCACAAGGAAGGCGGGGGAAAAGATGGCGGAGCACTGGGTGGAGCATGCGAGCAAGTTTGCGGGTGAGGCCGGCTGCTTCCGCAATCCGTAATAAACCGGACCAGAAGGCGAGAAAACCAATGATGCCCAGGGTAAACTTGACACTTTCTTCCATCGAAGCAATTAGGGCAAGGGTGGTTGCTTCCACCCGGCCGGTTGCTCCGGCGACCAAATAGCCGAAGAAGAAAAGGACAAACCAAATTTTATTAATAGTTGACACCTCCCTCTATTATATATACTGAGGGGAAAGGTGATTATGCTTAAGATAGTACACGAGGCGCGTGTGATTGGAGAGAAATGAAGTGGAGAGTTTTTCCCACCGCACTAAATCTGAAATAGCGAGAATATATCCCCAGCAAAAATGTTGTGTTAAAGCGGAATTAGCGGCGATTATGCGCGCCAGTGGCAGCCTGCATATACAGTCGAACCGTTCTTCCGCCGTTTCCATCAGTAGTGACAGCGCTCCTTTGATCCGGAAAAGCATGATCCTCCTTAAAAAACACTTTCAGATTCCGGGGCGGATCATTGTGGAAGATCGGGGTCAATTTAACCGTCGCCAGTACCGCCTACAACTGCGCGGCGCTAGCCATGTCAAACGAGTCCTTGCCGAGCTGGATATCTTGTCGGCTGGGTCGACCCTGCAGAGCGCGATCCCGTCGGCCTTAGTCCGTACTGATTGCTGTCGGGCCGCTTTTCTGCGGGGGGCTTTTCTCGCCCGCGGCTCGATTACCAACCCCCAAAAGCCCAATTACCACCTGGAAATTGCCACGGAGAATGAAGAGTTTGCCATGGGTTTAAATTACCTGATGAACCTGTGCGGGTTTAAAGCAGGCACCAACTACCGGAAGGAATACTATATTTACGTGAAGGGCGCTGAGACAATTGGCGAGTTTTTACGTTTTATTGGCGCCAACAGTGCATTTCTGGCTTTAGCTGAGGTACGTGTGGTTAAAGAGATGCGTAATGAAGTAAACCGCTTGGTCAATTGTGAGACGGCGAATTTGGAAAAAGCGGTGCGGGCGGCGCTAAAACAAGTAGATATTATTAAAGCCCTAAAAGCCAAAAAACTCCTTGGCAAGCTCCCGCCTAACCTCCGCGCGTTGTCGGCGCTTCGTTTAGACTACCCCGAAGCCAGTCTGCGCGAACTCGGCGAATTGTCCACCCCTCCGTTAAGCAAATCAGCAATCAATCACCGGATGCGAAAATTGTTAAAACTTGCCGAAAATTATTTAGGGACGGAAGGAAATGATTCTTCCAAGCTGAACCACTAGATAGTTACTCCCGTACCTTATGAATCACAAAGTGATTTGACTTCCTTTTTTCTGATTCCCTTTCTTTAAATGGCAGTACTCACCAGAGTGAAACCTGCTAATGATCGTTTCAAGAAAGGGAAAGCTAATGGCAATTGCAGACGGCAATTCCTTATAGCCAAAAACACTGTTATTAGATTAAAAAAGCCCAAAGCAGCGGGGCAGGGATTGCTGCAGAAAAAAGGAGAGTAAAAATGGGTGTAAAAATTGGCATCAACGGTTTCGGACGAATCGGGCGGAATGTTTTCCGGGCGGTCCATCAGAATCATCCCGAAATTGAGATCGTAGCAGCGAATGATCTAACCAATGCGGAGACTTTAGCCCATCTTTTAAAATACGATTCGGTCCACGGTACCCTCGAGGCGACAATCCGTGCGGAAGCGGACCAGATCATGGTGGACGGGAAAAAGGTCAAAGTCCTGTCGGTGAAAGATCCGGCGGAGATCCCCTGGACCGATTTGGGTGTGGAGATAGTCATTGAAGCAACGGGTATTTTTACCCTGAAGAATGATGGGGTTAATAAAAAAGGACGGGAAGTGCGCGGAGCAGTTAACCATATTTCCAAAGGCGGTGCGAAAAAAGTAATCATTACGGCACCGGCCAAGGAAGAAGACCTGACGATTGTGATGGGGGTCAATGATGACCGGTACGATCCCAATGAGCACCATGTGGTCTCCAATGCGTCCTGTACCACCAACTGTTTGGCCCCGGTCGCCAAGGTTTTACAACAAAAGTTTGGGATCAAACGTGGATTAATGACCACCGTACATAGTTACACCAATGACCAGCAGATTTTAGACTTACCCCATAATGACTTGCGTCGGGCGCGCGCCGCCGGCTTGTCGATCATCCCGACCACCACCGGAGCAGCCCGGGCCGTTGCTTTAGTCCTACCGGAGCTAAAAGGGAAACTGAACGGTTTTGCCATGCGGGTTCCGACCCCCAATGTCTCGGTGGTGGATTTTGTCGCGGAACTAGCCCAGTCGCCGGTAAGTGCGGAAGAGATCAATGCGGCTTTAAAAGAGGCAGCTGAAAACGGTCTGAATGGGATCATGGACTATAATGAGTTACCACTAGTTTCTTCCGACTATAACGGCGATCCCCACTCCTCGATTGTTGACGGTCTTTCGACAATGGTCATCGCCGACAACTTGGTTAAAGTAGTGGCATGGTACGACAATGAATGGGGGTATTCCTGCCGGGTGGCGGATTTGGTTGCTTTTATGGTCAACAAAGGCCTTTAAGGATAAAAGCCCGATATGCAAGGGAGAAAAAACAAGGAGTGGTGTGTTGATGGAAAAGATGACCATTAAGGACCTGGAGGTCAAGGGTAAACGGGTTTTGGTCCGGGTTGATTTTAACGTCCCGGTGGACGACAAGGGGGAAATTACCGATGACCGGCGGATTCGCGCCGCGCTACCAACCATTAATCATCTGGCGGAACAGGGCGCTAAAGTGATCCTGGTCTCCCATTTTGGTCGGCCTAAAGGAGTGGACGCTCAATTCCGGATGGATAAGATTGCCCAAAGATTACGGGATCTAAGCGGTCGAAAGGTAATCAAGGTCGATGACTGTATCGGTGAGGAACCACAAACCGCTGCCGCGACAATGGGTGAAGGTGACATCCTGCTTCTGGAAAATGTCCGTTTCTATAAACAAGAAACCGGTAATGATCCGGAATTCGCCCGTCAATTAGCGTCAGTAGCTGATCTTTATGTGAATGATGCGTTCGGAACCGCCCATCGGGCCCACGCCTCCACCGCCGGGGTGACCGCTTATCTGCAACCAGCCGCTGCTGGTTTTCTCATTGAAAAGGAACTACGGATTATGGGTAAAGCCATTAGTAATCCAGAAAAGCCCTTTGTTGCTATTTTGGGAGGAGCTAAAGTCGCCGATAAACTGGGGGTAATCACCAATCTCTTGAATAAAGTGGACACTTTAATCATCGGCGGCGGAATGGCTTATACTTTCTTGAAAGCTGAGGGACTAGAAATTGGAAAATCCCTTGTGGATTTAGAGAAAATCGATTTTGCCCGTGAGATGATCACCCAGGCGGAGGCGAAAGGAGTAAAGCTGCTGCTTCCGGTGGATGTGGTTATCACCGATGACTTTAAAAATCCGACGATGCACAAAACGGTGGCTGCTGACGCCATCCCCGCCGATCTGCAGGGGGTAGACATCGGACCGGAAACCATTCGCCAGTTTACCCAGGCGGTGAAAGCGGCGAAGACCGTGGTCTGGAACGGACCAATGGGCGTTTTTGAGAATCCGGACTTTGCGGTCGGAACTAATGCCATTGCCCAAGCGATGGCGGAAGCTGACGCCACAACTATTGTTGGCGGCGGCGATTCGGCAGCGGCGGTCGAACAATTGGGTTACGCCGCGCAGATGTCCCACGTCTCCACCGGTGGCGGAGCATCTCTGGAGTTCTTGGAAGGAAAAGAACTTCCGGGGGTGGCAGCATTAACCGATAAAGAATAAGAGGTGTTACGATTGAGGAAACCAATCATTGCTGGAAACTGGAAAATGTATAAGACCACGGCGGAGGCCCGCGCTTTAGTCCAGGGATTAAAGGAAAAAGCCCTTCCCGCCGGAGTGGAAGTAGTGCTTTGCCCGCCTTTTACCGCCCTTACGACTGTTGCCGAATTAGTAAAGGGAACCGAAATCGGTCTAGGTGCGCAGAACCTTTTCTGGGCGGAGGAAGGCGCTTTTACCGGTGAGATTTCACCGGTGATGCTTAAAGAGTTGGGTTGTACCTATGTCATTATCGGCCACTCGGAGCGGCGGCAGTATTTTGGTGAAACCGACGACAACGTGAATAAAAAAGCCCAGGCCGCGCTGGAACATGGCCTAAAACCCATTATCTGCGTTGGTGAAAGTTTAGAGCAGCGGGAAGCTGGAGAAACTGCTTCCTTCGTCTCCGGGCAAGTGAAAAAAGCCCTGGAGGGACTGGCACCGGAAAGCATTCCCCAAGTGGTGATCGCTTATGAACCAATCTGGGCGATTGGGACCGGCCGTTCGTCTAGTAGTGCCGATGCCAACCAGGTCATTGCGTTGATCCGACAAACCATTGCCAAGCAGTTTTCGTCGGATTTGGCCGACCAGGTTCGGATCCAATATGGCGGCAGTGTGAAGCCGGAGAATATTACCGAATACATGGCGCAGCCGGAGATCGATGGTGCCTTGGTGGGTGGTGCCAGCCTGAAAGCGGATGCTTTTTTTGGAATCCTATCTTACTAGGCTACGGAGTTGAACGGAGAGATATATAATGCAACTAAAACACAGACCCGTCGGATTGATCATCCTTGACGGCTGGGGCCATAATCCTAATCAAAAGCATAATGCGATTAAGGCGGCCCATACCCCTTTTCTCGACCGGTTGGAGGCCGAGTATCCCCATGCTTTTGTGAAAACTTCCGGGGAAGCCGTGGGGTTACCTGAAGGTCAGATGGGCACCTCCGAGGTGGGCCACCTGAATATCGGCGCTGGACGGGTTGTCTATCAGAGTCTGGTGCGGATCACTAAAGCACTAGAAAGCGGGGAAATGGAAAACAACCCCGTCTTTCAGGAAATTATCAAGCATGTCATTGCCCAACGCAAACCGCTCCATTTTATGGGGTTGGTCTCCCCCGGTGGGGTACATAGCCATACGCAGCATTTATACCAGTTGATCAGGCTGGCGGTGGAGATGGGCGTGGAAGAAATCTATGTCCACGCTTTCCTCGACGGACGTGACACGCCACCGGCTAGTGCCAAGGATTATCTGGCTGAGCTAGAAGACGAATTGGCCCAGATCGGGGTGGGACGTATTGCCACGGTGATGGGGCGGTATTACGCAATGGACCGGGATCAACGCTGGGAGCGGGTGGAGAAAGCCTATACGGCGATGGTTGACGGGATAGGAGAAAAAGCACATGATGCCTTGTCGGCTATTGATGCTTCTTACGAAAAGGGCGTGCATGATGAGTTTGTCCTTCCTACCGTAATCATGGAGCAGGGAGAACCGGTTGCCACCATACAGCCTGGTGACGGCATTATCTTCTTTAATTTCCGGCCTGATCGGGCTCGGGAGATTACCAGAGCTTTCGTGGATGAGGATTTCCCTTCATTTACCCGTAAAAAAGGTTTTCTGGCACCAAAGTTGGCTTGCCTGACCCAGTACGATGAGACGATTGTTGCGCCAGTACTGTTTCCACCGGAGGAAGCCTTAAAGAATATTCTAGGCAAATACTTAAGTACCTTAGGCCTTAAACAGCTGCGGATTGCGGAAACCGAGAAATACGCCCATGTTACCTACTTTTTCAATGGTGGCGAAGAGACCCCGTTCTCCGGCGAAGAGCGGATTTTGATTCCTTCGCCCAAAGTTGCCACTTATGATCTAAAACCCGAGATGAGCGCTGTTGAAGTTACGGACCGGGTTTTAAGCGAGATCGCCGCCGACCGGTTTGACGTGATTGTGATGAACTACGCCAACTGCGATATGGTTGGTCATACCGGGATTTGGGCGGCAGCGCTGCAGGCGGTGGAGACCGTTGATGCTTGTTTAGCCCGGTTGGTACCGGCCATCCTAGAGAAGGGAGGGGCGGTGCTTATTACGGCGGACCATGGTAATGCGGAATTAATGGTTGATCCGGAAACAAGCCAGCCTTGGACGGCGCATACTACTTTTACCACCCCGGCCTATCTAGTTGGTTACGAAGAAAAATGCCGGCTCAAGGACGGGAGCCTCGCCGACTTGGCTCCTACTATCCTGGAGATGCTTGGTCTGGCCAAACCGGCCGAGATGACGGGGACGTCCCTGATTGAACACCTGTAGGCCTTTCTTTAGGTAATAATATACGTAGATTAATAAAGGAGGAAATAAAAAATGACTTCAATCATTGATCTTCATGCACGAGAAATTTTGGATTCACGGGGTAATCCCACGGTAGAAGTGGAAGTAGCCCTGGCCGGAGGTGCGGTGGGGAGAGCCGCTGTGCCATCTGGAGCTTCTACCGGCGCTTTCGAAGCGGTCGAACTCAGGGATGGGGATAAAAGCCGTTACTTAGGAAAAGGTGTCTTAAATGCAGTGGACAATGTTAATGAAGAGATTGCCGGCGAAGTAATCGGTATGGATGCTTTGGAACAAATTGAGATTGACCGGTTGATGATCGATTTGGACGGGACGTCAAACAAAGGGAAACTGGGTGCCAACGCAATGTTAGGGGTGTCGCTGGCAACCGCGAAAGCGGCTGCTAATGCCCTGGAAATCCCTCTCTTCCGTTATCTAGGCGGGGTGAATGCCAAAGAACTTCCAGTCCCGATGATGAACATTCTCAATGGTGGTCGACATGCCGACAATAGTGTTGATCTCCAAGAATTTATGGTGATGCCGGTGGGGGCCGGTTCTTTCTCCGAGGCTTTACGGTGGGGTGCTGAGGTCTTCCACGCCTTGAAGAAAGTGCTGGCGGCAAAGGGTTATGCCACTTCTGTTGGGGATGAAGGCGGCTACGCACCGAATCTCAAGAGTAACCAGGAAGCCTTGGATGTGATGATGGAAGCAATTACGAAAGCCGGTTTAACCCCAGGCCGGGATATGATGTTCGCGATGGATCCGGCTGCCACGGAGCTCTGGGAAGCCGCGAAGGAAAAAGGGGAAGAAGGCAAATACTACTTCTGGAAATCCGACATGATGAAGACTCCCGCTGAGATGGTGGACTTCTGGATCGGTTTAGTCAATAACTACCCCATTATCTCGATTGAAGACGGGATGGCCGAGGAAGATTGGGAAGGTTGGGCACTTGTCACCGAAAAGTTGAAAGACAAGGTACAACTGGTCGGCGATGACCTTTTTGTCACCAATACAGAGCGTTTGGCGAAAGGAATCGACCTAGGCGTTGCCAACTCAATCCTGATTAAAGTTAACCAGATTGGGACTTTGACCGAGACCATGGATGCGATTGAGATGGCGAAAAAGGCTGGGTATACCGCAGTTGTTTCTCACCGCTCCGGTGAAACGGAAGATACCACCATTGCTGATATTGCGGTGGCGACCAATGCCGGACAGATTAAAACCGGGGCTCCTTCGCGGACCGACCGGGTGGCGAAGTACAATCAGTTGCTCCGGATCGAAGATCTTTTAGGTGACATGGCAGTCTACCGTGGGCTTCAAGCGTTCTACAACTTAAAGAAATAACGGAAGCCAGCGTGAGCGACTAGTCAGGCGGCTTCCGATCCTGGCGCAAGAAGCCCAATTAGGGCTTCTTGCGCCAAACACTATATATTGAACCGAAATTTCTTTAGCCCTTGTTAATTCGGGCTAAGTTTGGTACAATGAAGTAGAAAATCAACCCAGCGGGGGTGAAGAAGTGAATTTTGTTTCAGTTTTATTGTTAATCGTCTCCTTGGCTTTGATTGTGTTGGTGACGATTTTACCGAGCAAAAGTGAAGGTTTAGGTTCGCTTGGTGGAGGTTCGTCCCGTTTATTTGGGAAAAACAAAGGGTTAGAGGTACTCTTAACCAAAGTGACGGCGGGGTTAGGAGTGGCTTTTTTCCTTTTAGCGATCTTGGCCAATCTAGTTTAACTCCCGGACGGGAGTTTTTTTATTTCCTCGATTCTTCTCTTCAGAAAACGTTTTGTTCTACCGAAATATAAAATGAGTAGTGATTTAGGCAGGATTACGCAGCTATTTGTAGAATAAAATGTTATTTGAGCGGCATTATGGTTTGAGGAGGGTTTTCCTTTGAAATTTACCAGTATAAAGAAACGTCTTTTAATTAGGGCTGGCTTTTCTTTAATTGTTTTGATGGTCCTGTGTAATTTACTTTGGGGTACATCAATGAATTTATTTTTAAAAATTGTCTTGAATCTCTTTTTAATTGGAACATACTTAAAATTAATCGAAAAATTTTTTGACAAGGGACTTTTAAAACCGATCTATCTCATCAATAAAGTTGCGGAAGAAGCGGCTGAGAATAACCTTAGTAATGAAATTGAGATCAACACCGGTGATGAATTTACCATTCTTGGCCAGAATATCAACAGGATGCTTCAGAATTTACGCCGCATCCTCCAGGAAAACCTGGAAGCAGCGGAAAAATTGGTGTCAGCGGCCCATGATATGTCCTCAATGGCAGAGGAGGCTAATCTTTCGTCACAGGAAGTAACAAATTCAATTGATGTGATTGCTAAGGGGACGGAGGAACAGTCGCACAATGTTAAACAATCTTCTTTAGCTGCCCAACAGATGGCGTCAACCTCCCAGGAAGTGGCGGCGGAATCGCAAAAGGCCGCTTCTTTCTCTAGTAGAGCGTCGGATCGGGCGAAAGCCGGTGGAGAGATCATTCAGACCGTTCGGGAAAAAATTCTTCAGGTTAAAGATACTGTGGATACTTCAGCCGATACGGTCCGGCGGTTAGGACACCGCTCCCAGCAAATTGGGAAGATTACCGACGTAATCAGGGGAATTTCTCGTCAAACTAACCTGCTGGCCTTGAATGCGGCAATTGAGGCCGCGCGGGCTGGTGAACACGGACGAGGTTTCTCCGTGGTTGCTGATGAAGTTCGTGCTTTGGCCGAACAGACCACTGAATCGACCGGTCAGATTGTGGAGATGATCGTTGAAATTCAGAAAGAAACCCAGGTTGCCGTGGCAGCAATGGAATCAGGAACGGTTGTAGTTGATGAAGGCGCAGCTTTAGCCAATCAGGCCAGTGAAGCCTTTACTGCGATCGTAGACGCCGTAACCGAGACCGTCCAGACGATTCAAGAGATCGCTGCAGCTTCTCAGGAGCAGGCGGCTAGCAGTGAAGAGATGACCGGCACGATGACGGGCGTGGAAGAAATTGCCCAACGGAATGTAGGTGCCGCCCAGCAAGTGGCAGCCGCCACCGAACAACAAAGGACCGTCATGGAGCAACTGGCTACCTCATCCAGCGCTCTAGTGGAAATGGCCGAGCATTTAACTTCCATGGTGGGGCGGTTTAAGGTTAGTTCTAATTTCCAACGTTGCTGGCGGGTCACCGATTGCAACTGGGTTGATTGCCCGGCTTATCAGTCTAAGGAGGAAAAATGCTGGCTGATTCCAGAAACCTTAACGCAGTGTGGAATTCCCAGCGGGTCGGTGATTGAGAAACGTGCCACCTGTCACCAGTGTGAAGTCTTTAAAATTAATACGATGGTAAAGGATCAAGCAACTGAAGAAGGGGCATAGTAAGTTAAAAAAAGACCTTAAGCGAGAAGCCAGTCTATACTGGCTTCCTCTTATGCTTACCCAATACCAAATCGGTTTCCGTAAAGGGGATGGTTGGAAATATAGGGATGTAAGTTGAGATTCCATGCATACGCAGTAATAGTAAAGACAAGAAACGTAAATTTGAACATTGAAAGGAGTTTATGCATGATGAATATTTTAGTGCTCAATAGTGGCAGTTCTTCGCTGAAGTACAAACTGTTTTCCGCCGAAAAAGCACAGGTTTTAGCTTACGGTCTGGTGGAAAGGATCGGTATGCCGGGTGGGCTGGGTAAGATCACCCACCAGAACCAGGATAATGGGAAATACGCAGCCGAGGAGGAAATTCCCGATCATCAGAAGGCTTTACGCATGGTCTTACACCTTCTTGGCGACGAAAAATGGGGTGTACTGCGCAATCTAAACGAGATTGACGGTATTGGTCACCGGGTGCTACACGGCGGTGAAGTCTTTAAAGAATCGGTGTTAGTGACGCCAGCCGATGTGCAGAAAATGGAAGAACTGATTGAGCTGGGACCATTACACATGCCAGCGAATATTATGGGGATTAAAGCTTGCGCGGAGTTGGTACCTGGTGTTCCTCAGGTTGCCGTCTTTGATACCGCTTTCCACCAAACCATGCCGAAAAAGGCTTTTCTTTATGCCCTTCCCGCTGACCTTTATAAAAACCACCGCGTCCGTCGTTATGGTTTCCACGGGACTTCCCACCGTTATGTGTCGGGACAAGCAGCGAAAGTGCTCGGACGCCCGCTGGAGAGCTTAAAGATGATCACTGCCCATCTGGGCAATGGCAGCAGTTTGGCGGCGATCAATGGCGGAAAAGTTGTGGATACATCCATGGGTTTAACCCCGTTGGAGGGTTTAGTGATGGGTACCCGATCTGGAGATCTTGATCCGGCGATTGTGCCGTTTATCGGGAATAAGCTAAACCTCAATCCAGAAGAGACCGATGCGTATCTGAATAAAAAAAGCGGATTTTTAGGAATGACCGGTTATTCTGATATGCGTGATATTCAAAGGGAACGTTTAGCCGGTAACGAACGGGCGCAGGAAGCTTACGAACTGTTCATCTACCGGATTACTAAATACATCGGTTCCTATACGGTAGCGCTCAAAGGTCTTGATTTGTTAGTGTTTACCGCCGGAATTGGCGAGAATGACTGGCAAACCCGGGCTGATATCTGCCGGGAACTTGAGTTCATGGGAGTAAAGATGGATTACGCCAAAAATGAGCAGCTCCGGGGTGAAGAAACAGTGCTCAGCCTCGCTGATTCCAAAGTAACGATCTTATTGATTCCTACGAACGAAGAGTTAATCATTGCCAGAGACACCATGGCCCTAATCAGCAAATAATCTCGATATTCGATACTCGTCGCTGGTTGCTCGCATGAATGACAGCCATACCCGTGAGTAAATGCTTTAGAGAATTACATTACTTCGTAATGCTGTGGTAGGCGGCATGAACGACTTGCTTGTCGACTCACCTAGCTACTTGACAGTACCGACGGAACTGGATATAATTACAATTACCATGTTGAGGAGTGGGCTTGCTTGGAGATAAAGAATATAGCCACGAACCGTCGGGCCCGACACGAATATTTTATTGAAGAGACCATGGAGGCAGGGATAGTTTTATCGGGAACCGAGGTGAAATCTTTACGGCTCGGGAAGGGAAACCTGAATGATAGTTATGCCCAGATTAAAGGGACGGAGGTTATCCTGTATAACTGTCATATTAGTCCCTATGATTTTGGCAATCGCTTTAACCATGATCCCTTACGGCCTCGTAAACTCCTTTTGCATAAAGCCGAAATCAGGAGATTACTGGGAAAAATAAAAGAAAAAGGGTATACGTTAGTGCCATTATCCCTGTATTTCGACCGCAATAACCGGGCTAAAGTCGAGTTGGCGCTGGCCAAAGGGAAAAAGCTTTATGATAAACGGGAAGATCTGGTCAAAAAAGATGCGGAGCGGGAGATGGCCCGGGCGATTAAAGGACGACCAGAATTCTAGAAAAAAAGTGGGATCTGGCGAAAAGGGTTATTTGCCAAAACCCTTGCTTTAGAGTATAATGATGATGTAA
>ENA-UOOR01003095-UOOR01003095.1-fermentation-metagenome-genome-assembly--contig:-NODE-3095-length-15392-cov-4.465084_pt1 | contig 15392 bp, 11 predicted proteins | sample MGYA00245780_ERZ724029 | MGnify/ENA primary metagenome ERZ724029 (study PRJEB28704, sample SAMN03018315) | fermentation metagenome | biome: anthropogenic terrestrial biome; feature: soil; material... | reverse complement strand
GCGGGTCGTCAAGGAGAAACGGACCGGTGAAGAACGGGAGTTTCAGTTCCCGACCGCCTGTCCCGTCTGCGGATCTTCCGTTTACCGGGAGTCGGGTGAGGCCGTAACGCGCTGTTTGGGCGCTACTTGTCCGGCCCAGTTAAAGGAGTTTATTATCCATTTTGCCTCCCGCGGGGCGATGAATATCGAAGGGTTGGGGCCTTCGATCATCAGCATGCTGCTGACGCGGGAGATGATTAAAGACCCAGCCGATTTATACGCTTTAACCTTTGATCAACTCTTGACTCTAGAGCGGTTCGGCGAGAAATCCGCCCGTAATCTGCTGACTGCTATTGAGCGTAGTAAAGCGACCCCCTTTGACCGTGTCTTGTTTGCTTTAGGAATCAGGCATGTGGGGGCGGAGATGGCGCGCCGCTTGGCCACCTCCTTCTGGAGTATAGATCAGCTTCTGAGCGCTACGAAGGAAGAGTTCTTGGCCGTCCCTGATATCGGGGAAGCGATTGCTGAGAGTGTCATCCATTATGCCGGTGAGGAACAGAACCGCCGCTTGATCCACAAACTTAAGCAGGCCGGCTTACAGATGGCGCTTGCTCCGGAGCTGCAGGAAGCAGCTTTACCGCTGACGGGAAAGACTTTTGTCTTGACCGGTTCCCTTGCTGTGCTGACCCGGAGCGCGGCGGAAGAAGCCATCCGGCGCTTGGGGGGAAAACCCGGTTCATCAGTAAGCCGCCACACCGACTATGTCGTGGCGGGTAAAGATCCGGGTTCTAAGTATCAAAAGGCCCAGGAGCTCGGGGTTAAGATTTTAGACGAAGACGAATTCCAAAATATGCTACAACAAGCTGCTGCTCGACAAGGAAGGTAGGAAGTGGATTGCTGAGCTTAAGCGCCCAACAAGTGAAAGACCTGGCTGTTCAGGCCCTTTTAGGGGTTACAGAGGAGGAGATCGGGGTTTTATCCCCTGCCATTAACCAAACTTTACAATCCATCGAGGAGATTCGGAAAGCACCAGTTTCGGAGGGGGAGCCGACGGTGAACGGCGGCGAGGGGGGCGAACGCCTCCGGGCGGATCAAGTTTGCCTTTCCTGTCCACAGGAGGCTGTGCTGAGTAATGCGCCGAAGCAGTTTGATGCTTGTTTTCAAACACCGTTGGTGTTGGAAGAATAGCAGTGCAGACTTTTCAAGTTAGCATTGAAGTGGTAAGGGGATGAAGGATGGAGATTGCAGAGCTGAACGTCGCCGCGTTAAGAAAAATGCTGGACCGTCGGGAAATATCAGCGGTGGAATTGACGAATTATTATTTGGACCGGATCGCGCAGTTAGATCCGGATTATCGCGCGTTTATCACCGTTTCCCGGGAACAAGCTCTCCGGATGGCCTCTGCAGCCGATCAGAAACTAGCTACCGGGGAGGGCGCTACCGCGTTGACCGGGATTCCGGTGGCGGTTAAAGACAATATTTGCACCAATGGAGTCCGAACAACTTGTGCTTCACGGTTGCTAGCTGATTATACCCCCATCTTCGATGCGACGGTGGTGGCTAAGTTGAAACAAGTCGGTGCCGTCTTACTTGGGAAGACGAATTTGGATGAATTTGCGATGGGTTCGTCGACAAAGGAATCGGCTTACGGATTAACGCCGAATCCCTGGGACCGCCGCCGTGTGTCCGGTGGCTCTAGCGGCGGGTCGGCGGTGGCGGTGGCGACGGGCATGGTTCCGCTTGCTTTGGGCAGTGATACCGGAGGCTCAATTCGGCAACCGGCGGCTTTCTGCGGGGTTTGGGGGTTAAAACCGACCTACGGACGGGTTTCGCGTTACGGCTTAGTTCCATACGCCCCGTCACTGGATCAGATTGGGCCCATCGGCCGAAGTACGGAAGACATTTTTCTGCTGGACCGGTGTATCGCCGGTTATGATCCGCTTGATCCCACTTCCCTACCGGAACAGGCGGCCGCGGCCGGGATAGTTACCGGTTCACTCCGGGGACTGAAGGTGGGTTTGCCCCGAGAGTTATTTGGGGACAGTCTGGCGATGGGAGTTAAGGAACGAGTGATGGCGGTCGCCAGGGAGTTGGCCGCCGCCGGATGTATATTGACGGAACTGTCTTTGCCATCGCTGCAGTATGCGCTCCCTACGTACTACCTTTTGGCCTATGCGGAGGCCAGCTCCAGCATGGCAAGGTATGACGGCGTTCGTCACGGGAAGCGGGCCTGTAGCGGATCAGATGTTACCGGGATGATGACGGCAACCCGGCAAGAATTAGGGACCGAAGTAAAACGCCGAATTTTGCTGGGCACCTATTTTTTGGGCAAGGACTGCTATGACGATTATTATGTCCGGGCGCAGCAGGTCCGCACCTGGATGAAAGCGGATTTTGCCGCTGCTTTTACTGAGTGTGATCTGCTATTATCACCGACGACAGCCACCCCGGCTTTTACCATCGATGAAGAAGCCCTGGATGAGCGGGCGCTTGCTTTGACCGAATGTTATACCGTGGCGGCGAATTTAACCGGAATCCCGGCACTCACCTTCCCGTGCGGTTTCCTTAACCACCTACCGGTGGGGGCGCAATTAATGGCACCAGCTGGGGCGGAACAGCGCTTATTCCAAGTGGCTTCCCATTGGGAAGCAGCGACGAAGCGCCAAACGCGCTGTGCGCAGGGCGACCAGAAGGGAGCTTTCTATGAATTATGAGACAGTAATCGGGTTGGAAGTGCATGTGCAGCTAAAGACCAAATCCAAACTATGGTGCGGCTGTGCTACTACTTTTGGCGCTGCGCCCAATAGTCAGGTCTGTCCGGTTTGTCTGGGACTGCCTGGTAGTTTACCGGTGCTGAACCAGAAGGCGGTGGAGTTGGGGGTCCGCACCGGACTAGCTCTAAATTGTACGATCGCTGTTTGTTGTCGCTTTGACCGGAAACAATATTTTTATCCGGATCTACCGAAGGGATATCAGATCACCCAGTTTCATCAACCGCTGGGACGAGGCGGATGGGTGGAGGTGCCATTCGCTGCTGGGCAGCGACGGGTGGGGATTACCGAAATTCATTTAGAAGAGGAAGCCGGGCGCACCGCTCATTTTCCGCCGGAGGCGGACAACCCTGGTTATTCTTTAGTGGATTACAACCGGAGCGGTCTACCTTTGCTGGAGATCGTGACTGCCCCGGAGTTGCGTTCGCCGGAAGAAGCCAGAACAATGCTGGAAACGCTAAAAGTGCTTCTGGAGGAGCTGGAAGTCACCGACGGCAAAATGGAGGAAGGCTCGCTCCGCTGCGATGCTAACCTTTCCGTCCACCGTCCGGGGGAACCCTTAGGGAAAAGAGTGGAGCTGAAAAACCTAAATTCGTTTCGGGCTATGGAAGCGGCATTGGCCTTTGAGGCTGGGCGCCAAGGAGTGCTACTGACGAACGGAGCGCCCCTAGACCGGGAGGAAGCAAGAACCTGGAACGAAGCCAAGCGGAAGACGGTTTTTATGCGTTTTAAGGAGCAGGCCACTGACTACCGGTATTTTCCTGAACCTGACCTTCCCCCGGTAAGCATTGACGGGCAGTGGGTGGAGAGGCTCGCGGCGGGTCTTCCGGAACTCCCGGAGGCCAGGCGCGGGCGGTATCTTCGGGAGTTTCGCCTTCCGGCGGATGATGCTTTGTTACTTAGTAAGAACAAAGCAGCGGCGGTCTTTTTCGAAGCCGTCCTGGGGCTCTATAACGGCGAGGCTAAGACGGTCAGCAATTGGATGCTGGGGGATGTAACCAGGCTGCTGAAGGAGGAAAAGATCGGCTTTACCGATCTAAAGTTCGGCCCGGAAGACTTGGCTGCGCTGTTATCATTCCTTGATCGAAACGAGATCAGTGGAAAAATTGCCAAGATCGTGTTGGCAGAGATGTTTCAGACCGGCACTCCACCGGCGGCGATCATTCACGCGCGCGGACTGTTTCAAATTAATGATCCGCAAGCGATCAAGGCGCTTGTCCTCGAGACGCTAGCGGCAAATGGGGAGGCGGTCCGTGCTTACAAAAGCGGCAAAGAAAAAGCGGTCGCCTTTTTGGTTGGTGATGTGATGCGGAAGAGCAAAGGACGGGTTAATCCCGAGTTGTTGGATAGAATTTTAAAATTTGAGTTGGCGGTGGATGAGATAAAAGATATTGGGCTGGATTGAAACGGGCTAAAAAAGAATTTCAGCGAATATTTCATCACCAATAATACATAATCATGAAATGACCACCACGGGGGTCATTTTGAGCAATAAGATGAGTGCTGAAGATAAAAGGCCAGTGAAAAACCGGATGAAATCTAAAAAAACGGACACGATTTCTCCGGTATTACGATGAAAAAAGGGATATTATGGACATTAAGATTTATAAAAATCCACAAATTGCCACGAAACGAAACAAATGAGCAGAAAGGAATTTTGCGGTCGATATAAAAGTATACAAAGATATAGATGGAGGAAGGTAAAAAAACATGTTAACAATCTTGGAAAGAAACCAAGCAGAAATGGCGACTTTTCAAGGAGAAGAGTCTGTGCACAGCCTAGCCCAAGATGAATTATTACAGATTGAAGATCTTCATACTTATATCGATACGGAACAAGGCTTGGTTAAGGCGGTTAACGGCGTCTCTTTTGAACTTCGTCAATCTCAGGTATTAGGAGTAGTTGGAGAAAGCGGTTGCGGCAAAAGTATGACGGCGCTCTCAGTGATGCAGCTCCTCCCTGAACCAAAAGGCAAGATTCACGCGGGAAAGATCCTTTACAACCGCGGTGATCAAGGGGTTATTGATTTGGCAAAGCAGGCTCCGCGAGGTCCGGAGATGCGGAAGATTCGAGGAAATGAAATCGCGATGATTTTCCAAGAACCGATGACTTCCTTAAATCCGGTGATGACCATTGGCGCGCAGATCACAGAAGTAGTGGAGTTGCACCGGAACGTTACCGGTAAAGAGGCCATGGAGATTGCCATCGATATGATTGGGAAAGTGGGCATTCCCAGTCCGGAGCAGCGGGTAAAGGAGTATCCCCACCAACTCAGCGGTGGAATGCGGCAACGGGCAATGATTGCGATGGCGCTTTCTTGTAATCCCCGGTTGTTGGTGGCGGATGAACCCACCACTGCTTTGGATGTTACTATTCAAGCGCAGATCCTCGATTTGATGCGGCGACTGCAAATGGAATATGAAATGGCGATTATGCTGATCACCCACAATTTGGGTGTTGTCACTAAAATGTGTGACGATGTAGTCGTAATGTATCTGGGGAAAGTGGTGGAAAGGGGTACGGTTCGTCAGATTTTAAAAGAATCCTTACATCCCTATACCATCGGTCTGGTCCGCTCGATCCCGGTGATCGGCCCCCGCAGCGAAAAGCGGTTGACGCCGATTCGAGGCTCGGTCCCGAATCCAACGGATGCTTTGCCTGGGTGTCCCTTCCAGGATCGCTGTGACCGTAGGATGGAGCAATGTAACGAAGAACCACCAATGGTGGAGGAGAATGGACATCAGGTGAGGTGTTGGCTTTATGACGCTTAAGGCGATCGAAAAAAACGATCACAGACAGAATTTACTGGAAGTAAATGATCTTTATAAATACTTTCCGATTCAGCGGGGAGTATTTCGTTCAACCGTTGGTCATGTCCGCGCCGTTGATGGGGTGAGTTTTCAGGTTAAATCCGGAGAAACTCTTGGCCTCGTCGGCGAGAGTGGTTGTGGAAAGACCACAACCGGACGGTGTATTATTCAACTGGAAACCCCAACGGGCGGGCAGATCTTCTTTAACAAAGACGGTACAAGGGTACCGGTTAATCCCAAAACAATCAAATCGCTCCGCCGCGATATGCAGTTTATCTTTCAAGATCCCTATTCATCACTGAATCCACGGATGACGGTGGAACGGATTATCGCGGAGCCCTTAATTACGCATGGGATTAAAAACAAAACTGAACGCCGGGACCGGGTGCTTGAACTCATGTCTGCGGTGGGTTTGTCAGGAGACCATCTGTCCCGTTTTCCCCATGAATTTAGCGGCGGCCAACGACAAAGGGTCGGGATTGCCCGCGCTCTGGCCCTAAATCCGAAGCTGGTGATCTGTGACGAACCGGTTTCGGCACTGGATGTATCAGTACAGGCTCAGGTCATTAACTTGTTACAGGATTTGCAGGAACAATATGGACTGACTTATCTTTTTATCGCTCATGATTTGAGTGTGGTGTATCATATCTGTAACCGGGTGGCCGTGATGTACTTAGGCAGAATTGTCGAACTCACCGATGTTGATGAGCTTTTTAGCAATCCAAAGCACCCATACACGGAAGCGCTCTTTTCCGCGATTCCGATCCCGGATCCCGACAACCAACTGGAACAGATCATCTTGGAGGGCGATGTTCCTAGCCCCTCCAACCCACCCAACGGTTGTTACTTTCACCCCCGTTGCCGATATGCCCAATCCATTTGTCGTCAGGAGGAACCGGCCTTAACGGTGACCGATGGGAAGGACAACCACTTGGTGGCTTGCCACTATGCGGCTGAACTTGCTTTAAGGGGCATTAGAATTGCCTGATCTATTTAGTTGTTGGGTGAACTACCATTCTTAACTTGTAATCTTGAGGAGGTGAGCGACAGAACTAAATTAATTGTTCCGCAACTTCTTTAAATTTTGGAGGTGTAAATGGTTTATGAAATCAAAAGTTTGGTTATGGATTGTTATTGCGATTGTAGTGATCGGCGCTGGAGTATTGATCTGGACCGGTCAAAAACCCGCGAAAGAAGCCGGAGTGGTCGAAACAGCCAGCTTTAATCCGAATATTTTTGTGTATGTTGGCGCTGGTGACGCGGAAACCCTTGATCCGTCTAAAGCATATGATACGGCTAGTTCGGAAATTATTTTTCAGTACTATGATAACTTACTGGCCTATAAAGAGGGTAGCCTCAGCGAATTCCAGCCCATGCTGGCGACCGAAGTCCCGAGTGTGGAGAATGGTTTAATTTCTGCCGACGGGAAAACTTATACTTTCCCGATCCGGAAAGGGGTTAAGTTCCATAACGGTGCTGAAATGACTCCCGCTGATGTGGAATATACCTTTGAACGGAATATCTTTGCCGATCCGGTCGGCGGCCCAATGTGGATGCTGATCGAGCCGATCTTTGGGAAGGCTTCCATTGAAGACCTGGCTTGCGAAATCGCGGGCATCGATTCCTTTGATAAGGTGGATGCGGCTGGTTTATTAAAAACAGCCAAACGGGTGATGGATGCGATCAAAGTCGACGGTGACAATGTCGTCATCAATCTGGTTAAACCCTATCCGCCGTTCTTGGCGATTCTGGCCCGCAATTCCAGCTGGACAGCGATTATCAACAAACAATGGATGATCGACAACGGTGCCTGGGATGGCAAAGCCGAAACCTGGACCAAATGGCACAACCTGCAAACGGAAGAGCAGGTCCTGTTTGAAACAGCCATGGGGACCGGCCCTTACAAGCAAGTGGAGTGGGACCGCAGTAACAGTCGGCATACCCTGGAAGCCCATGCTGATTACTGGCAAGGACCGGCAGCCATCAAGACCGTCATCGTGAATAACGGTGTGACTGAGTTTAACACCAGAAAACTGATGTTACAAAGAGGCGAGGCCGACGCCATTTACGTGCCGGTTGAGAACTCGCCGCAGATTGAGGGGACGGAAGGTGTGGAACTGATCCGCAACCTGCCGCGGCTCAATAATGTCTGCGCGATTTTTAACCAAGAAATTAATGCAATCGACAATGAATTCGTCGGCAGCGGCAAACTTGACGGTAACGGGATTCCGGCCGATTTCTTCTCGGATGTTAACATCCGTCGGGCGTTCAGCTATGCCTTTGATTATGATTCCTTTATTGAAGAAGTGGTTTTAGGTGAAGCTTCCATTCCGTACGGTGTTATTCCGGTCGGACTTAGCGATTTCTTTGATACCAAGGGATTCCAGTATAGCTATGACCTGAAAAAGGCTGAAGAGCACTTTAAGAAGGCCTTTAACGGCGAGGTCTGGGAGAAGGGCTTTAAAGTTACTTTAGTCTGGAACATCCCGAACACCACCAGAAAGACGGCTTGCGAAATCCTGGAGGCCGGGATTGAGAAGATCAACCCCAAATTCCAGGTGGAAGTGCAGGGAATGGAGTGGGCGACCATGCTTCCGCGGCGCCGGGAAGGACGCCTGCCGATGGTCTTCATTGGTTGGCTGGCCGACTACGCTGACCCGCATAACTTTGTCTATCCGTACCTGCACAGCAAGGGCGATTTCATGAGCTTCACCGGGGACAAGGGACGCGCTTTTGCCGCCGCCGAGTTTGATACGTTGGTTAATGCCGGGATTAATGAGACTGATCCGGAAAAACGGGTCGAAATCTATACGGAGCTTCAGAAGAAATCGGCGGATCTGGCTCCCCATCTAATCCTGTACGATGCTTATGACCGTAGAGCGCACAGAGATTGGGTAAAAGGGTTTGTCTTTGATCCGATTTGCCCAGCCCAGTATGATTTCTATGCCCTTTCCAAGAGCTTGAAATAACAATGCTTGGAGCGGGATAGACTAAAAAACCATTCGTGGGATGAGCGGGGGCGGGGGAACCTCCCGTTCCCGTTCTCTATTACTTCAAATCGGTAGGTGTAGCAGATGCTCTCTTATATTGTACGGCGCTTGATGTTTTTGCCGGTGGTGCTCATTGGCATTACCATTTTGATCTTTGCGTTAATCAGCACCCTGGGACCATGGACCCTAGTGGCGACTTTTATTCCTTCCCCTGATGCAGAACGCCACGTTGATCTAGAAGGAATCATTCGGAAATATCATTTGGATGATCCGCCCCTCAAAATGTATATGCGGTGGGTAAATAACCTCTTCCATGGGAACCTGGGTTGGTCCCAATCCAGCCATATGACAGTCGCGGAAGCAATCGGCAACCGTTTTCCGGCTACTTTGGAATTGACTCTGTTTGCGGTGATCCCTGTTATTATCGGGGGGATTGCTTTAGGGGTCATATCAGCGGTGCATCATAATAAACCGATTGACCATACCACCCGGATTATCTCGATTGGTCTGTGGTCGCTCCCCGACTTTGTGTTGGGACTGGCGGTCTTAATGGTTGGTTATGGCATTTTGGGCTGGTTTCCGCCCGGACGACTGAGCTCCTGGGCTGAATTGGAGGTCTTAAGTGATTCGTTCCGGTCGTTTACCGGCATGCACACGCTGGATTCCCTGTTGAATTTGCGCTTCGATATTTTTTGGAATGCTCTCCGCCATATTATCGGCCCCGTCTTTACCTTGGCCTGTCTCTGGTGGGCATTCATGTTACGGATTACCCGTTCCAGTATGTTGGATGTGCTAAATCAGGATTATGTCCGGACCGCTCGGGCCAAAGGTTTAGCCGAGAAAAATGTGATTAAACGTCACGCCTTAGGCAATGCTTTGATTCCGGTGACCACAGTTGCCAGTAATATGCTCCTGGGTTTGTTGGGTGGCGTGATGATTGTCGAAACGGTCTTTAATTACCCGGGATTGGGGCTTTTGACCTCAACGGCGGCGACTCGTTTGGATGTGCCGTGTGTCGTCGGGGTAGCGCTCTTTTACGCCATCATCTTAGTCTTGGTTAACTTAGTGGTGGATATCTTATATTCGGTGATTGACCCCAGAGTACGATTGGAGTAGGTGTAAAATGGAAATTCTCAGACGACTTGTAAAAAACCGTATTTCCCTGCTTGGCCTCGTCTTATTAATAATATTTGTGCTGATTGCGATTTTAGCTCCATGGCTCGCGCCTACGGAACACGAAGATCCCTACCGGATTCCACGACGCGGTTGGACTTTAGAACCGACTCCTCCTTCAGCTGAATACCCCTTGGGGTTAACCCAAGGCCAGTACGATATCTATTATGGAATCATCTGGGGAACACGTACGGCCTTCCGTGTTGGAATTATTGTGATTACTTTCCGTGCCTTAATCGGGATCCTGCTTGGCTCGATCTCTGCGTACTATGGCGGATTATTGGATGAAATTTTGATGCGGTTTACCGACATCTTTATGAGTTTCCCCTATTTAATCGGGGTCGTGGTCTTTGTCTCCATCTTTGGACCAGGTTTGAATAATGTAATGATTCCATTGATTGCACTGGGCTGGATGCCGTATGCCCGGATGATCCGCGGTAATATCCTAGCGATTAAACAAGAAGAATACGTCATGGCCGCTCAAGCCATCGGGGTTAGCGACTTGAAGATTATTACCCGTCATATTCTCCCTAATTCCATCTTCCCGGTGCTCATTCAGGCTTCGATGCAGATTGGCTCGATTGTAATTAGTGTCTCTGCCTTAAGCTTTCTTGGTCTTGGCGCGCCGGAAGGCTATGCCGACTGGGGACAGATGCTTTCTTTTGCCCGAAACTGGATGTTAGGGGAACAGGGCAATGTCCTTAAATACTGGTTTACCGTTGCTTATCCCGGCATGGCGATGGTTCTTTTTGTCCTTTCCTGGAACTTGATTGGTGATGCATTCCGGGACATCATGGACCCCCGAATCCAAGCCTGAAGAAACTGAAAACAGCCGTTCTTTTAAGAAAGCTTTATGCGTTGTATCCATCAATCCTTAAATTTAATAACAACGCAAAAAGCCCGAGGAAGAAAGGATGGTATAGAAAAAAACCCGCTCCCGTAGCGGGTTTTTTGCGCGAGATTTATACATACTTCGCCCCTTTCCTGGTAAGGCTAAGAGGGAAACGGAGGGGATCATGATGCACAAAAAAAGTTGGATTATCCTATTTGCTTTCCTCTTAGTGGTGATCCTAACCACGGCAGCCTATGCTAATTGGACCTATACGGTAAGGCGGGGAGATACCTTAGACTCAATTTCGCGTCGGGTTGGGGTAAGCCTCGCTCAATTACGTAGTTGGAACGGTTTATGGAGCAATCACCTGCGGGTCGGGCAAAGAATAACCATCCCGACGCAGACTAGTACCGCCAGTAATCGAGGAGGGTCGCGGGCCGGGGTGGACCGTTATTTACTGGCGCGGCTCGTTCATGCCGAAGCTGGAGCCGAGCCCTACAGTGGGAAAGTGGCAGTGGCCGCGGTGATCTTAAACCGGGTTGAAAGCCCCAAATTTCCTAACACCTTGGCTGGTGTTGTTTATCAACCTTTGGCTTTTGAGTCTGTAGCTAATGGCCGGGTCTATACCAACCCCAATAGTGATTCGATTAAAGCGGCCGGTGATGCGATTAACGGGTGGGATCCGACTGGTGGCTCCTTGTTTTTTTGGAACCCGTCCAAGCCGGTTAGCCGGTGGATCTGGTCGCGGCGTATTACGGCCAAAATTGGCAAACATGTCTTTGGCTTTTGAATTCTGCGAAATTACCGCCTTTCGGGGTTGACAGACTAAAAACGAGGGGTGAGATCTTGAACTGGAACAGTTTACTCCTGCGGTCGACAATGGGGTTTATCATCTTATTCTTTTTGGGATATCTGGTACCGGGATTGTCCGCTTTGACAATTACCCATTTAATCATCGTCAGCCTACTGCTGGCTTTCTTGTCTACCGTTGGGGAGAATATAATCATCGCGGATACCCGCGCTAAAAAAAGCATCCTATTATTGGTGGTTTCTGCCGTAACAGTTTACTTTTATGCGTGGGTGATTGTCGGGACACGTCTACCGGTGGTCAGTGTGTTGCTAACCACAGCTTTAATTACCCTTCTTGACCATCTCTTTACAGCCCAAAATGAAAACAGCGTAACAGTAGAAGAAGGAATAAGCGAAGAAGGAAACGGGCATTACCAGGAATAGCCAGAAAGAAACACTTGATCCTAGCGAGTTTTTCTTATAGAATAAATATGTTACAAAACGAGTAAAGCATCAACTTCTGGGATATGCGACGGTCTGCTTTTTGAACCTACAGTTGGAAGCAGGGAGATCTAGATTAAACGATGGATACCAAGCCTCGCCAAGACAGAGGAAGGTAGAAGTGTTTATGCGATCACCCACCTATCGAAGGATAGGTGTCAAAAAACAGACTACGGTATTCTGGTTGCTGCGGACTTGAAAATTTAGTGACGGATTAGACCCTACTTGTATTGGTGGGGTCTTTTAATTTTGTATGAGAAAAAAGGGATTGGACCCTGCGTTGCTAAATATATATTAGAAATGTAGATATAAACGGAGGGGGTTTTATGGCGCGGATTCGATGTCTACACCTGGCTGATCTCCATCTGGGTTGGGCACCGCAAGCTTGGGGAGGCCGGGAGGCCAAGCGACAGCAAGAAAGGGACGGTTTATTGAAGAAAGCCGTTGACTTCGCTCTGGACCCTACATCCCAAATTCAGCTGGTTCTGATCGTTGGGGATCTTTTTGAGACTCATAATCCGCCGTTAGATCTGGTGAGCAGTGTACGGCAGGAATTAAATCGACTGGTACAGGCAGGGATTAAGGTGGTTACCGTCCCTGGTAATCATGATGAAATTACTTACCATGATTCGGTCTACCGTAAATTTGGTCGGGAATGGCCGGGACTTTTAGTTACTAATCCGATGCCGGAACGGATTGGTGAATTAAACCTTGGTGGGACGCCCTGCTTTCTCTATAGTCTAGCCTATACCGGGGGAGTGACCCGTGCGCAGGAGCTGATTCAGGATTTTCCCTGCGGAAAAGAAGCTGGGATTCACTTGGCTATTTTCCACGGCTCTCTGGATTGGGCAGCGGGAGAGCGTAGTCTTCCCCTGGCCGCGCGGGGACTGGCTGCCGCTGGTTATGATTATGTTGCCTTGGGGCATCTACATCTACATCAAGTGAAGACAGTGGCTAGCACCGTGATGGTTTATCCAGGGATGGTCGAAGGAAAGAACCTCTCCGATCCGGGAACCGGATTCTTCACCGTAGTTGAGTTTGGTGCGGGTTTACCGCAGGTTAGTAAAATTCCGGCGGCGGTGCGGGCTTATCGCCAGATTAAGCTGGACGTAACAGGCATGTCGGAAGAACAGTTTGCCGGGGAGCTTTCGGAAACGAAAGATCCGGAGGCCGTGGTGGAACTGGTTCTTCAAGGGGTCTTCGCTTTTTTGCCGGATTTAACTGCGCTCAAAGAAGAACTTCGCCCGAATTTTTATCATTTGGAAATTAGCGATGAAACGAATTTTCTGGATTTGGAACTTTTGCACAGCTGGGCGGAGGAACCGACATTACGGGGGGCCTTCCTCCGACGGATGCTGAAACGAATGGAAACGGCGAATGGACCGCGGGAAGAGCAGGTTACCTACCTTGCTTTAGTCAAAGGAATTGCCGCATTGCAAAGGGGGGAAGGCCATGGCAACGATCAGGTTTAACCAGGTGCGGCTAACTGGATTCGGTCCCTATCGGGAAACTTGCGAATTTACCTTTTCCGATCAGCTGAACGTCTTAGTGGCACCGAATGAGACTGGTAAATCCACTTTGGTTGCCGGCGTAAGTGCGCTCCTTTTTGGCTTGCCGCAGACGACCGATCCCAAGGTGTTTGGCCAAGCCCGCTACCGGAATTGGGATCATCCATTACGGTTCGAAGGAGAATTAATCTATACGGTGGACGCGGAGCGCTACCGGTTACGCCGGGATTTCCAGAACAACCAGATTTCCTTTGCAAAGCAGCAGGCAGGGGAATACCGGGAGCTGATCAGCGGAACGCATAATCCCCGGGCGCAACGGCGAAACCAGCGCTATGAAGAAACGCTCAAAGCGTTACTGGGTATAAGTTCCCAGGAATTGTTTGAGGCTACTTTCTGTCTGACCCAACCTTTACCGGAGGCCGAAGAAATTGACAGCCGGGTTCAAGAATTGCTGTCCGGAACGGGGGTCGGGTTTAAGCAAGTAACGGAGCGTTTAAGCGGGGAACTCCGGGAGATTACTCGTTTTACCGGACGGCGGGGGGTTACGGCTAAAGATGCCATCGAGCCCAGAGCTTTGGAACGGTTGGAAGCGGAAATTCAGGCAATCGAAACAGCATTGGAACGGGACAAAGGCCTTGTTGACCAATTAGAAACCTACCGTCGGCATCTGGCTGAAGAAGAACAACGCCGGACGGAACTGGCGCAAACTCTGGCTACCCGAGAACAGATGTTGACCCTTTGGGCCCAGTGGCAGCAGTTGAAAAAGAGTTACCAGGCCGCCCAGGTCGTTTATACACAAGTAGATAAGAGTAAAGCACAAGCGCAAGAACTCGACGACGAGCGACGCCGGGTTGACGAAAGAAAAGCCACTTGCGCTTGGGGCCCGCAGGCACCGGTACGGACGGCGGAGATCCTTAGTGAACTGGAGGCCATTGCCGAACAAAAGGCCGATCTTAGTCGGGAAATTGCCGAACTGGAAGCAAACGGGGTCACAGACATACAGGAAGAGGAAGCCCAGAACGGGCAGGAGGACCATTTTACGCTGGACTGGTCGGTTTTTGGATTAGAACCCACAGCGGTGGTGCAAAGACGGCGTAATCAGTCGCAGGAAGCTTTGACAGCCTGGGCAGATTGGGAGCAGCTTAAAGCGGCAACGGCGGAAAACAGTCTGCTCCAGGAGGAAGAATTCCAGCTGTTTAAAGACGCGGCGCCGGCTACTTTAGAAACTTTAAAAGTTTACGAACCCCGCCAGGCTTTGCTCCGTTCTGCGCTGGAGAACGCCACATTAAAATGGGAGCAAGCCGAGGAGGAACTCCGGAAACTTAGAGGCCGGGCCAAATTACCATGGGTATTGTCGATCCTGATGATGTTGATCGGCGGGGGCCTCGGGGCATTCTTAGCCGGAGGAAGCAGGCTTTGGTTGTTTGGGTTAGGGGGTCTTGCTTTTGGGGCTGGCTGCGGTTATCTGGCGGGACGGCTACTGTTCCCAACTACTGGACTTGCGCAAGCCAAGGAGCGGGTAGCAGAGAACGGGTCGCAGGTCAAAGTGGCTGCACAAGCCCTGTCCACCTTCGAAGCAGTGCTTCAACCCTTTACGGAGCAGTATACCGATCTGCCGACTGCTTACCGTCGCTGGGAGCAAATTCGGACTGAAGGGGAAGATCTAGCCCGTGGGCAGCGGGAATTCAGCCGGCGGGAATTAGGGGGATATGCGGGACCGGCAGAGGAGTGCCCTTTGGAACCGTCGCACCGGCTGAATGATCATTGGTCGGATCTAATTAACTTCATCCAAGTTATAGCTCCCCAGGAACGGTTGGGGTGTTTAGGGGAACTGGTGGTCTGGCTTCAGGAAAAGTCCTCCCGGTGGTGGGAAGGGCTGATTGATGAAGCCGCCGCTTTTGAGGAAAAAAGTACCCACTTTAACAAGATGAAAGTACGGCAGGAGGCCAACCAAGAATATTTAGCAAAGCAAAAACGAAAACAAAGTGAACTAACCCAGAACGAAGAAAAACTGCAGGCAATGATTGAACCGCTCCTT
>ENA-UOOR01003094-UOOR01003094.1-fermentation-metagenome-genome-assembly--contig:-NODE-3094-length-15399-cov-3.272550_pt1 | contig 15399 bp, 14 predicted proteins | sample MGYA00245780_ERZ724029 | MGnify/ENA primary metagenome ERZ724029 (study PRJEB28704, sample SAMN03018315) | fermentation metagenome | biome: anthropogenic terrestrial biome; feature: soil; material... | reverse complement strand
CAAAGCAATGGGGCTTTCGGAATAGGACGCGGAGACAGCGTACTTTTCCAGTCGCTCGGGGTTGGGGTTGACGCCGCAGATAACGGTGTCGTAGCGAGCGGCGTCCAGGCCGGCCAATACACCATCCCACTTGTTGGAGATGTTGAACTCGGCTTCTACACCCAGGCGCTTTGCGATTTCCTTGGCGACTTCGACTTCATACCCGGTCAGTTCACCGGTGCCGCCTTCATTGTACACATAGGGAACCCAGTTTCCTTCAGCGCCGATGGTCAGCTTACCAGCTGCCAGCACCCGCTCGAGGGAATTGTCTTTGGGTGCCTCTGCCTGACCAAATATGGCAAGGCTAAGGCACAGGGAAAGGGCAAGCAACAGAAGAAGATAGCGTTTGTGTTTCATGGTGACTCTCCATTCTTTTTCTATATTCTACCAAGCGGTTTGCCCGCAAGGTGAGTGCGCTAGTGGTTTTGTGATTGCAGCATAGCTGCCCACGGCATAAGAGACAATTGATTGGCGCGGTCATAATATCCGGGATCATCATAGAAGCGTTCCTCGGCGATTTCCTGTACCAGGTAGCCTTGGTAGTGATTGCGCCTTATCACGTCGATTTGTGCGCCCAGGGAAGTATTTCCTTCCCCCCAAATCTGGTGAACCCAGGGTTTGCCGTCGATGAAGTGCATGTGAACCAAGGCGGTTCCGAAGGCATCAAACCAGTCTTGTAAGCTTTCTCCCACGGCGCCGGTGGCAATGTTGTCAACCATCATTTGAAGGGCCGGGTGATGAACCTCCTGCCACATCTGGTGCGCGCTGTCCAGCGAGTTAACCAGGTTGCTTTCGTCAGGCCTCAGGCTTTCCAATGCCAGTACGACGTTTCTTTCGTGTGCATATTCCGCTAAAGTACCTAGTATGTTTTGTGATCGTGCCCAGGCGGATGCTCTTTCTTCACCCCTCAGTCCCCATCCCGAGTTGACTGTGCAGATACCGGCACCCAAATAGGAAGCGAGATCAATTCCCTTCTTAAAATATCGCAATGCGCCATGGATGTCGGTATCCGCATATTGATAGGGAATACCCATGCTGGGAGATGTAAGGGATACGACCTTTAGGTTTCGGCTATCAATTTGATGCTTGACTTGTCGTGCTTCCTGCGTGGTCATGGCATCCAATGCAATGTGTGGGCAACCACACCAGAGCTCGAACTCCCTCCAATGCAGTCGTTGTTGTGTGTCCAAAAAAGATTGGAAAGACATCCGCAGATGGTGTTGGTTACTATTAGCAAACGGGGTCATGATGCTGCTCATCTGTTTGCCTCCATTGCTACTTGAGCGGCATGCAGGTGTTTCATGTACCACTTTTCCGCCATCTGGGCGTCCAGATCAGCATGCAGGCGAGTAGAAACCCAACATGTAGGAGACGTTGCCTGAAGGATATCTTTCAGCGATGCGATGTGAACGATGCCCTCCCCCCATGTTTTTTCGCCATGCCAATGCCCGTCAGCCAATCGAATCAAGACGATGCGGCCTGCGGCGGCTTGCAGCCACTGCTGCCAGCCATGCAAACTGAGCAATAGCATGCGGGTGTTGAACGCAAAGTGAATGCTTGGCAGCGCATTGGCCATCTGACTGAGAAAACCGGGTTGCCACATGGCGTTTTCGCTTGGTTCACAAAAGGGGATTTCTACTGCCAACTTGGCATGGTGCTGCTGTTTCGTCAGACGCTGCAGATTTTCCACGACATGCTGTTGTCGTTGATGCATATCAATGTCTGCTTCTCCATGCCCGGCAATGAGCACCACATATTCTGCGTTGAGGGCATCAGCGGCGTCTATTGCTCGGGAGAAATGGATGAGCGACGCTCGTCCCGCGGGGCTCTCGGGGGAGTAACACAGGTCGTAGCGATAAGTTGCGGGCGTGAAGCAACGCAATGTCAAACCATGATGCTTGAGCGCTTCGGCCAACCTGTCGGTGTTGGGCTTGTCCTGAAGGGGGATGGATAGATGAGGAGATGTGGCATAGAAATCCAACGATGCTGGACCGAAGGAGGCAATCACATCCAGCGCCGCCTGCAGCGTGTGGCCGCGTAGTAAGCTGTTGCTCACCAACAACTCCCTTACCATCTCTCGTCCCTCAGTTACTTGATTTCGCCGGGGTAGCCATCATCGCACAGTTCGAACCAGATATAATCATACTTTTGCCCCGCTTGGGCCGTGCTTCCGTGGGAATATCCGCGGGGTGTGAAGCTCAGGTCACCGCTTTGCATTTCATAGGTCTGGTTGCCTGCTGTATAGGCCATGTGAGAACCCGGAAGCATGAAGTACCATTGTGTCAACTCGTTGTGAATGTGTTGGCCAATCACGGCGGGGCCAGTTCCCAATACAGCACCCATGCTTAGGCGACCCAGGTTGCGGTGCTCCAAAAGCATTAAGGAGGTGGTATCCTCGCGTTTGAAGTCCTCCACATAGGTCCAACCTTGCGAGAGCGGGCGGAAACGAGGCAGCGACATTCTGGACTCAACCAGACAAGTCTTGTCATAATCGCTTAGTTCAGTAACGATGTGCAGATACTCCAGAGGCGCGTCGCTGTCCGCGCTGCATCGAATCTCAAAGGACTCGCGATCGAATTCCGGCACGAAGATGGTTGGCTCGGTGATGTTGAAGGCGCGCCTTGGGGTAGTGATATAGCCTTTGCCAGCGTAGAAGACGAACAACTGGTTGTGTTGCTTGTTGCTGTATGTTTGGGGCTTGACGCAGTGGTTCGGCTGCAGGGCGCAGCGCTCAAAGTGAGCTTGGTCATACACCCCTTCCATGATTTTCTGGGCAGCGAACCCGTCCTGGAACGAATAGTGTGTGTCTGCATAGCGGTGAATGACTACTTCCGGCATCTTCTTTCTCCTTAAATGTATGATAGATAAAGTTAGGCCTGAGCCAGCATTTTGCTGAGGAATGAACGGGTACGCTCATGTGCAGGGTTGACAAACATGTGGCTTGGCGGTCCCTCTTCCACGACAACCCCGTCGTCCATGAAGATGACCCGATCACTGGCCTCCTTGGCGAAACCCATTTCGTGGGTGACAATCATCATGGTCATGCCTTCTCGCACTAGGTTTTTGATGACATCCAAAACCTCGCCTACCATCTCGGGGTCCAAAGCGGAGGTTGGTTCGTCAAATAACATCAACTCCGGCTGCATGCAAAGGGCACGCGCAATGGCTACGCGTTGCTGTTGGCCGCCGGAAAGCTGCGCGGGATAAGCTTTGCACTTCTCCGGCAGGCCGACTGTGGTGAGTAAGGCCATTGCCCTATCCTCAGCTTCCTTGCGAGAGACATTCTTCACCTTCATGGGGGCCAGCGTCAGGTTATCCAGCACCGTTAGATGAGGAAAAAGATTGAACTGCTGAAAGACCATCCCCATTAATTGTCGGGCTTGATTGGCCTGGGGGGTATGGTTATTGACCAGATTAATTCCCTCAAAAATGATTTCGCCGCCAGCAGGCGATTCCAAATCATTGAGGCAACGCAACAGCGTACTCTTTCCTGAGCCTGAGGGTCCGATGACGCTGACGACCTCACCTTCGGCCACGGAAAGATTGATGTCGCGAAGAACTTCCAGTGAACCGAAGGATTTTCGAAGATTCCTGATTTCTATCACAGGTGCCCCCTTCTCCCGGGCTGGGAATTGAGAGAGTATGTAAGCGCTTACAATTAGTATATATGCTCCTTCTGGTTTCGTCAATATGTAGTTTGTGTGTTTGTTGTTTTGTTTAGATGGAAGGTGAATAACTTTTGCGTCGTACAATGCTTGCGGGCAGTTTTGTCGTGACTGGCGGCGTCTTGCCTGCCAGTGCATCAGCCAGAAGACTGCAAGCTTTTTCACACAGGCGATTGAAGTGACTGTCAATACTGCTGAGTTCAGGCGTGCAACATTGGGCAAAGCGTGTGTTGTTATAGCCAATGACCGGCATTTGCATCTGGTGCTTTTCCAGTGCTTTCAGCGCTCCGATGGCCAAAACATCATCGGCGGACAGGATGGCGGAGAAGTTCGTGCCATCAATAATGGCCTTATCTACCGCTGTGTAAGCCGCCCGCAGGGCATCTTCGGCGGGTTGAATGCGCACATGGGTATATGGTTTCGACGGCCCACTCACATCATGTGCATCCAAAAACCCCTGCAATTTCTGCATACCGCTGAACGTATCGGTGTCATTCAGATATAGCAAATTAGAAAACCCGTTTTGTAATAGTTCAGCGGTGATGTCACGCATGGCGCCATATTCGTCCGCAAAAACACTGTATACGCCCGGCGCTTCGACCAGACCGTTGACTACGACGATGGGAACGCTTTGAGCGATTTCTGCAAATGCAGATGGGGCAGTGTGCGCTTTGGCATCTGAGCCGACGACAATCACACCATCCACCTGCTTGGCGGCAAGGATACGCAGGTACTCGTCGCGCCTGTGTCCCACATGATTTGTGCACGAAATCAGAGAGTTATACCCCATGCGAATCAAGTTTTTTTCCAATGCGGAGACAATCTGGGCATGATTGACATCGCTGATGATGGGACAAAGAATGCCCACGATGCCCGACCGACGGTTGCTTAGCCCGCGGGCCATGGCGTTTGGCACATAGCCGTAAGCATCAATCACCTGTTGCACCCTGAGGCGGCTTTGCTCGCTTACACGATCAGGTTGATTCAGGACCCGTGAGACGGTAGCGATGGAGACCCCGGCCTCTTTGGCTATATCATAAATGGTCAAGCCACTCACCGTCGATCCCCCCTTTCCCAATCGCAGGCGTCTGTGGTAGGGCGTTTCGAGAGAACTGACAGCGCAGGTTGAGGTTCTTGATAAAACCGCAAAGGATGTTACATAGGAAGGGAGGCGGCATGTCGAATACATGCGGTGGAAAGGTTAATTGCCAGCCTTCAGCAATCGGGACAATCCGTGTGATGGACAATACGGAGGCCTCCTTGAAGTTCGGTTCTATCCTTCGTTTGTGCTTTATTATAGACGGGAAAACCGCACGACACAAGTTATGAACACAGCCTCTCACAAACCCACTGTGGAGAGTATTGAACGGTAGCACCGAAAAAATTCGTATCATATTATAGATGCAAATTTTGCAGACCTATGATACAATGTCCCGGGTTATGTGAAAAAAATGTTAACATGACTATGAGGAGGCCTAATCCGGATGACAGAAGTCGGCGAAAAGTTCGCGGAGTTGGACCGCATCATTGCCCGCCATCGGGATGAACCGGGCGGCTTGATGCCGGTGATGCAGGAGGCGCAGGCGCTGTTCGGCGCGCTGCCCATGGATGTACAGGAGGTTATTGCCGACGGCATGGGCAAGACCTTGAGCGAAGTCTATGGCGTGGCGACCTTTTACGCGCAGTTCGCGCTGGCGCCCAAGGGCAAGTATGTGATCAGCGTCTGCATGGGGACAGCCTGTTATGTTAAGGGCGCGCAGGCGGTGCTGGACAAGCTGTCCGAGTACCTGGAGATCCCCGTGGGCGAGACCACGGAGGACGGGGAATTTACGCTGGATGCCACGCGCTGCATCGGCGCCTGCGGCCTGGCCCCTGTGATGACCGTCAACGATGACGTGTATGGCCGGGTGACGCCCGACCAGGTAGCCGGCATCCTGGACAAGTACCGCGCCTGATGCGCGACCTGTCGCTGCACCTGCTGGACCTGGCGGAGAACAGCCTGCGGGCCGATGCCTCCCTGATCAGCCTGGCGCTGAGCCTTCAAGAAGATGGGGCGCTGGACGTGGTGTTGGAAGACGATGGCCGGGGCATGGAGCAGAGCTTCGCGCAGCGGGCGGCGGACCCTTTTGCCACCACCCGCACCACCCGTAAGGTGGGCCTGGGGCTGCCGCTGGCGGCCGCCAACGCGGAGAAGACCGGCGGCTTTCTGCGGCTGGACAGCCTGCCAGGCCAAGGCACGCGGGTACACCTGCGGCTGATGACCAGGCATGTGGACTGTCTGCCCCTGGGCGATTTGCCGGAGACCATGAGCACGTTGGTGCTCACCCACCCCGACCGGCCGGATTTTGTGCTGGCGCTGCGCTCGCCGCAGGCGGAGGGCCGGTTTGATACCCGGGACATCCGCCGGGCGCTGGGGCCAGAGGTTGGTTTACAGGAACCCGAGGTTATGGACTACATCAAACAGCTGCTCATCGAGCAGTGTCAAACGGTATTCGGAGGGTTGATATTGTGAAAACACTGGAAGAACTGGAAGCCATCCGTCAAAAAACACTGGCGCGCATCAGTTTGCGCAAGGAGGACAAGGAGGAGGCCGTGCGCGTGGTGATCGGCATGGCCACCTGCGGCATCGCGGCGGGCGCCCGCCCCGTGCTGACCGCCTTTATGGATGAGATTGGCCGCCGCCACCTGCGTAATGTGCAGGTCACGCAGACCGGCTGCGTGGGCATGTGTCGGCTGGAGCCCATGGTGGACGTCATTACGCCCGACGGCAACAAGGTGACCTATGTGAAGGTCAACTCCGAGAAGGCGCGCATGATTGTGGCCGACCACGTGGTCAACGGCCACCCGGTGACCGAGTATACCATCGGCGCTGCCGAGCAGCAGGCCTGACGGGAGGGAACTACATGGATATTTTTCGTTCACACGTATTGCTGTGCGGTGGCACAGGCTGTACCTCGTCGGGCAGCGAGCAATTGCTCGAGCACCTGAACCTCAAGCTGAAGGAATATGACCTGGACCGGGAAATCAAGCCCATCCGCACCGGCTGCTTTGGCCTGTGCGAGGCGGGTCCCATCGTCATCGTGTACCCGGAGGGCACCTTTTACTCCCACGTCACGGTGTCTGATATCGATGAAATTGTGGCCGAGCACCTGCTCAAGGGCCGCATCGTCAAGCGTCTGCTGCATCAGGAGAAGGATGTCGACCACACGGTGGACATGGCGCTGGACCAAATTCCCTTCTACAAGCACCAAACCCGCGTGGCGCTGCGCAACTGCGGTGTGATCGACCCGGAGAACATCGATGAGTATCTGGCCTTTGACGGCTACAAGGCCATGCAAAAGGCGCTGCTGGAGATGACGCCTGAGCAGGTCATCGATACCGTCAGCCAGTCCGGCCTGCGGGGACGCGGGGGCGGCGGCTTTCCCACCGGGCAGAAGTGGAAGTTTGCCCGCGCCAGCCAGGGCGAGCGCAAGTTTGTCATCTGCAACGCCGACGAGGGCGACCCCGGCGCGTTCATGGACCGCTCCGTGCTGGAGGGCGATCCCCACTGCGTGCTGGAGGCCATGATTATCAACGGCTACGCCATCGGCGCCAACGAGGGCTATGTGTATGTGCGCGCCGAGTACCCTATCGCCGTCAAGCGCCTGGGCATGGCCATCGACCAGGCCAAGGAGTACGGCCTGCTGGGCAAGAACATCCTGGGCAGCGGATTTGACTTTGACGTGCATATCCGCGAGGGTGCCGGCGCCTTTGTGTGCGGCGAGGAAACCGCGCTGATGGTGTCCATTCAGGGCGAGCGCGGCGAGCCCCATCCCAAGCCGCCCTTCCCGGCGGTTCGCGGCCTGTTTGACGCGCCCACCAACATCAACAACGTGGAGACCTATGCCAACATCCCCCAGATTTTGCTGCATGGGCCCACCTGGTTCCGCTCCATGGGCACGGAGAAATCCGCCGGTACCAAGGTGTTCGCCCTGGGCGGCAAGATCAACAACACCGGCCTGGTGGAGGTGCCCATGGGCACGCCGCTGCGCACCGTCATCTATGACATCGGCGGCGGCATCCCCAACGGCCGCGCCTTCAAGGCCGTGCAAACCGGCGGCCCCTCGGGCGGCTGCATCCCGGCCGACCTGCTGGATGTGCCCATCGAGTATGACTCCCTCACCCAGATTGGCTCCATGATGGGGTCGGGTGGCATGATTGTCATGGATGAGGACAACTGCATGGTGGACATCGCCCGCTTCTTCCTGGATTTTACCGTGGATGAGAGCTGCGGCAAGTGCACGCCATGCCGCATCGGCACCAAGCGGATGCTGGAAATCCTGGACCGCATTGTGTCCGGCCGCGGCCGTGACGGCGACCTGGAGAAGCTGGAAAAGCTGGCCCACAACATCAAGGCCACCGCGCTGTGCGGCCTGGGGCAGACAGCGCCCAACCCGGTGCTGTCCACCATCCGCTACTTCCGAGAGGAGTATGAGGCCCATATCCACGACCACAAGTGCCCGGCGAGTCACTGCCGCGCGCTGCTGGAGTACCTCATCGGCGAAAACTGCCGCGGCTGCACCGCCTGTGTGAAGGCCTGCCCGGTGGGCGCCATCACGGGCGAGCCCAGGGGCCTGCATATCATCGACCAGAACAAGTGCATCAAGTGCGGCGCATGCAAGGAAAAGTGCCGTTTCGACGCCATCAGCCGCCACTGAGCAGAGGAGAGCAAGCATGTCAAACATTACATTGACCATCGACAACGTGCAGGTGGTTGTGCCCAAGGGCACCACGGTGCTGGAGGCAGCGCGTCAGGCCCATGTCCGTATCCCCACGCTGTGCTTCCTCAAGGATTTGAACGAGATTGGCGCCTGCCGCATGTGCGTGGTGGACGCCGGCGGCCGCACCCTGCAGCCGGCCTGCGTGCTGGAGGCGGGCGACGGCATGGTGGTGCGCACCAACACGCCCCAGGTACGCGAGGCGCGCAAGGTGATTCTGGAGCTGATTCTCTCCAACCACGATAAAAAGTGCCTCAGCTGCGTGCGTAGCCAGAACTGCGAATTGCAAAAGCTGTCGCTGGAGCTGGGCGTGGAAAACGGCGACGAGTTTGAGGGCAAGCGCAACGAGTACGAGGTAGATGACAAATCCCCCTCCATCGTGCGCGACAACAACAAGTGCATCCTCTGCCGCCGCTGCGTGGCCGCCTGCTACAAAACGCAGGCCGTGGGCGTCATCGGCCCGGTGAAACGCGGCTTTGATACCGCCATCGCCTCGCCGTGGGATTTGCCGCTCAACAGCATGGCCTGCATCGCCTGCGGCCAGTGCATCGCCGCCTGCCCGGTGGGCGCCCTGCGCGAGAAGGAGGAAGCCCCCCTGGTGTGGGACCTGCTGGCCGACCCCAACAAGCATGTGGTGGTGCAGACCGCGCCCGCCGTGCGCGCGGGCCTGGGCGAGGAGTTTGGCCTGCCCATGGGCACCAACGTGGTGGGCAAGCTGGCAGCCGCGCTGCGCCGCCTGGGCTTTGACCGCGTGTTTGATACCGATTTCGGTGCCGACCTCACCATCATGGAGGAATCCAACGAGCTGGTGGAGCGCATCACCAAGGGCGGCGTGCTGCCCATGATTACCTCCTGTTCCCCCGGCTGGGTCAACTATTGCGAGACCTATTTCCCGGATTTCATCCCCAACCTGTCCAGCTGCAAGTCGCCCCACGAGATGACCGGCGCCATGATCAAGAGCTACTACGCGCAAAAGAAGGGCATCAAGCCCGAGGACATTGCGGTGGTATCCGTTATGCCCTGCACGGCCAAGAAGTTTGAGGCCGACCGCGAGGAGCTGGCAGCCGTCAACGGCCTGCCGGATGTGGATGCCGTGGTGACCACCAGGGAGCTGGCGCGCATGATCAAGCAGGCGGGCATCGATTTCCTCAACCTGCCCGACGAGAGCTTTGACGAGCTGCTGGGCGAGAGCACCGGCGCCGCCACCATCTTCGGCGCCACCGGCGGCGTGATGGAGGCCGCGCTGCGCACCGCCTACGAAAAGATTACCGGCAAAACCTTGGACAAGCTGGACTTTGAGGCCGTGCGCGGCGTGCAGGGCGTCAAGGAGGCCACCGTGCACATCGGCGACCTGGACCTGCATGTGGCCGTGGCCCATGGCACGGCCAATGCCAAGCAGCTGCTGGAGGACGTGCGCCGCGGCGAGAAGGAATACCACTTCATCGAGGTCATGGGCTGTCCCGGCGGCTGCGTGACCGGCGGCGGCCAGCCCATCGTGACGGCCTGGGACCGCCTGGGTGTGGATCCGCGGGTGGAGCGCGCCAAGGCCCTGTACATGGCCGACAAGCAGACCGCCCTGCGCAAAAGCCACGACAACCCCGAGGTGCGCCGCGCCTATGATGACTTCCTGGGTGAGGTGGGCGGCCACAAGGCACACGAGCTGCTGCACACCCACTACACCGCCAAGCCCAAGTACAAGCAATAACACATATATCCCTGCCGCCGAATGGTCAAATCGATGCGTCAGGGGGTCAAAGAGCATGATAAAGGACGGCACCATGGCGGCGTCGTCCTTTGTTGTGCGGTTGCGGATGTTGTGTCCGGGTATCGTTTGCTCGTCCAATGCAAGGCGCCTCGTCAACGGAGATGTGCTTGGGTATGCAAAAGGGCTGCCGTGACGGCAGCCCTTGGGTGTTGAGGAATGAAGTAGTGATAGCCGATGCTGTTACGCCTTCGCCCGCCGCTGCGGCCGCAGGGCTTCCTTCAGCACCTTGAAGATGTTCGTCTTGTTGCCGTAGTTGAGGCTGCCCCAGCGGTAGATTTTGATGGACAGCCAGGCGAACAGCGCCACCGTCAGCAGCATCAGCGCGCCCGCGGCAATCATTTGCCAGGCCGGTACGGTGGCCAGGCCGGCGCGCATGGGCATCACCATGATGGCCGTGAAGGGAATCAGCGAGGTAGCCACGGACACCGGGCCGTTGGGCACGTTCATCACGAAGGTGCTGGCCACATAGCCCGCGATGAAGATAAACTGTACCACCGCGGTGGCGCTGCCCACGTCCTCCACCCGGCTGACGGTGGAGCCCAGTGCCGCGTACAGGAACAGGTACAAAATGTAGCCGGTGATGGAGAAGAACAGGTAGGTCAGGATGTAGCTCTGGCTGAGCGAGCCCAGCAGCATCTGGCGAACCATAGGGGAGTAATAATCCTGGCTGAACAGGAAGCCGCCCAGCGCTGCCACCACAATCAGGCCAAACTGCACGATGCCGCTCACGCCTGCCGCCGCCACCTTGCCCAGAATCAGCGGGGTGGGCTTGGTGCTGGTAATCAGCAGCTCCATGGCCTTGGAGTCCTTCTCCCGGGCAATCATGGTGGAGGTGGTATTGCCGTAGATGAGTACGAGCATATAGACCATCACCATCAGCACCATGGACAGCAGGATGTTGTTCTCCGTGTTCTTGCCCATCACGATGGTGGTGGTGTCGGGCGCGAAGGCCTCAATGGCCGCCAGGTCCTCCGTGGTCAGCCCTTTATCGGCCAGCAGGGCGTCCTTGTGGCGCTGGCTGACAAGCTGGCTCAGCACGCTCTCGTACCGGTCCTCCATCCCCTTGTCCTGGTAGATGGTTTCAAAGCTGGTATCGCCCGTGAACACAAAGCCCACCTTGAGCGCTTTTTCCTTGAGCGCGGCCACCAGGTCGTCGCGGGCGGCGTAGTGGTTGCCCTCCTGCAGGCCCAGCAGGTCGGTATAGGCCTGGCGCTGGGCGTCATCGGCAAACACATAGCCCACATCCTGGGTGAGGGTGGTGTCCGCCTGGGCGGCCTGGCCATCCTTATCCGAGGAGAACATGGCCGAGATGCGCGGGAAGGAGGTAGCCGCCAGCGCGATAAGCACCAGAATCAGCGTGGTCACCTGCACGGTGCGCTTGCCCAGCTGCTGGCGCAGCTCATACTTGAATACGATGCCAAAGTCCCTCATGCCTGCTCACCTACCTTTGCGATGAATATGTCGTTGAGGCTGGGTGTATACAGCCCGTAGTGGTGGATGGTCCAGCCCTGCCGGTTGACGTGGTCCAGAACCTGCTGCTGGGTGACCCGGCTTTGGGTATCCAGAATCAGCCCGTCCTCGTGCGGCAGGGTGATGATGTCGGGGAAGGCCGCGCGCAGGGCATCCGCCAGCGCTTCGTCATCCATGCCCTCGATGCGCAGCTGCAGCTTGTTTTGCCCCAGCTCGCGCTTGATCTGCTCCAGGTCGCCGGTCAGCAGGATGTTGCCCTGATGAATCAGCGTCACGTCGTCGCAGATTTCCTCCACATAGTTCATCTGGTGGGAGGAGAAGATGACCAGCTTGCCCTCCGAGACAAAGCGGGCGATGGTATCCTTGAACACCTGGGCATTCACCGGGTCCAGCCCGCTGAAGGGCTCATCCAGGATAAGGATGTCCGGCTCGTTGAGAAAGCTCTGGGCGATTTGAATCTTCTGCTGGTTGCCCTTGGACAGGGTTTCCAGCTTCTTTTTCTTGTACTCGCCCAGCTCGAAATAATCCACCCAATAGTTGGCTGTGGCCAGCGCCTGGGCACGGGTGGCGCCGCGCAGCTGGGCAAAGTACACCAGCTGCTCCAGCACCGTGTGCTTCTGGTACATGCCGCGCTCCTCGGGCAGATAGCCCACGCGGTACTTGGTGATATCCAGCGGCTGCCCGTCGATGTAGAAGCCGCCCTCGTCCTGGTGAAACACATCCATCAGGCAGCGGATGGTGGTGGATTTGCCCGCGCCGTTGCGGCCCAGAAAACCCATCGCCCGGCCGGACTGCACGGTGAAGTTGATGCCGTGCAGCACCTCCTTGTCGCCAAAGCGCTTGGTTACCCCTCTGACTTCCAGTTGCATACAGGTCCCCCTCAGTTCTTGTTCACGCGAAACGTCATCACAAACGCGCCGATTCCTCGTGCATGTCCGCCTTCGTTTCGCATCCTCGCTTCGCAGGTACGGGTTCAACCGGCCGCGCGAAGCAGTGCATTATATATCCAGCTCAATCCGCTCGTCCAGCGTTTCCGAGACGTATTTGCCGTCCTTCTTGCGCTGACGCACGCACTCGGTCAGCAGATACTCAATCTGCCCGTTGACCGAGCGGAAATCGTCCGCGGCCCAGGCGGCCAGCTGCGCGTACAGGCGTGCAGACAGCCGCAGCGGGACTTGCTTTTTATCCTCGCTCATCTCAATACAGGCTGCCGCTGTTGACCACCGGCTGCGCGTCCCGGTTGGCGCACAGCACCACCAGCAGGTTGGACACCATGGCCGCCTTTCTCTCCTCATCCAATTCCACAATGTTGTCGGTGCTCAGGCGCTCCAGCGCCATCTGCACCATGCCCACGGCGCCGTCCACAATCATGGTGCGCGCGTCCACAACGGCGCTGGCCTGCTGGCGCTGCAGCATCGCGGCGGCAATCTCCGGCGCGTAGGCCAGGTAGGTGATGCGCGCTTCCAGAATTTCAATGCCCGCCTCCTCCACCTTGTCCTGGATTTCCTGGCGGATGCGCTCGGCCACCAAGGCGCTGGAGCCGCGCAGGCTGCCCTCGTCCGGCTCGCCATCGCCCGTGGTATCCACATTGGGCGCCACGTCATAGGGGTAGATGCGCACGATGTTGCGCAGCGCGCTGTCGCACTGCAGCGACAGATACTCCTTGTAGTTGTCCACCGTGAAGACGGCCTTGGCCGTATCCACCACGCGCCACATCACGGCGATGCCAATCTCAATGGGGTTGCCTAGGCAGTCATTCACCTTCTGCTTGCTGTTGTTGAGCGTCATCACCTTGAGGGATATCTTTTTCTTCAGGCCGTCCAGATCCACCGTGTTCTCCTGGCCGGAGACCATCATCTTGACCTTGCTGCCGCTGTCCACGTCCCCGCTCTGGCCCAGGCGCGTCTTGGCCGCCGGGTTGACGGCGGAGGAGAAGGGATGCACAAAGAAGAACCCCTCATCCTTGAGCGTGCCGATGTACTTGCCAAACAGGGTGAGCACCAGCGCCTCCTGCGGCCGAATGACCTTCAGCCCCATGAACGGGATGAACCCCGCGACCAGCCACAGGATGCCCAGCGCTAGCAGCGCCCCGCCAAAGCCGCGGCCCGCGTCCAGCATCGTGCCACCCGTGATAACCAGCGCGATGGCCACCAGATACAGCAGTATGCCCCCGATGAGCACCGGGAAACCGGATCTTGCTTTCAGCACTTTTTCTTGCATGATGTGTGCCTCCTTCTTAATGTATCTGGATGATATCATTGTGATATCAAAATTGTCAATACATATTTCTGTAAAATGTGCGTAAATTGCGAAATTCTTTCCAGACCCCGGTGAGCGCGTTTCGCGGCGCGGTTGCTTCGACCCTTCCCGGATGCTGCCGTACGATTTGTTCTTAATCAGGCAACCTGTGGGGTGGCGGCGGCGCATGTGGATATGTGCGCAAGGCGTTGTGCTGACAACCTGCAATCAGCAACATGCGTGTGATTATATCGGCCAAAAGTGGTCAACAATATCACATATTTGATTGATTATTATCCCCACAAAGGATATAATTATCAAAGATAATGCCGTAGTTGTCGTGCGAAAACGCGCAGCCGCCCGGGCGGGATTACAGGAGGGGCTATGCGTACGCGAACAAGATTGGATTTTCGTGCGGTGACAAGCAAATTCTTCAGGCGTTCTTCTATCCTGCGGTGGGCTTTTATGCTCACTCTTTTGGTATGGTTGATGCCACTGGCCGGCAGAGCCGCGATAGTTACGGAAAGGGGCCCCGCCTATAGCGATTACCCCATCAATGTCTCCCTGGATGCGAGGCGGGGGACAACGATTAGCCCCACCGGCCTGCCATATACCATTGGACAACGGCCTGTGGGGCGCATCCGTCTGACGGTAGATGAGGAAGCCCAATGGAATGGCGGCGTGCTTCAAGGCGCGTATGTCACCGTGACCGTTCCGGAATCTGAATTGATTACCGAGCCGGAGTTGGCTCTGAACAACATCCTCTTTGAGAGGACCCCGCCGGATTACGTCACCACGTCGGTCAAGTTTCAATATATCGAGGGAACCGGTGTCGTGTTCCGTATCAACCTGGCGGATCTGACGGCCAACAGCGTGCTCAGCACTGTAGATTTTTATATGAATTTCTCTCGTCGGGTAATCCCAAACGGCTTTGTCCAAACGCCGACCATATCGATGTATGACGGCGAGAACCGATTGATATCCTCCGTGAAGGGCGTCGAGTTTGAGATGCGCTCGTCCCCGCCTACACTCACCAAGTACGTTGGCTCCAACATCAACCAGACAGCGGCTACAAACGGCCAGAGTTATTACGGCGGCGTGGTCAACGCCGAGCATACTGCCATTGAAGCGGCGCAGGACGTAGCCTTCATGTACAAGCTGAGCAAGACGGATGACTCGCTTGCCTCGCTATCCCCGCCCCGCATTGTCCGCGTGGTGATAACCGACACGCTGCCCACCTACACCGATGCCAATGGCGAAACGAAAACGGCCGTATTTGAGCCTTCCAAGAACCCGGGCTGGACGCTGAGCGCGGACGGAACGCAGGTCACCTACAAAGATATACAGGGAAGTACAGAGCCGTCCCCCGGCAGCGATTTGTTTGATACTGGTCTGCCCCCAGTCTTTGTGCCAACCAGTGAGTTAGTAAAGACCGTTTCCTGGCACCCGCATTCCTTCATAGGCT
>ENA-UOOR01003092-UOOR01003092.1-fermentation-metagenome-genome-assembly--contig:-NODE-3092-length-15402-cov-2.774744_pt1 | contig 15402 bp, 16 predicted proteins | sample MGYA00245780_ERZ724029 | MGnify/ENA primary metagenome ERZ724029 (study PRJEB28704, sample SAMN03018315) | fermentation metagenome | biome: anthropogenic terrestrial biome; feature: soil; material... | reverse complement strand
GTCGAAGCCATAACCAAAAAATCTCCTGCCAATTCGACGTCGATCATTTCCAATTGATGCGTATAGGAGATAAACTGATCACAAATGCTTTGAATCCTAATCTCCCAAACACTGATCTGGGAGCGCCGCACCAATTGTAGCAGGAGATCTAAAGGACCCTCAAAAGACTCTAAAGCCACGTTGATGGACATATAATCACCAATCCTAGTTAAATCCCAAGAGCATCAAGGCAATGCGGTCATAGAAATACAAAATCAAGCCTGCTACGCGCCCCAAAGTACGTGATATCATCCCCGTCGAAACGACAAGAATAAGGATCAGCAAACCATACTGAGCAACAGTATCTAGATATCTATAGACTGTAGCACGTGGCAAGAAGAAAAACAGTAGCTTCGAACCATCCAACGGTGGTATCGGGATCAAGTTAAAGACTGCAAAGTAGACATTGTAGAGGGCTAGCCAGTCCAGCAAGCGAGCCATAGCAGTCAGCTTAGGGTTGAAACTCACCACATGCAGAAGCACCATCGCTATAAAACCTAGCGATAAATTCATAGCCGGGCCCGCTAAGGATACCCATGCCAGACCGCGCTCACGATTATCAAAGTTATAAGGGTTAACTTCTACCGGCTTTGCCCAGCCAAAACGAAAGAGGACTAACATCACAAACCCAATGGGATCAATATGAGCTAAGGGGCTAAGAGTCAGTCTGCCACGCATGCGTGGGGTAGGATCGCCCAAACGGTCAGCTGCCCAAGCATGTGCATACTCATGAAAAGTTAATGCAATAAGTAACGCTGGTAGCATGAGAAAAACATCTGCGGTTAGGTTTTGTAACATGATTATCTTCCTTCCTCCGGCGTCAGCAATAGCTGACGAGCTAATGCTAACTCCTGCTCCTTATTAGCCACCTGGCCATTGAGACGCGCCATATGTAATCTGCGCAAAATCTCTCCAACTTCCGGTCCGGGCTTAAGCCCAATGCCCAGGAGATCATGGCCATTAATCTCAACCCGGATATTGACGAGGTGCTGCCAATAATCAGCCATTTGCTGTCTAACCGCTTCTCCCTGCAAGACAGCCACAGCTACCTGACATTCTGGCGCTTGCCCTTCCAGTAGCTCATAAATATGCTGATTGTCTATGGGCTGCGCTAATCCTGCGGCAAGATGTTCACGGCATGCCGCAAACGACAATAGCATATCACGCTCGCGCTTACTTAATGCAAGACGCTCAGGCCAATTGCCAAGCTCCTCTGCCGCTACCCCACCGGAGAGTAGCAACAAGTAAACCAGCCAGCGCTCAAGCCTGGCTCCCGTCTGCAATTTTTCAAACCAATCGATATAGTCTCTGGCATCATGTAGATGCTTAATCAGTACATCCGAGCATTGTAAACCTGGCAATAGGGCCTGCCATACTCCCAATTCGTGCATGCGCAGAATAACATGAGGAGCCCTGTCTTCTGCCAGCAGCTGCACTAACTCAGTTCTAATGCGTTCAGCCGGTACCTTCTGCAGCAAATCATGCTGCAGAGCATTCATCAAGAAGCCCAACGTTTCAGGTTCTATTTGAAAACCAAGACGTTGCTCAAAGCGAATAGCTCGTAAAATTCGAGTAGGATCCTCCACAAAACTAAGGTTAAAGAGAACGCGGATAATGCCTTCCTCGAGATCAGCTTGACCACCAAAGTAATCATAGAAGCGTCCGTAACGAGTACCATCTAGAGCTATGGCCATAGTATTAATAGTAAAATCACGTCGGTATAGATCATGCTTAATATTCCCAGATTCTACGTCTGGCATAGCAGCTGGACTGACATAGAATTCAGAACGGGCAGTGACCAAATCTATGCTGATACCGTCAGGACGAGTAATGGTAGCCGTGCCAAATTGCGGGTAAGTCTGTACCGAACCACCAAAGACCTTGGTCAGCTGCCCAGCAAACTCAATAGCAGAAGGCTCAATTACAACATCTATATCATGGTTAGGCACATTTAACAGTAAGTCACGCACTATCCCACCTACAAGGTAAGCCCTAACCTGGTGACGTTCTGCCTCCTGCCCAATTAATAATAGCAACCCCTGCAACCGCTTGGGCAAGCGCTCTGTCATCATGTCGGAAAGCATAGTCAGGCTTGGTCCCAACTCTGGCCCTGGGCGTACGTTGGATTGATACCAATGGGGATAACTACGTCCATGCAAAGCTCCTAATACGTCTGTGCGCGTAACGATGCCTAGCACTTGCCCTTCAGCATCGACTACAGGCAGACGCCCAATATCATTACCAATAAGTAGGCGTTGCATCTCGTCTAGCGAAGCGGTTGGCTGCACTGTCACCACCTTGGATGACATGAACCCTTTGACTGGCGCGTGCTGCAGCCCATGATGAATGGACTTATCGACATCACGACGAGAGATAATGCCCACCAGACGACCAGCCTCAATTACCGGAAGCCCGCTATGGCCATAACGCAACATAGCTTGCCCTACTTCCTCCATGGTAGTATTGGGCGTTGTACTGTGCACCGGCTGCGACATAATGTCAAAAGCGGTAAAGGGAGGTATCAACTCTTCGCCCAAATAGGTAACTAGCTGCCGCTTCAGATCCAGTAAAGGCCTGCCTTTGATGGTCGCGGCCGCTGCTTGGGGATGCCCAGCACCCCCAAAATGGGCAATAATCTCGTTGACGGGCAGATGATTATGACGACTGCGGCCTGTCAGGTGTACACGCCCGTCCATCTCAACTATACAAAAGACTAGATCCACATCTTCAATGTCGGCTAGGCGCTCTGCTAAGATACCTAACCCATCTATGTATTGGTCAATCGAACACACAGTAATCAGAGCGCTGACTCCATGATAATACTGTCTTTCCGAATTGGCCAGCATCTCTTCCAACAACAAGCGCTGATCATGGTTGAGAGGACTATTCATGTAGCGATGAATTACCTCTAGATCTGCACCGGCAGCAAACAGGAACCTAAGCGCATCAATATCCTTTAGAGTGGTTGACGGTCCCGTCAACGAACCAGTGTCAGCATAAATAGCAAGAGCCATCACAGTAGCTTCTAGCTCGCTCGGTACTAGCTCCTGCTCCTCCAACATATTCACCAAGAGGCTGGTTACCGCTCCAACATCAGCATGATGTACCGTGGCAGCTGCAATCGATTCAGCTGGCTGAGGATGGTGATCATACACAGTGACTTGCACGTCTGATCGATCTAGCAAGGCTTTAAAACGACCGATGCGACTTGCCTGTTGGGTATCAACTATGATCAACTCATTAATAGTGTGCAAATTTACCATCTCAGGTGCTTTAATCGGTAACGAGTCTTTATATAGTGAATAGAATTCTCTAACAGGACGACTCAGGTGGCCAGGGAAACAGAGAACCGCCTGCGGAAATAGCTTAGCAGCCGCAAGCATTGCTCCTAAGCCATCAAAATCCGTATTTACATGAGTGGTAATTAACTGCACTGTCTCTAGCCCCCCTCCAATCTAACTACAATTATAACATGTACTATCCACCTGTTTCCAATAAAACCTAATACATCCGCACCATCTAGCTAAGATTCCATAAATGTCTACTCATTAAAACATGGCGTGTCATTTTGTTAATGACACGCCATGCATAATGCTCTAGCTATGGCTAGCGATTATATAACATGCAATACTGCACTAAGTCACTATCCGGCATACGTATTTTGTCCACAAGCTCAAAGTCGAAGTGCTTATACATCCCCACATTCTTCGGATTATGAGTTTCAAGGCTGCACACGATGCCTCGCTTCTTGCACTCGCCCAAAATTCTACTTACCATCTTCTTGGCGAGACCATGACCTCGATATGGCTTTTGTACCACTAAGAACTCAAGATGAGCACAATCGTCCCTAATGAAGTCATTTAACCATTTAGAATTCATCGTCTGCATAATCTGAAACAGGCGGGTGAACTGCTTGATACCGATCTCACGGCATACTGGAACTGACTTTGCAATAGTCAAATACACCTTAGCTTTGTTATTGATTAGTTGCCAAAAACTTGATCTGTCTTCCATCTGATGAGGCCTGTAAACAAGGGCTAAAGCCTCCATCCGCGCCGAAGAGGCATAGAGATTCCCGTAGTCATAGAGTAGGTCAACATAGCGCTTAAGTAGCAGAGTTAACGCCTGCAGTCGATTTGTTTCATCGGGCAAGAGATGACTGAAAAACGGGTCATCTTTGAATCCTGCAGCAAGAACGTAAGCCGCTTCATCGATGTCCTGCCTTGTTAGTTTCTGCAAACCCGGGGTACTAATAATAACATCTCCGTTTCTAAGGTTGCACTTGCATCACGAGGGTACTAACTCAAAAGTGCCGCATGGATTGCAGGTAAAACGCAACCCTTTTGTGTCACTAACTGTGCGACCAATATTATCGTATCCTGCATGCTCAGCTTTGTCAAAACTGCTTACTTCGTCTATCAGGATACAAGCTTACGAACACCACTAGCCCTTAGGGTTGAAAATCAGAGATACGACAAAGCCAAAAATGATAGCAGCCGTGATACCTGCACTGCTTAGGTCAAAAATACCTGCCAATACACCAATCGGACCGTGTGTCTCTAACTCACGTAATGCACCTTGCACCAATTGGTGCCCAAAAGAAGTAATAGGGACCGTTGCCCCGGCACCGGCAAACTTTACCAAGGGCTCATAAAGCCCCACTCCCGATAAAACACCACCTATTATCACAAACAGGGTCAGAACATGGGCTGGAGTCAAGGTGGTTAGATCAAATAGTAACTGTGCCAGGGCACAAATCAGCCCGCCTACTAAGAAAGCGGTCAAGTAACTACCCATTCCCTGTTTGCGCCCCCCCTTCTATCTGCTCAAGGACAATAGCATGCGCGACACCCGGTATCGTTTCGCCTTGTTGATAAGTAAGCGGGCTGAGCAAAGCACCTGTAGCAATCACTAATACTCGCTGCAAATCGTTGTCGTGCATCTGTTTGAGTACGGAACCAAGAGTCACCACAGCTGCACAAGCACAGCCACTACCTCCTGCAAAAACAGGTTGCTGCTCTCTGTCGAAAATTCGACACCCGCAATCGTCGTAATTCGCGTGGATATCGATTCCAGCCAAATCCATTAATTCCAGCATGATGTTCCTTCCCACACTGGCTAGATCGCCCGTTAGGATCAAGTCGTAATCGGTTGGTGTGCGTCCAGTATCCAGCAGGTGACGTTGCAACGTATCTGCCGCCGCCGGAGCCATAGCCGCCCCCATGTCATATGGGTCTTTGATTCCCAAATCAAGCACCCTACCTATAGTAAAATGAGTAACCGCTTGCGTTTTGCCTGCTTGTGCAGCACTAGTAACCAGAGCTGCACCGCTACCTGTTACCGTATATTGAGAATGCGGAGGGCGTTGGCCACCATATTCAGTAGGAAAGCGATATTGACGTTCGCTCGTGCCATAATGGCTGGAAACAGCTGCCAGCGTATGCGTAGCAAATCCCGCGTCCACTAAGGAGGCTGCCAATCCAAGAGACTCAGCAAAACTAGAACAAGCGCCATAGAGGCCTAAGAAAGGAATACCTAGGTCACGCGCTGCAAAGTTGCAAGAGATGATCTGATTGAGTAGATCGCCCGCTAACAAGAAATCGACCTGCTCAGCCGTTAGCCCTCCCTTGCTTAAGGCTAAGCTCACGGCCTCTTTCATCATCGCTCGTTCACATGCTTCCCAACTTTTGTGCCCAGCCAGCTGGTCAGGATACACAACATCGAAACATGTACCAAGCGGGCCTTCGCCTTCTAATGGGCCAACTACTGTAGCAGCAGACATGATTTTTGGTGCGCTGTGAAAGACAAGCGTCTGAGCACCGCACTTTCGCCGAGCCATCTTATTCCCCCTAACGCAAACAGGCCTTTATAATACCAACAACAAAAGCAGTAACGGTTCCATAAACAAGCACCGGGCCAGCCAAAGAAAACATCTTAGCTCCTACACCAAGCACCAAGCCCTCTCGCTTGAACTCGAGAGCAGCTGAAACAACCGAGTTAGCGAAACCAGTAACCGGAACTGCCGCTCCTGCACCGGCAAATTGACCTATCACATCGTAGATGCCTAGACCTGTTAGTACTGCAGCGATCAGTATTAACGTTGCTACCGTTGGGCTCCCGGCGTCCTCGGCTGAGAAACCCAAGGTTGTATAGAACTTCGATATGGCCTGACCGATTACGCAGATCAGCCCCCCTACCGCATAAGCAACACACACGTTACGTAATAGCGGTGGTTTTGGTTTTTGCCGCTTGGCGATGCTTTGAAATTCTTGCTGCAGTGCTTGTTGTTTCTTGACTTTTTGCTTGTCCTTGGAAGGAGACATCTTGTATACGGCACCTCCTACTTCTGCTTCGCCAAAAATGCCCAGGCACAGCCTGGGCAAGATGAGCAGCTTACCTTTAGTCGTGTACACATGCTATCTTTACATTGGCTTTGAAGTCTACAATCTGGCCATCAACCACATCGCCCGTAAAATTGTAAACTTCTACTCCTGTAAGATTTGCATGCTGTCGAGCAGCCTCACGCACTGCATTTCTAACTGCATCCTCAAAACTCTCTTTCGACTCACCTACAAACTCCAAAACCTCAACTAATGTCATACCATAACCCTCCTTGACGCGATGGAATAGTAGGGGTGCACCAACCGGGATGGAGCAGTTGTAGATATGCAGCTTCCGCCCTCATGCTTAACGAGAATGCCTCCGTTAGGAATCCTATCAACTGAACTAGACCAAACAAACCAAGCTAGTACGCCAAGAGCTAAGAGTACTAACGAAAAAAGAATAATCTTATTGCGTGTAGCGGAAAGCAGGATGGTCGGTCACCTCCTCCATTTATACTTCTTAACTGTTTTTAGTATGAACCACAACGAGCCGAAATAACCAAAAAAAGAAGCAGGTCACCAGCTCTGCCAGCAACCTGCTAATCAGTATATAGCATGCTTCCTCCTGCTTTCCTTAACCACTTAACGTAACTCTAAGTTTCTGTAATATGCGCTTTTCTAAGCGAGAAACTTGTACTTGTGATACATTTAAACACTGGGCAATTTCGGTTTGCGTTTTTCCTTGAAAATAGCGCATTTTGATGATCAATTGTTCACGCGGAGCCAACTCAGCAATGACCGTCCTTAGGGCAAGATTATCCGCCCAAGCAGTCTCTGGTTCTTGCTCATCTGTCAGGTGATCTAACAAGTAGATGGGATTACCATCGTCCTGATAAATCTCGGTTTGCAATGAAGCCGGGGCACTTGTCGCCTCTAGTGCCATAAGCAAAGTCTCAGGTTTAACCTGCATAGCTTCAGCCAACTCTTCAATAGTCACTTCTCGCCCTAGAGTTCTACTCAAACTCTCTCGTTCACGTTTAGCCCTCATAGCCATTTCCTTTAGGCTACGGCTGACTTTTATCGGACCATTATCACGTAAGTAACGCCGAATTTCTCCTAGAATAAGCGGAACGGCATAGGTAGAGAAACGCACATCTTGATTCAGATCAAAGCGGTCAATGGCACGAATCAAACCAAGACAACCTAGCTGATATAGATCATCCATTTCAACTTGTCTGTTGGCAAAACGGCCTATCATGGAACGAACCAAGCGCAAGTTGCAGTTAACCAGACGGTCACGAGCACAGGTGTCACCTGCCTGCGCCTGAGCTATCAATTGCTTGGTTTCCGCGTCTGTCAATAACGGCAATCTTTTCTCCGGTTCCTGCATAGCGACACCTATCCCTGTGTGTCAGAATTTGCAGCTAACCACTTCACCATACGAACCGAAGTGCCCTGATTAGGAGCAGAAGTAACAACTAACTCGTGCATGAAACTTTCCATAAAAGAGAACCCCATGCCCGTCCTTTCCTGTTGCGACTTGGTAGTAAACATCGGTTCCAAAGCCTGTTTAATATTGTCTATGCCGATCCCATCGTCCTCTACAATGATCTCAATGCCATCACCCTCAAGAATATTAGCCCGAATGCGTACTTCGCCTACTGTTTGGTCATAGGCATGAATGATGGCATTAGTAACGGCCTCGGAAACGGCCGTCATGATCTCGTCCAGCTCTACCAAGGTCCAGTCACCTACTTGTAATGCAAAGGCGGCAACGGCCTGTCTGGCAAAGCTTTCGTTTTGTGAAAAACTCGGAAAACTGAGTAGCATTGTATTCTTAATTTGCATTCTTGCACCGCCTCCTACTCACAGTTGTTCTAGAGCCAGTTCTTCGTTCGGGAAAATGCCCATAATGCGTGTCAAACCAGAAAGCTCAAAAATTCGCTGCACCTGTTGATTCAAGCAGCAAGCCGCCATACGGCCATCCATCTGGCTAAGGCGTCGGTAACGGCCCAAGATAACTCCTAGCCCCGAACTGTCCATAAAAGTTAGCCCCTGCAAATTGAGCAAAACCGAAGTCGCAACATCACGATCCAATTCCCTTTCGATGGCGGTACGTAATGCATCCGCCGTATGATGATCAAGTTCACCAGTCAAACGAACAACTAGAGTACGGTGCTTCATTTGTAGCTCGATCTGCAAATCTAGACCCCCCTCTATCAGTTAACTACCCCCTTTTCTATTATTCTCACAACATGCTCCCCTGTCCTTCTTTATCTGCAAATAATTCCATTAAATATCTGCGGAGGGCTTGCTCGCGTCATGGAAAGAGGGACTGTTGCGCCAACAGTCCCTCTTATCATTAGCTAAGAACATGCTTGAGGCAGTGGAACACTGCTCTCCCCGGGATAGCTTTTACAGCCCTGACAATGGCCAATTATCGCCCATTGCTATCCCAGCCACTCCTGCAATAGACGCACAAAAGTGCCAAACAGCCCCAATTTAGGTATGTCCACAGTCGCAACAAGATCAACTTGAGCTAAGACCTCGTTACCCCTCACCAGCTTGAGTATCCCTAGCTGGTCCCCAGCTTGCACCGGAGCGAATATCTTAGACGGTAACTCCACCTGCTGTTCAACATCATCCAAGGATTGTCCTTTCTTAAGCAAGACAGCAAGTTGCTCCTGAGCTGCCAGGGCAACGTTTTGCTCCCGCCCACGGTTGACTCGCACCGCAGTTATCTCCTCGCCAGCTTCTACCATGACTTTGCCTATGTAGTTAGCAAACCCGTAATTCAGCATCTGCGTGATATCCTGATAACGCAATTCATCAGAGGCGACACCGAGGACGACAGCAATAAGCCTAAAACCATTTCTCTCAGCAGTAGCACTGAGGCAGTATCGCGCGGCATCAGTTAGGCCCGTTTTTAGTCCATCTGCGCCGGAATAACCCCTGAGAAAACGATGGTTCGTGTTAAAAAGCTCTACTGGTCCCTTAGCTCTTTGTAAGTATGTAATACGCGTCGTCAACCAGGGTTTGAGCATTTCTTGATATTTGAGCACTGCCACCGACATCAGGGCTACATCTCGGGCAGTAGAATATCCTTGATCATTGGGCTTGCCTGTTACACCAACACTATCAAGTCCACAAGAATTGATGAAATGCGTATTCTGCATATTAAGCTCTTGCGCACGCTGATTCATTGCTGCCACGAAAGCCGACTCTGACCCGGCAACATGCTCAGCCAAGGCGACTGCCGCGTCATTGGCAGATTTAATGGATATGGCCATTAGCATCTCTTTGACAGTAAACTGCTCCCCCGGCTCCAGATATATTTGTGATCCCCCATAGGAACAAGCATGAGGAGAAGCAATAACCATCTCATCCAGACTTATCCGTCCCGCCTCTATTGCCTCTAGTGCTAATAACATCGTCATCAATTTGGTCACAGAAGCAATAGGTAATCGCTCGTCCGGGTTCTTACTGAGTAAAACCTGCTTGGTACCCATGTCTATCAGTACAGCAGATTTGGCATGCAAATTCTCTTCCACAGCCGATGCCATCACAGGCAAAGGGCTATCCGCACTAGCCAAGGATAAACTGACTGTGGAGGCAAGCAACACGATGAGCAAGCCACAGGATACAAAATACCTAAAGGGCCGCACACTAACTCCCCCTTACAACTTTTGCTATTAGTTTTGCCTGTGTGCTAAAATATCATGCAGCCCAAAAACATAACCTTGTGTTATCTAAGACTCTACTACGGATGGACAATATCTGCTATCAAAGGTTCGCGCACAGGCTGCTGCCCGGTAAGCTGCCAAGCGGCTTCTGCCTCTTGTGCCACATCTTGTAGTATTGCTTGGCTATTTGCATGCAAAATAGCCAGCGGTTCGCCTCGTTCTACCCAATCACCTTGTTTCTTACGCAAAACAATGCCGGCGCCTTTATCAATACTAGAATCTTGTTGTGTACGACCTGCGCCTAGCTTGACAGAGCATTGCCCTATACATAGTGCATCAAGTGCGGCCACAAATCCGGATTGAGGAGCAGCCAAAGTCAGCTGCTCAGCGCTTTTTGGCAGTAAGCTAGGATCATATACATAGCGCAAGTCGCCGCCTTGAGCCTCGACAAACTGAACAAACTTCTCCCAAGCAGCTCCCTGCGCGATAAGTTGTGTCAACTGCTTGTTCGCTAGACCTAAATTAGCGCTAAGACCGGTGCTAACCAGTAGCTCCGCACCCAATGCTAATATCAACTGCTTGACATCAGCCGGCCCACGCCCTTGCAAGACATCAATAGCTTCTTTAACCTCTAGACTATTGCCCACAGCATTGCCTAAAGGCTGATTCATATTGCTGAGCACCGCAGTCATCCGACGGCCAAAATGCTGTCCAATTGCCAGCATCGCACTCGCTAATGCACGAGCTTGTTCGATAGTTGGCATGAGTGCTCCTTTACCATACTTAACGTCTAGCACGATATGCTCCACCGGCCAGTTTCTTACTCATGATCGAGCTAGCAATCAAAGGGAAGCTGCCCACAGTCGCTGTGACATCGCGCAGGGCATAAACACGCTTGTCTGCAGGCGCTAAGGTAGGGCCTGCACCAATCATACTTAGGCCAATGCGGCGCAAGTTCGTTAGGTAGACATCCTGATCTAGCTCCGTAGTAAACCCTGGAATACTTTCTAGCTTATCAATGGTACCTCCAGTATGTCCGAGTCGGCGCCCAGTTAGCTTGCCAACAATTAAACCAGCAGCTGCCAGTAAAGGAGCTAAGACTAGACTAGTCGTATCGCCCACTCCACCAGTGCTATGTTTGTCAACAGTCGGTCTCGGCAAAGAGCGTAAATCCATTTGCTGCCCAGATGCCAAAAAGGCCTCCGTCAAGGCAACTGTTTCTGCCACAGTCATGCCCCGCAGATAAACAGCCATCAACCAAGCGGATATCTGGTAATCGGGCACCCTACCAGCCAAAAATTCCGCAACAAGCCACTGTAGTTCTGTAGTACTAAGCTCCAATCCATCACGCTTTTTTGCTATAACCTCTACAGCTAACATTGCTACACACCTTCCAAAATATTCTGACCGCAGGCAAGTGGGGTCAGCCCCAGCCACACAGCCGCTGTATGACCTATCGAGCAAAGACTATCTGCATCGGCTAACCTGCCGCCGCGAGCAAGTTTGCGCCCGTAGACAATGGCTGGCACATACTCCCGTGAATGGTCAGTGCTAGGCGTAGTTGGGTCGCACCCATGATCGGCCGTAATAATCAGCAGATCATCAGCAGTTAATGCAGTTAGTAAATCAGGCAGTGCTTGGTCGAATTCCTGCAAAGCGACTGCATAACCTTTAGCATCGTTGCGATGCCCATAGAGGGAATCAAAATCAACCAAATTTGTGAAGATAAGGCTCCCCTCACCTTCCTTAATCAAGCGGAGAGTCGCCTCAATGCCTGCTTGGTTGTTCGCTGTTTTTTGGTTCTTAGTGATACCACTTCCCGCGAAAATATCATGAATCTTCCCTACCCCGAATACCTGCCCGCCTGACTCTGTAATCCGATTCAAAAGCGTGTAGCCTGGGCTGGCGGAAAAATCTCGACGTCGGCTGGTTCGTTGGTACTTAGGGTGCTCGCCTATGAACGGTCGCGCAATAACTCTAGCGACCTTGTGCTCCGACTGTAGCATGAAGTCATGGGTAAGCTCGCAAATACGGTATAATTCCTCAAGCGGCACGACCTCTTCATGAGCAGCTATCTGAAGAACGCTATCAGCAGAGGTGTAAACAATTAGCGCACCTGTGCGCTGCTGTTCCGGTCCGAGGTCGCGTATGATTTCGGTGCCAGAGGCTGCGATATTGCCGATAATCTCACGGCCACTCACCTCCCTGAGAAAACGGATCACACTATCTGGGAAGCCCTGCGGATATGTGCCAAAAGGTTCTGCTTGAGGATACCCCATCATTTCCCAATGCCCAGTCAAGGTATCTTTGGCCGGCGATAAAGTGGCCAATCGTAGTACGTAGCCCTGCGGTTTAGGTACTGGTACCAGATGCGGGTGTTCAAGCAAATTACCTAGCCCTAACTTCTGCAAATTGGGTAGAGCAACAGGAGAGACGTCGAGGATATGCCCCAAGGTGTTACTCCCGGCATCCCCAAAAAGATGCGCGTCCGGTAATGCTCCTATACCCAAACTATCTAAGACGATAATGATCACCCTTGACACTAGTTTCATCTCCTTACTAAATCAAAAACCTGCTCCCCTCAAATCAAGCCCGATTCGCTCCTAAGCGTCTTAGCGGGCCATACGATTTGTTGGAAACAGGTAGCTATGGTTACGCACGCGGATGAGATTTACGATATACTTCCTTAAGTCGATTACGAGTAACATGCGTGTAAATCTGCGTAGTAGAAATATCGGCATGTCCGAGCATTTCCTGTACTGACCGCAAGTCAGCGCCATTTTCTAGCAGGTGGGTCGCGAAAGAGTGTCGCAACGTGTGGGGGGTGATATTTTCGTCAATATCAGCCTCTTTAGCGTAATGCTTAACAATCTTCCAGAACCCCTGCCTGGTTAAGCGGCGACCATGATGGTTGACAAATAATGCGGTTTCAGAACTACGCTTGACCAATTCCGGGCGTGCCGTTTGTAAGTATAGCTCCAGATATTTAATAGCAACCGAACCCAAGGGAACAATACGCTCTTTACTACCTTTTCCGATACACCGCAAATAGCCAGTTTCCAAATTTATGTCGAGAACATTCAGGGAAACCAACTCACTCACCCTAATACCCGTGGCATAAATTACTTCCAACATAGCCTTATCGCGAACGCTGTGCGCATCTTCCAAGCTAGGTTGGTTAAGCAAGGTTTCAACTTCGCTCAGATTCAAAACCCGCGGTAAGCGCTTAGCCACCTTGGGAGAATCTAGGTGCAACGTAGGATCAGTAGCCAGCAAGTCTTCTCTAACTAGAAACTGATAAAAGGATTTTATCGCTGCTAAATTGCGAGAAATAGTGGAGGACGCCCTACCTAGGTTATGTAATTGCTCCAGATACGCACGCACCGCCTCTTTTTCTGTCTGACGAAAAGAGGTGAAGTTATGCTGCTGAAGAAAACGAGCGTAGGCTCTCAAATCCCGTCCATAAGCATCCAGTGTATTCTGAGCTAAACCCCGTTCCACGCTTAGATAAGCTAAATACTCTTCGATCTGTTGCTCCATGCGTTCCTCCAAATATCCCTGTGCAATTATGGCACCGTAGTAAGTGTTAGTATTCCACGTAGCAATAGCTAAATCCTGCTAATGAATCATGTTATGTCAAGATGACAAAAAGCTAAGGCCACCCACTCATCAGGGTGGCCTTACAGCTAACTAGAAACCGAACCGAAACCACTGCTTAAGGCTACCAAGCCATCGCTGCCAAAAGTTGCCCGCCTCTTGTTCTCCCCATCTAGACATTGTCTCCGATATAACTCCCGGGGTAGAACCTTGCTCCACATTTGCAGTCATAGTCCCCAAAACTCGCCACGCAATGAGGACGATGAGTAGCAAGACGATAATGATAGCCGCAAACCGCAGCACCTTCCCCCAACTCCTACCAATAGGCCCAATGGTCAACACAAACATGACGCTCGCCTCCCGTCCCCTTGCCTCTGGCCCAGGGCGTTTACAAATATATATGCGAGATGTCCAAGCGTCATGCCATCACAAAAAGTTCGACCTATCGTTGACTTGCGGACATTTGAGCTCTTAACGTCTTTCAGCGTAACGTTCTAAAGCCAAAACCACTAGCTCATCAACTAGCTGGGAATATGCCAAACCACTCGCTTCCCAAAGTTTGGGGTAGGCAGAAATACGAGTAAAACCTGGCATCGTATTTACCTCATTCAGTAGAAGCTGCCCATCCGAATTGCGCAAAAAGAAATCAACTCGTGCTAAGCCTGAGCAACCTGCTGCCGTAAAAACGTCAATAGCCAACTGCTGCACATTAGCCACCTGTTGAGGTGTCAGTGGAGCCGGTATGAGCACCTGAGAATCACTCACATATTTGGCCTGATAATCGTAGAACTCTGCATCCGGCAAGATCTCTCCGGGAACAGAAGCCATCGGTTGTTCATTGCCGAGAACACTACACTCTATCTCACGTCCATCAATGAATGCTTCAATTACAATCTTGCTGTCATAGTCAGCAGCTAATTCGAGAGCTTGTGGTAATCGATCTGGAATATGTACCTTACTAATACCTACACTGCTACCCATGTTAGCAGGCTTAACAAAGCAAGGAAAGCCTAGCTGATCTTCAACTGCCCTAAGTACAGCGGCCGGTTGTTGGCGGCAGTAGTTGCGATGAAAGGTTAAGAATGGCCCTTGAGGGAATCCACATTGAGCGAAAACAAGTTTGGCCATCGCCTTGTCCAAGCATAGCGATGAAGCTAAAACACCCGCTCCAACATAAGGGATATCTAAGATCTCCAGCATACCCTGAATAGTACCGTCCTCACCATAAGGACCATGCAGAACTGGAAAAGCAATATCCACCCCAGCTAAGGCGCAGGCTGGATCCTGGGCTTGTTCCGGTTCCGGGACAACCGCCCCTACCTCAAGGACGGCCAAGGGGCTCATGCCAGCCGTCCATTTACCGGCTTTACTAATTGCAATTGGCACAACTTCATATTTACTGCGGTCAACCGCTCGCCATATAGACGCGGCCGATTGTACGGAAACTTCGTGCTCAGCAGAACGACCACCAAACAAAATGCCCAATGTTCGACGGGCCACCATTGATTACCTCCTCTTTGGAGCAGCAGGCTGTCTCGCAGCAGACCGCTTAGCTCTACCCTCAATAAGGCGCCATGATATGGCAATACAACCGATTGCCAATCCTACTTCCCAATAGGTATACCAATTTCTCGGCACCGCATGGGCTACACATGCCCTTACTGCACCAACTTCTTCACCGGCCACAAAATACGTTACATGCCCCACAACTTGGCCTGCCTCTAGTGGAGCCTGTAGTGGCTTTTTCCGGGACCACTCCC
>ENA-UOOR01003089-UOOR01003089.1-fermentation-metagenome-genome-assembly--contig:-NODE-3089-length-15425-cov-4.910410_pt1 | contig 15425 bp, 17 predicted proteins | sample MGYA00245780_ERZ724029 | MGnify/ENA primary metagenome ERZ724029 (study PRJEB28704, sample SAMN03018315) | fermentation metagenome | biome: anthropogenic terrestrial biome; feature: soil; material... | reverse complement strand
AATGTTTTTGAATTGATTCTTTGTGTTTCTTTAATTCAAAGTCTCACACTGTTTAGTTATCATAGGTTCAATGTCCCTTAGAAGAGACAACTTTTAAAGTTTAACATCTTTCGACAAACTTGTCAACACTTTTTTAAAAGTTTTTTTATTATTTTTTAAAGCTTAGAACTTTTACTTATTTATGTTAACTTTATGTCGGATTATCAGTATATCATCTTTCTTCAATTAATTCAACTGGCAATTTATAGTATTTCTTTACAGAAAGAAGACTATTACTATGCAAATATGAAATAATATATTAACAGTATAGTTCCTAAAACAATCCTATACCAACCAAATACTTTAAAATCATTTTTCCTAATATAACGCATAAAGGATTTAATAGCTATTACCGAAACTAAAAAAGCAACTATCATACCAGTCAATAGAACTGCTATTTCCATACCTGTAAAATCAAATCCAAATTTCAATAACTTAATAAAGCTTGCTCCAAACATAATTGGGATGGACATAAAGAATGAATACTCTGCTGCAATAGACCTAGATGTTCCTAAGGTAATTGCTCCAAGAATTGTTGATCCTGAACGCGAGGTTCCCGGTATCAATGATAATACTTGAAATATTCCTATTCCAAAAGCTGTTTTATACGACAAACTTCTAAAGTTTTTAATCTTTTCCGGTATTCTTTTATTTCTGTTTTCTATAAAAATAAATAGAATTCCATATACAATCAACGTGATAGAAACTGTTATAAAATTATAAAAATGTTCATCCAGCCAATCATCAAACAATACACCCAAAATTCCTGCAGGAATGATTCCCACGATTACCTTAAACCATATTTCCATTGTTTCCTTCTTTTCTTTTTTTGTTTTGCTAGGAGCAAATGGATTCAATTTGTTAAAATACAATAAGACAACCGCTAATATTGCACCAAGTTGTATAACTACACGAAACATTTCCATAAATTCAGCAGAAGCATTTAGTTCTATAAATTCCTCAACTAAAATCATATGTCCGGTACTACTAATAGGCAGCCATTCTGTAATACCTTCAACAATTCCTAAAATAATTGCTTTGAAAATTTCCATAACAAACATTGTTTTAACCTCCAATATGTATTTAACTTTACATTATAAGACAATATGTATTAACTCTATATTATAAAACATAATTTTTTCAATTTGCCTACATTTAGATAATCATCCCCACTCGTTATAACCGCCCTCCACTCTTCCTAAAGTACTTTATCAAGAGCTTAGAACCATCATTGATTTTGACTAATTTCATATAAATTCCTGTAGCTTAACTACTATTATAGTACCTAATTATATCATATAGTTAGTAATGAAGGTAACTTATTTCCAGGTGGACATTCCCTCTTAAAAAACATATAATTTAGCTAATAATTGTTAGGAGTTGATAATTTGAGCTACTATGATTTCGATAATTTACATTATAATATGAAAATAAAAGTGTATAAAAAAGATATGGATTTTGGGCCAGGAGTTGCTAGAATTATGCAATTGGTTAAGGAAACTGGAACTTTATCAGAAGCTTATAGAATTATGGGCATATCATCAAGCAAGGCATGGAAGATAATTAAAAAGGCCGAGAGGGATTTAGGTATCAAATTAATTGTCACAGTGATTGGTGGTTCAGGTGGTGGAAAATCTGCACTTACTGTTGAAGGTGAGGATTTCTTAAAACGATATCATACTTTTACAAAAGAATTGGATAATTTAGCTAAAAACCTATTTGAAAAGTACTTTGCTTGTGATATAATTAACGTTGATTAATCACCTATATTTGGTGATTAAAAAATACGTCCGTTTCTCTCACTTGAGAATAACGACGAAATTAAGGAGGGGTAAGATGACGATGAAAAAAATATTAGCTTTTTTACTTATTGTGGTGATATCCATATCTCTATTCGTTGGATGTGCCAAAGAAACAGTTACTGAAGATACAAATACAGAATTATTAGTCTCTGCAGCTGCAAGTATGACTGATGTTCTAAAGGAAATTGCAGAGGAATATAAAGAGGTGGACCCAAATACTGCCCTAGTTTTTACCTTTGGCAGTTCAGGCGCCTTACAATCACAAATTGAAGAGGGGGCTCCTGTAGATATATTTATATCAGCTGCTCAAAAACAAATGACTGCATTAGAAGAAAAGGATCTAATAATTAAAGACTCAAAGAAGACTTTACTAGAAAATAAAATTGTATTAATAGTACCAAAAGATAGTACTTTAGATATTAATTCATTTGAAGAGTTAACTAAGGATGAGATTAAAAAAATAGCTTTAGGTGAACCTGCCGGTGTTCCTGTCGGCCAATATAGTGAGGAAATATTTACAAATCTTGGTATATTGGAAGAAGTAAATGCAAAGGCTGTCTATGGTAGTGATGTAAGAACAGTACTTACTTGGGTTGAAAGCGGTGAAGTTGATTGTGGTGTAGTATATGCGACAGATGCCTTTAGCACAGATAATGTCAAAATACTGTCTGAAGCTCCTGAAGGAAGTCATACGGAGGTTACATATCCGGCAGCAATAATTAAATCTAGTAAAAATGTAGAAAAGGCTCAAGCTTTCCTGGATTACTTATCAACAGATGAAGCTGCACAAATATTTGTAAAGCACGGTTTTTCAATGAAATAAACAAAGGAGTGTCTTAATGAATTTTTCACCATTAATCTTATCAATAAGAGCAGCCATTTTTGCTACAATAATAACCTTTATTTTAGGAATATATGGTGCATATTTTGCTTCAAGGCTGAATAGACTCAAAGGAATTATAGATGGTATATTGACTCTTCCATTAGTTCTACCTCCTACTGTTGTTGGATTTCTATTGCTAATTAGCCTAGGTAAAAATAGTTTAATAGGAAAATTCCTTTCAAATTTCAATGTTTCAATTGTATTTTCAGGAGCTGCAACTATAATAGCTTCCGTTGTGGTATCATTTCCTTTAATGTACAGAACTGCAAGAGGTGCTTTTGAACAGCTGGATAAGAATATGATATATGTGGCAAGGACATTAGGTTTGTCAGAGCACCAAATATTTTGGAAAATTATGATACCAAATAGCTTCAATAGCATAATAGCAGGCACTATACTTTCTTTTGCAAGAGCTTTAGGTGAATTTGGAGCAACAATAATGATTGCGGGCAATATCCCAGGTAAAACCCAAACCATGGCTGTAGCTGTATATAGTGCTGTACAGGCTGGAGATAGGGCTCTGGCCTATAGATGGGTTGTCATAATAACTATAATATCTTTTTTAACCATGATCCTGTTGAATAAATTTGAAAAAGGAAAGATAGAAGCATACTGTAAAGGGGGGAAATAAAATACTCTACGCTAAATTTAAAAAGAAATATAACGATTTTTCCTTAGATATAGAACTAGAGGCTGGTGATGAGATCTTAGGGCTTCTCGGAGCCTCAGGCTGCGGTAAAAGTCTTACGTTAAAATGTATCGCAGGCATAGAAACTCCGGATGAAGGTCTGATAATATTAAATAATAGAGTTCTATACGATAGTAGCAAGAATATAAACTTAAATACTCAAAAAAGAAAAGTAGGACTTCTATTTCAGAATTATGCTCTATTTCCTAATATGACAGCTGAACAAAATATAGCAATAGGCATATCAAAAACTGCTAAGGATAGAGCAAATATTATCAAAGAAAAATTTGAAGCTTTTTCTCTTCAAGGCTTGGATAAAAAATATCCATCACAATTATCAGGGGGACAACAGCAGAGAGTGGCTCTCGCTAGAATGCTTGTAAACAAGCCGGAAATAGTTTTACTAGACGAACCCTTCTCTGCCTTGGATTCCTATTTGCGATGGCAAATGGAACAGGAACTTGTACCTATCTTGAAGAATCATAATGGGACAACTCTTTATGTATCACATAGTCAGGATGAGGTATATAGAATATGCGATAGAATAGCTGTATATAATAATGGAAAAATAGAAAGTTTAAATGAAAAGAAAAGTCTATTTAAAACTCCTAGGACTATTAATGCCGCAATACTTACTGGTTGCAATAATATTTCAAAAGCTAAAAAAATTAATGAGCACAAAATTTATGCAATAGATTGGAATATGGAGTTGGAATGTGATGAAGATGTTAAAGATAATATAAAATATATAGGTATCAGAGCACAGCATGTTGATCATAACCTTGAAAAAAAAGCATTAAAAAATTCTTTTGAATTACAGATAGTTGATTTTATAGATGATTTATTTAATAAGGTAATAGTTTTATCTAATGGTAGTCAAAATATTTTTATGGAGTTATCAAAAGAAAATTTTAAAAAAATAAAAAATGAAAAGAATATAGATATCAGCATAAATACAAAAAATATATTGCTATTATATGATTGATAAGTAATATATGGAACTATAAATTAGAATATTATTATCTCCTCTGATTTAAACTATAATGTACGGAAATAAAAGCGTTATAAATTGGAGGAGATAATTATGTTTAGGAATCAACCTATCATATTATTATATGCTGTGATTTTTCTCTTAGTTTCATCAATACCGGTTAATGCAGATAAAGTAGAATTCATTTTAAATAGATGCAATATAAATTATGATATTCCCGAAGCATCTGGTTCTGTTAAAAATATGCCTTGGATTAATGACGAAGAATTTTTAAAAGCAAAGGAAAAATATAATACGCCTATTTTAATGGCAGGTTTTTGTGCTGTATTAAAAAACCCACTTCCTGGAGAGGAACATAATGTATTTAAAGCAGCCAAAAGTATTAAAGGTCAGGTTATTAAACATTCAAAGGTCTTTTCACAGAATGAACGCATCGGGCCATATACCTTGGAAAGGGGATACAAAGAAGGCTCCTCTTTTGCTGGAGATAAAATCATAATGACAGAAGGAGGGGGAGTCTGCAAAATAGCCACCTCTCTCTACAATTTAACAGTATTATCTAATTTGGAAATTGTTGAAAGACATTATCATGCGATGCCAGTCAATTATGTACCTTATGGTCAGGATGCAACTGTAGCCTACGGAGTTAAAGATTTTAAATTTAAGAATACTACTGAAGGAAACATATTGATTTGGTCTGAATTAGTTGGTCATAGATTATATATGGCTTTTTATGGTTCAGAATATCCACCTGAGATAATATGGAATCATGAAATTAGCAATATTGTACCGCCTTCTATAAAATATATTAAGAATAAAGCTCTTTCCCCTGGTGAAATGATCACTAAAATAAAGGGTATGGACGGAGCTAGTGTCAATTCTTCCATTACTATAACCTATAGCGATGGAACTGTAGAATTTAAAAAGATGAGTCCTAGCCATTATCTACCTCTTCCAGAAGTTATAGAAGCTAATTAAGGAGGTTTATTATGAACAATAAAAACATAAATGAAAATATTAAAATACCTAAGAATACCAATATTACTATAGGTACTTTAACAAATAAACAGTTAAAGGAAGTTAAAATAGATGATCGGGAGACAGATGCCTTTTATAAAACTGATTATAAATTGCCACATTCTAAAGTATCTATCCCCACAATTGATGCTGTTGTTGAGGCAAAGGATTGGGTTGATAATGTAAACAGAATGTAGTATAAAAAGTTTTTGTGTCATATATACTTCTTCTGGGTATATTATTATTAAACTTTATTCAGGGAGGTATAAATATGACTGAAGGAACCTATAAACAAAATCGTGAACCTAAAATTGAAGATACTGCAACTGATGTATATTATAAAACAGAAAGAAAAATTAAAGACTCTAAAGTAGCTATACCTACATCTGATTCTGTAGAAGAAGCTAAAAAATGGGTTGATGATGAAAACAAAAAATAATCTTTATTAAATAGCCTTCGGGCTATTTTTTTATGACTGATTTATGACCTAAATCCTATCAAAACCAATTTGCGTTTGTAATAATATTTCCTAAATAATCCATACTAATATTATATAAATGAAAGGGTGAAAAGTGTGGAAAATAGGAAAGCAATCGAAGAAATAATTAGTCAGGCAAAGAAAATAGAAGAGAACAATTTTTCAAATATGGAATATACTACTAGTATAAATATGCTTCTAAATTCTAATGATTTAGCTCAGCCAAAGGATTATGAATTAACAAAAAAGCTAAATAAAATAAACCAAAGAATTGAAGATATAAATAAGCTTACATCTGATTTATTAGATGATTTAAGCAGTAGGCATAATTAAATTTATGAGACAAGGAAGCCCCCCTCCTTGTCTCATAATATTTCTGTTGGGGACAGTCCCCAATGGGTATCCACTAGGGGACAGTCCTTAACCTACTTAAACCTACTTATATAATAATTTAATGATTTAAAGAATATATGTTAATTTGCTATATTGAATTTCTTAAATTGTTGTATTATTATATAATAATCCACTTATAAAATACTCGTGAAAGACAGGCGATATATTGGAACTAAGTAAAAAAAAGAGTGATGGTTTTAATGGTATTACTGAAGGGATTGTATGGAAGCAGCTGCTTATTTTTTTCTTTCCATTACTATTTGGCACCTTTTTTCAACAGCTTTATAATACTGTAGATGCTATAGTAGTAGGACGCTATGTAGGCAAGGAAGCACTATCAGCCGTAGGAGGCACCACGGGGACACTTATAAACTTGTTTATTGGTTTCTTTGTGGGTATATCTTCAGGAGCTACTGTTACGATTTCACAGTATTATGGAGGTAAAAACAAAAGAAAAGTTAGTGACGCTGTGCATACATCAATTGCTCTAGCCATAGCTGGGGGAGCAATTATTATGATTATTGGTATACTTGGAGCACCATATGCTCTAAGGTGGATGGGTGTCCCAAATGAAATAATGACTTACTCATTGCAGTATATCCGAATTTACTTCACAGGAATGATAGCCAATTTAATATATAATATGGGCTCAGGAATATTAAGAGCCATAGGGGATTCTAAACGTCCATTAAACTTTCTTATTGTAAGCTGTATTGTTAATATTATTTTGGACCTATTGTTTGTTCTAGTATTCCATTGGGATGTTATTGGAGTTGCAATTGCAACAGTTGCTTCTCAAGTAGTAAGTGCAATCCTTGTAATTTTTACACTTATGAAAACCGAAGACTACTATAAAATTGATTTAAGAAAAATAAAGTTACATAAAGGACTATTTTTGAAGATTATCAACATAGGTTTACCGGCAGGTGTGCAATCACTGATGTATACTAGCTCCAACATTATAATTCAATCCAGTATAAATAGCTTTGGTACAAATACCATAGCAGCTTGGACAGCATACGCTAAAATAGATGGTATACTTTGGATGGTTTTGGGTTCCTTTGGTATCTCAATAACTACATTTGTTGGGCAAAATTTTGGTGCTGGAAAAAATGATAGGGTAAAAAGTGGAATAAGAACTTGTTTAATAATAGCAATGGTAACTGTTGCTGGAATAAGTATAATTCTTTATTCTTGTGGTATTTACCTATATAAATTATTTACAACTGATCCATTGGTAGTAGATATAGGCCTAGATATGCTATATTTTCTAGCTCCTTTCTATTGTACTTTCGTTGCAGTAGAAATATTGTCAGGAGCGTTACGTGGACTTGGAAATACACTACTCCCTATGATTATATCAGTTATAGGAGTCTGTGCATTGCGTGTAGGTTGGATATTAGTAGCCGTTCCAATCTGGCCTAGTATAAAAACTGTTATCGTAAGTTATCCGATTACATGGATAACTACCTCTATCCTTTTTATAATTTATTATCTGTATTATATTAAAAAAGAAGGAATATAAAAAACTAATTAGGAGTTTGGTATGTTCTAAATTAAACTTATTAAGCTAATTATATAAGGATAATGATAAAAAGTACCTTCAAAACTGAAGATACTTTTTGTCAACCTATTTATCATATTTTGTATTGTAGCCTTTATTAGTTTCTGGTCTGTAATTGTTCGGATAGTTAATGTCGGATTTAATATCCATGACAGTCTCTTTTAGAGCCTTGAACACTTCATAAGGTCTCTGTATTCCATAAAGTCTATGACCTACTCTTCTCGAATGCTTACCTGTTCTTACATACTCCTCATCTATTCTTATAGTTCCAACGCCAAACATATTTTCAAGAGGACCTACATTTACCTCTACATTTTCTATATTATAAAAGTCCTTAGTTTTATAATCGACACCCATAAACCCGGTTTTTATAATTACTCTCTTGTCAGTATAACAAAAGAAAGTATTCCTATATATGAAGATGAGTCTTATCATATTACCTATGCCAACCCATAATGGCATCATATGAAGAAGCATAAATATTGAGAAGAAATTAAAAGGCCCTCCTTCAAACATCATAAAATTTCCAACTAAAAAGCTATCCATGATGCCCCAAATAATACCTATAATAAACAAAGGGAATCCTGTAGCCAGATGTACTAATAAATGTGGCTTATCAGACCAAATTACTCTTTCATTATTATCCAAAATATCTCTAAATTCATTTTCATACAAAATTATCAGCCCCTTTTATTCTAATATGAATCTACAATTGTTTAATTTCTTTAATTAACTTTTCAGTACTAAAAACTGATAATGGAATGTTTACTATAATTATAATGAATATGGATATCATATTTCCCGTAGCACCAAATGGCATTATTCTTCCTAATGTATATTTAAATAAACAAAAATATAAAATGAAAAATACTATAGCAATCAAATAAAACAATAAATTCTTTTTCAAAACTATCTACCTCCATTAACTCAGCTTTAGATCCTTATATGGTTATTTCTTTGAATACTTTCCCTTCAAGGGTCTTAATTTTAAAATTATTATCCTCTAAAATACCATAGGTATGTGGATTATTTTCCTTTGGTAGAGTAATGGAGCCTGGATTTATTATATAAATTGGTCCTTTCTTTTCAGCTCTTAATACATGGGTATGACCATGAATAAAAACATCCCCGTTACCTAAATTGGGCATATTTTCATCATTGTATATATGACCATGAGTTATAAATAGTCTCCTATTGTTATATAAAATATTGGAATAAGTAGCCATAATCGGAAAATCGATAACCATCTCATCTACTTCACTATCGCAATTTCCCCTAACTGCTATTATTTTATCCGAGTAGCTGTTTAGGAGCTCAGTTACATCCTTTGGTGAATATTCTTTTGGCAGGGGATTTCTTGCCCCATGGTAAAGAATATCCCCTAATATGACTATAAAGTCGGCCTTTTCTTCCTGAAATCTTTCCATTGCCTTTCTTAAATAATAGATTGAACCGTGAATATCTGAGATAAAGAAAAGTTTCATATCATTTTCCTCCTATTTAAATAAAGTCGGCACGCTGCACAAATCTTTTTCCCTAACGGTCGTGCAAATTTGGTGCTGCTACATCTGACCTACTAGCAATTTGCGTTAAAACCATTATAAATTGGATTAGGTAATAAATAAGGATAAATAGTATCACCACTATTCATCCTATTATTATACTATAATATATCTAATTAATGTGAAATTCTACTTAAAATTTTTGCCAGTTGAAATTTAGCTTAAATTGCTTTAGATGGCTCCTCAGTCTTAAGTCATTAGCTTACGCAAATAGTAGCAGACTTAATGCCATTACAACCATACCAGATATTAATCCAAAGATAGCTATGTGGTGTTCCCCATACCTTTCAGCTGATGGTAAAAGTTCATCAAACGAGATATACACCATTATACCGGCAACTGTAGCAAAAATTATACCAAACATAGTATCATTTAAGAATCTAATGAGTAGAAAATATCCTACAATAGCACCCAATGGCTCTGATAATCCAGATATAAAAGAATAATTAAAGGCTTTTTTTCTACTGCCTGTAGCATAATATATAGGTATAGCAACAGCTATTCCTTCAGGTATATTGTGTATTGCTATAGCTATACCAATTGTAAGTCCCAATGTTGGATCCTTTAGTGAACTTATAAATGTAGATATCCCTTCCGGAAAATTGTGAATAGTCAATGCAATAGCTGTCATCAAACCCATTCTATATAATTCATTTTTCCTTATCATCTTAACATTATTAATATTTCTAGTATTCTGTATTTCATGAGGATTGTCTATACTTGGAATCAACATGTCTATAAACCCTATCAATTGAATGCCCATAAAAAAAGATAGAGTTGTGACCCAATATCCAATTTTAGAACCATATGCAGATTCTAATAATATTCTTGCCTCGGGAAATATTTCTATCATGGATACATAAATCATTACTCCAGCGGAAAATCCGAGGGCAGCAGATAAGAACTTTTCATTAGTTCTTTTGACAAACAATGCTATAAAGCTGCCTATACCTGTAGATAATCCAGCTAAAATAGATATACTAAATGCAAAGAATAAATTACTTAGTTCTATTTCTCCCATATACTTCTCCTTTTAACCAATTGTCATCCCAAGCATACTCAAGGGATATCTGCTTCTATTTATGGTGTATTCTATATATGAGAGATTAATTCATTAAATTTTTTATACAAATGGGGAGGAGTCCATTCTGGGCTTTTACATAAAAATATATAGTCAAATTTGTATCTATCTATTAATTTAATGTCTGTAGTACTTTCAAATGGAAATTCTCCTTCTAGACTTAGGGTTTGTGAGTCCTCTCTTCTAATCCATTTGACATTGGTATCAGGTCTATCCTCTATAAGTTTTCTAAGCCAATTACCGCAATTATATTCTTCTCCATTGCAAAAATAATGATAATAGTCATGATGAAAGTCAATATTTATAACATTTAAAGTCTTTTCCAAGAAAATTTTATCAATTAATTGTTTAATTTCTTTATGCGATTCCGCAACAATAATATTTTTATCTTTTATATCATATGTCTCTAAAAATCTTTTTATATAGTAATAATCTTTAGTGATGTCTATTCCTTTTATTTCAGGATAATTTTCATATGCCACTTCCCACATCCTTTGTAATTCTTTTTTAGGTACTTCATCACCTCCATCAGGAAAAAACTTATCTCTTTTTTCAGCTGATGTATCAATAAAATAGTCAAAATCAATACTTAATATATTTACCATAACGATTCCTCCTCTGGACTATTTTAACATAAAAAGTCCAGTGTTGGCTGATGAACCAACCAACAAAGAATATAAAGTTTTGTAAATAATCAAGTTATTATTTCTCTAAATATTTCTTTAAATGTCTTCCGGTGAAAGATTTTGATGACTTTAATATCCCTTCAGTTCTCCCCTGGTATAATAAATACCCACCTTTTTCTCCAGCATATGGTCCTAAATCTATAATCCAATCAGCAATGCTCATTATTTGTAAATTATGTTCAATAATTATTACTGTATTATTCTGAGATAAACTCCTAAATACCTTTATTAATCTATCAATATCCTTTGCATGCAAGCCTGTTGTTGGCTCATCAAAGACAAAAATATTTCCACTACGATTTAAATTTGTTGATAACTTTAATCTTTGTAATTCTCCCCCCGATAGAGTGTCTAAACTCTGCCCTAGAGTTAAATATTCAATACCTACATCAATCAATGATTGCAATATTGTGATAATCTTTAAATCTTTAAAATAATGAGAAGCCTTTTCCACTGATAATTCCAATACCTGACTTATATCCAAACCATTTACTTTATATCTAAGTGCTTTTTCATTGTATCTTTTACCATTACAAGCTTCACATTCACTGACAACATCGTCCATAAATGCTAAGTCTAATTTTATATAACCTTTGCCTCCACATTCCGAGCAAGCTCCTTTTGAGTTAAAACTAAAATAAGATGGTGATATATTGTTTGATTCTGCAAAGATATCTCTAATATAATCAAATATCCCTATATAACTTGCAACTGTTGATCTGACATTTGTATATATCTTTTTTTGATCTATAAAAATAGCTTCGGGATACTTATTTCTAAATTCAATGTCCATAAGTGACGATTTTCCAGACCCTGCAACTCCAGTTACTACTGTAATTGCATTCTTTGGTATTTTAACATCTATATTCTTAAGATTGTTTGCTTTTGCTTTATTAATTTCTAGCCACTCTCTAAAAGCAATTATTTCACTTCTTAATTTATGTTTCTTTTTAAATTCCTTTGAAGTCAATGTCTCTTTTGTCAAAAAATCTTCATATTTACCTGAAAAGATTAATTTTCCCCCATTTTCTCCAGATTCTGGACCTAATTCTATTATGTTGTCGGCAATTTTTATCATATCAATGTCATGTTCAACAATCAGCACCGTATTTCCCTTATTCTTTAAATCTATTAGCAATCTATTTATCCTTAATATATCCTCCGGATGCAAACCTACACTGGGTTCATCTAATATATATAGTAAATCCACAAGGCTATTTCCAAGTTGCTTTATGACTTTTATCCTTTGCGATTCTCCTCCAGAGAGGGTGCCCGTACTCCTATTTAGGCTTAAATAATCGAGTCCAACTAATCTAAAATTATTTAAATCTTTTAAAATAGAATTTATCAATTCTTTTGCATTCGTTATATTTAAATTCTCTAATTCAATTATCAAATCTTCTATGCTCATTTTACAGTAATCATAAATGTCTTTATCCTTTATTTTACATTTTAAAATATCTTCTCTCAACCTAGCCCCACTACATTTTGGACAAACAATTTCTTTCGCATATTTATCAATCTCATGTTTATGAATTCTACCTTGCTTAATATCTTTTTTAAAGAAAGCCTTTTTTATCCTTGGTATCACTCCATCATAAATTGCCGACTTTGGATATTTATCGCTTGGATTTTCTAGCTTTATTTCATGCGGATATAATAATAAATATAACTCCTTCTCATTATAATCTCTGATTTTCTTATCATTATCAAATAAACCGGACTCTATATACCTGCTCCATCTAAACCCTCCTACTTGAAATGTAGGAAATAAAATTGCTCCTTCATTTAATGATTTATTTTTGTCTAAAATCCTTTCTATATCGATATCCCTTATCCTACCTATTCCTTCACAGACTTCACACATACCTTTTGGATTATTAAAAGAAAAACTATCTGAATATCCCACAAAGGGTTTTCCAAACCTAGAAAATAATAACCTGAGTTTTGAATATATATCAGTTACTGTTCCAACTGTTGATCTAATATTATCTCCAATCCTTTTTTGATCTATAACAATTGATGGAGATAGCCTTTCAATTGCATCACATTTAGGTTGTGGAAATTTTCCTAATCTTGTTCTGATAAAACTGGAGTAACCTTCATTCATTTGTCTTTGTGACTCTGATGCAATAGTATCAAATACTAAGGCGGATTTTCCTGAACCTGATGGACCAACTACTACAGTAATTTCTTTCTTTAGAATACATATATCAAAGTTTTTTAAATTCTTCTCCCTTGCTCCTTTTACTATTATTTCATCCTTCATACATATCACCCTTCAATTTGTAATATAACTAATATATAATCTAAACATGACACTAATTGTCATTTTAAGGAGAAAAATATGAATAAAACTAAAATATTATTTGATTTAATTTGGTTCGTCAATTCAAAAAAAGAATTTACAGCACAAGAAGTAGCAAATGAATTTAATATATCCGTAAGAACAGCTCACAGATATATAACTGATCTTTCCGATATGGGAATACCTATATATTCAAAGCAAGGTAGAAATGGAGGATATAAAGTACTAGATAATCAAGTATATCCCCCTATACTATTTTCCAAAGATGAAATATTTGCAATTCTATTTTCTTTTAACTATCTTGGCAATTATAATAGTATTCCCTTTAATCTAAGTATTAGTTCAGTTAAGGGAAAAATATATTCACTTTTGCCTAAAGATGCATTGGAGGAATTTAAAGAATTAGACAATACTTTACAAGTTAATGAATTTAGATTTAGACATGATACTCCTTTTTTAAAAGACATAATAACTGCTGCTATAAATAAAAACATTATAACAATTCAATATAATTCATCAAAAAAAAATACATCTAAGAAAATTGTTCCTCTAGGTGTCTATGCATATGGAGGCAAATGGTATTCCCCTGCTCTTGATGTAGAATTGATGGAATACCGATTATATCGAATAGATAGAATAATGGATTTTGAAAATAGCATGGATACTTTTGAAAACACTATGACTTTAAAGGAATGGTTTTACAATTATCCGATCAACAATCCCGTCAAATTATATGCTAAGTTAAATAAACTTGCTTATCTTGAATGTAAAGATACCTATTTTCTGCAAAATGATTTGAGATATATTGATGATAATTATTATGCGCTTGAAAAAACAATTGATCTAAGCGAAATCCCTTTTTATACTAAGATTTTTCTACGATTTGGAACAAATGCGGAAGTAATAGAACCACTGGTACTAGTTGATAATTTAAAAAAGGAGATTGAGTCTATGTACAACCTATATAATATGAATATATAAAATAAAGGATAGTTTATAATTAATTAAATTGTAAAGGATAACTAGATGCTAATCAATTTATTAACTTTATTAACTTTAAGTAATGTGGTCATATGTTAAGTTAGTATCAATTCCCTATAGGTAATCTAGGTACTGCCAGAGTAAGTATCAACTTTTATGGATTTAATACGTTTCAATTTCTTATAGGTAATTGTTATAAAGCGATTTTCTTCATCCTAAATTCTTAAGAAAAAATCAAACTATTTCATCTTTTAAACTATAGTCGAATTAATTAATCTGATCTTTTTCTCTTTAGATTATTTAATCTGACCTTTTAAATCATGTTAATTATGGTAATAATTCTAATAAGTGGTGATATAGGAGGTCCCATCCAACTAGATTCTTCCCCTAAATCCAACAGAAGCTTCCATACTAGATGGTAGCTATCATTGCGTATTTAAATACATCCAATGTTAAGGTTCTAGGCTAAATCCTTTAATAAATCTGCTACAAAGTGCATTATTTAAATACATCCAATGTTAAGGTTCTAGTGCATCTGCTATACACTCTAATATATAATCATCGTTATTTAAATACATCCAATGTTAAGGTTCTAGTTTAATTTTTTATATTCTGTTATGTTATTAGGTATTATTTAAATACATCCAATGTTAAGGTTCTAGTTCCTTTAGATTCTCAACCATAATAGCTTTACTCATATTTAAATACATCCAATGTTAAGGTTCTAGTCCCAATTATCAGGCATTTTGTCAACCTTTTTAAGTATATTTAAATACATCCAATGTTAAGGTTCTAGTGTTAATCTGTACTTGATTATCTGTTATTGTATTTACATTTAAATACATCCAATGTTAAGGTTCTAGCCCATCCTTCTATTTCTAACATTCTAGGCTTTATTGTTATAAAGCGATTTAATGCATTCAAAATTTCTACTAAGAAATCAAACTATTTC
>ENA-UOOR01003087-UOOR01003087.1-fermentation-metagenome-genome-assembly--contig:-NODE-3087-length-15426-cov-4.563008_pt1 | contig 15426 bp, 17 predicted proteins | sample MGYA00245780_ERZ724029 | MGnify/ENA primary metagenome ERZ724029 (study PRJEB28704, sample SAMN03018315) | fermentation metagenome | biome: anthropogenic terrestrial biome; feature: soil; material... | reverse complement strand
CATTATAATGATTGTAGTAACACTAATATTGAAGCAGTGTTTGATTTAATATTAAATACAGCGATTGAACATAATCTATCACAGAATGAAATTCCACATAATATTATCGTTATTAGTGATATGGAGTTTGATTATGCGGTTAGCGGTTATGGAACGATAGACAAGAAGTTATTTGATATACTATCGGATAGGTATGAAGCAAAAGGATATAAATTGCCAAAATTAATCTTTTGGAATGTTAATTCAAGAACCGATACTATACCAGTAGTCGAAAACGAAATGGGTGTAGCTTTAGTAAGTGGATATAGTCCTATGATAGTAGATATGGTAATGACTGGTGAAACCGACCCTTATAAGATTTTAATAGATAAACTTATGAGCAACAGGTATGCACCAATAATGATATAGTTTGAAATATGCGTTAATATAGACCTTTTCGGTGGTGTAGGTTAAACCGTACAATATTGCAAGGTAGAGAAGTAGTTATCTTACCGTCCTCATAAGTCGGGAATCGTTGGTGCGAATCCAACCCTTGCAACCATAAGGGGATGAAATAGTGTCGAACAGGTGAAAAGCCAAAGTGCAAAATCTGTTACGTGGGAGCGTAACCCACCATCTCCACCAACAAGGACTATTAACTCAGTTGGTTAGAGTAATCGGCTCATAACCGACTGTGTGGCAGGTTCATTGCCTGAAAAATGCGTAGCATAATACGTGAAGTTGTGAAAAGAGATTGCCGTAGCGCGTCTAAAATCTCATGGGAGGGGATATAGACTTTAACTTCCCAATATGCTCTCGTAGTCTAATGGTTAGGACATATGGTTTTCATCCATATAAAGATGGGTTCAATTCCCACCGAGAGTACCAATATAATATGTCAGTATGTTGGAATGGGTATACAAGACGGACTTTAATACTGCTTACAAATTAATAAAAGGGAGATGATTAAATGGGTGAATTTGATAAAATTACTCAAGAAGTCATAAATCAATGCAAATCTTACGCATCTTTATTTAGATATATAGACATTCCAATGAGTGGATGGTCACAACAAAGATTAAAGGAATATATTAAATCCAACAATTTTAATACAGACCATTTTACGGGGAAGGGTTGGAAAGACGGGTATATTGATTACAAGCGTTTTAGAAAAGGGGTTAGTATGAAATCTGCCAACGCAAGAAATGCTTTAACTCAACTTAGGGGATATGAGTGTGAAATGTGTGGAATCTCTAAATGGGAAGGGACTACTATTCCATTAGAGGTTCATCACATAGATGGGGATTGTTTGAATAACGAAATGGATAATTTAATGTTACTTTGTCCAAATTGTCATTCTATTACTAAACATTGGAGAAATACAGATAATTCAAGTAAAATAAAGGTAACCGACGAAATCCTTATAGAATCTATAAAAGCAACACCAAATATAAGGCAAGCACTTCTAAAAGTCGGCTTGTCACCTAAAGGTGGAAATTATGCGAGGGTTTATGAATTAAAAGCAAAATATGATTTGTAAGAAGAGTGCTATAATCTAAAGGTTATAAGTAGAACGAGGCTAATTCGGCGAAGAAGTATTGAACGCCGAGCTAAATGGTAAGCGATAGCGACCTAAATGTGTAGAGAGCATATACCTTGCACCTAAATTGTTTTTTTACAACATGGTGATGACGTGCTCCAAACTGTTTAAAAAAAATAGTAAGAAAATCCGTTGCCGAAAGGATTGAGGGTTCGACTCCCCCTACTGACACCAATTATCGTATATGTAACATTTACGATGTAAAAAAAAATATGTTAATATATATAGGGACGATATAATGCAACATTGTAATGAAAATAAGATTATTTATTCCCTGATATATACGCTTTTAGTCTAACGGTAGGACGGGAGATTTTGATTCTTCAAATACTTGTTCGATTCAAGTAAGGCGTGCCAATAAAAATAAAATATGCAATCTTAATAGGTTGCGAATAAAATATGCAATCGTTTTTGGTTGCATATTTTATTATGTTAAAATAACAGAAAGGAGAAAATAATGGCTAAAACAACAGCAAATAAAGTATTGAAAATCGAAAAATCGTATGTGCGTTCAAAACCATACGGTGATAGAAATACATTCAATAGTAAAAACGGTCAACCATGGTGTGCATTTTTCCAAGATTATTGTTTTAGAAAAGCGGGATGGGACTTTATGAAATCATGTCCGAATCCAGCATATTGTCCTAATATTGAAACATGGGCAAAGAAAAAAGGATATTGGAAATTATCTGGTAAGGCTGGAGATTTAGTTTTATTTGATTGGAACAGTAATAAATCACCCGACCACGTAGGAATGGTAATCAAGAAAAATTCTAATGGTACATATACCACAGTTGAAGGTAATACCTCTAATGTTAGTAATGGTAATGGAGGATGCGTTCAAATCAGAGTTAGAGAGGCAAGATGGATTCTTGGATTTGTAAGACCGCCATATAAGGGGAAGTCGAGTTCTAGTAAGAAAGATACACCAAGTAAATCGAATTCGGAGAAGAAAACATATAAGCAGACCTACCCGAAGCGTGACTATCCTACACTTAAGAAACATTCAGATGGATTGTATCTCGGTGAGGGTGATAGTGGGTCAGATGTTAAGAGATTACAGAAATTCTTAAACTGGTATCTCGGATATGGATTAAAGGTAGACGGACAATTCGGGGCTATGACAAGACGGGCAGTTATTGCATGGCAAAAGAAATGCGGATTTACAAATACTGGATTATTCGGGGAGACATCACTTAAGACGGCAAAAATCGCTAAAAAGTAGGTGGCGACATGAAACAATGGTTCACAAAAATTTGGATAGCTTTGATACTTATCAATATGCTATTAAGTGGATGGTTTATCATATGGTATTGGGCGGCAAATCAAGTGACTATATCCGCCACATTTATAAAGGTGTGGTTTGTGGTATGGTCGGTTGTGGCTTGTGTAATGATAATTAAATTTGCATTTGTTAAATATAAACCACAAATAAAAAAGGCTATAAAGAATGTAGATAAAGAAGATGTCAAAGAAGTAATATCTGATGTAAAAGATATATTGGACTGACACAATAATACAAGAAAGGAGGGATAAATTTGGCTGATAATGAAAATAAAATGTCTAAAGAAGATGTTATTGATGTAATGAAAATGGCACAAAGTATATATAATGCTGGTAATATGTTCGGAGTATTTACACCACAATTATTAAATCAAAATCTTGAATCTTTAAATAACAACGCCGCTATTCCTAATAAGACATCAATAGACGAGGCTCTCAAAGATTATAAACATAATTCATCGTTATTGAGTGCTTATAGTGAATTTGCTAAAGTATACGACCCGATATATAATCGTGCCTTAGAATATTATGCTGGTCTATTAGCGTTTGATATGCGTATAGAGGCAAGGAATGTTTATAGGGATAGTGATTATAATAGTCAAGAATATAAAGATGACAGACGAAGAGTTGATAAATTCTTTGATAACTTTGATTATAAAGATGAATTTCGTAGAGTAGTTAGTAATGTTATAAGGAACGAAGTGTATTACACATGGTTCAGAGATACACAGGGTACTTTTGATGATACTGGAGAAATACAATTAGATGATGAAGGAAATGCTAAAACAAAGAAACTTTCTAAATATACATTACAGATGATGCCCCAAGAAAGGTGTTTATTAACTGGTGCTTGGGAAGGTGGATTATTATACGATTTTGATATGTATTATTTCTTAAAGGCGGGCGTGGATATAAATGCTTACGACCCGACATTTAAGAAGTATTATAATGAAATGTTTGGTGAAAATGCCGACCCTCATTATAATCCAACTGCCCAATTAGATAAAAGAACAGGTTCTTTTGCTTTATGGACACAAACAAGTCCAGATACAGGTGCATGGGTGTTTAAGGGGGATATGTCTACATATGATGCTACACCATTTTTATCAAGTTTAGTCAAACAAGTATTGTCGAATGAGGAGGTAAATAAGTTACAAAGTAACAAGTATTTTCTTGAAGCAAGAGCATTACTGGCTGGTGAAATCGGAATGTTGACAAAACAACAGTCTGGTCAGACACAGGATAAAACGGCCTTTAATTCAACAACTCTAACAAAATTCTTATCATTAGTTAAGATGGGGTTGCTGAAAGACATTAATCCAGTTGCAATGCCAGTAGAAAATTTAGACTTTTATCAGTTTGAGAATAAGAACCCCGATATGTATTCTAATCAATTAAGCATAACGGCTGGCAATGGTGCAAGTGCTGGAACACTTTTATACAGCACGGGCAAAACATCACAGTTTGAAATGCAATCGCAAATCACAACCGATTATAATTTGGTTAAAAAGATATACCCACAATTTGAACATTTCTTGAATTTCTATGTAAATAAAAAAACAAGAAAATATAAATTTAACTTTCATTTATCTGGATGCACCCATAGTTTTATAAGGGAACAAGAAAAAAAGAATTTATTAGATTTGGCAAATTTAGGTATTGTTGTTAATCCTAGTGCTTTTAGTAAAGTATTAGATATGACACCTACTGAATTTGAAAGAAGTTTAACGGAGGCGAAATCGACTGATTGGACAAACAAATTAACAAGTATGTTATTGAGTGTCCACACTCAAAGTGCTAAAGATGCCCAAAATCAAGGGAGACCACAAGAAGATGATGGGAATATATCTGATAGTGGAGCGACTTCAAGAGATTATGATAACTCCAATAAATAAAATATTATAAAAAAAATAATGAAAGGAGGGGGTTTAATGAATGTAAGTCAAGGAACAATCAATGGTTTATATGACTTAATAGGCGAATGTTTTCAGTACAATAGATGGTTCGATAGATTTGTTAGTGTACTTGGTGTAAAATTTGCATGTAATCAAAGTGCCAATTTAATACATCAAAATATAGCACATTTTTACCCGCAATTATCCGATAAAATTGGTGAAAGATGTTTGGAAAGATATAATATTCCAGTTGAATACGCCTCAACCGATGAAGGGAAACAAGATTATGCTACCGTATCAGATATGATAAAGCAAGCAGAATCTAAAGTGATAGATTTTCAGAATATGTTTAGTGCTATGGTTAAAATAGCGTGGGATAATGATGATATAAATATATACACAGACCTTTCAGATTTGCTAAGAAAATACAACATAATCGTAGAACAGTTAATACTCTTAAACGATAAAATTGGCTATTATACCGAACAGGAAATAATGAAGTTTGACCACGATATTGATAAGTTTTGGATTATAGGCGAAGAAGGTGTTGTCTTATGATAATCAGACAGACACCTAAAAACCCACAGGATTTTATTATTGTGGACGGTAAACAAGGCGAGATTTTACAAAAGAATAATTTTCACCCATTATATATGGATATGAAAAATTTATATTTTGAAAAAACTAAAGAAATATTAGACTTTATAAAAGGTGGTGAAATTATTGGATAAAACTATAAAATTTGCCCTTGAAGATGTCGAGAAATATATAGATGATACTGACCCAGAAATGGCAATAGCAAAAGTAGATTTTTTGTCTACTAGACCCAATACACACCATATTATCATAACGGAAGAATTATTGAGGCGTGATGCAAGTTCTATTCTTGGCAAGTTTTTGATTGGCAAAATGAACACATTGGAAACAGATACAGAAGGACATGAACCTAAAGAGAATATTTTTGGATATTTTCCCCAAGAGCAAGACATAGAATTTAGAAAAAAAGATGGTTACTTGGTTGCATCTGCAAAGGCAGTTATCTCTAAATTATATGCTAATGAATATTATAATATGTTTGTTAACGATAATTATAGAGATGTAAGCGTAGAAATGTTAAGTTATGGAATGGTAGATAAAGGCGATGACAAGGAAATAGATGGGTTTAATCTTGTGGGTTGTACCACGCTTGGGCATCTCATCAAGCCGAGTTGTCCAGATGCCAATATGTCCATTATCCAATTTTCAGAAGAAAAAGCAGATGCTTTTTATCATGAGAAAACAAACGACGCGAATAACTTAAAATCATTTGCAGAAAGGAGAAGGATAAAATTGTCAGAAAATTATGAAAATCATCCAGTAGACACTTCTAAGAAATCAGTCGATATGGGTGATTGGGATGGTAACAAAGCGAAAAAAGATTTGCTCAAAGAAAAGAACTTTGAGACAGTTGGTAAAAAAGTTTGTTTAGACTTTAAGGGTGGCGATAGAATACTTGCAAATTGCAAATATCCTGTAATGAACCTTAAAGATGGTAAATGGGTTTATAATGCAGAGGGTTTATCAAGTGCTAGAGCATATGGAGAACAGCACGATGAATCTATAGCAAATAAAGCTATTGCTATTCAAAAGAAACTTGGTTTATATAAAGATGATGAAAAGAAAGGAGGGAATACTAAAATGGGTCAAGAAAAATTCGCAGTAAATATAGGCGACCTATGGGGATTGATTTACGAATCTCTTGAAACTAAATACCCAGACAAAACTTACGGTTCAATATATCGTATTTTTGGAATATATGAAGAGTCAAATCAAAAATTTGTTGTAATATTCAAAAGAGAAGAAACGCAAATGTACCGACTTGATTTTGATTTGGATGAAACTACAGGTTTAACATTATCCGAGGAGGTTGTTGCGGTGGAACAAAAGTTCATAGAAACAGACGAAGTTCAAAAGTTTGAAGCACCAGAAGATGCAGAAAAGTTTGGAAAATTTGAAGAAGTTGAAGATGATGAGAAAGATGCTGATGACGAAGAAGAAAAAGAAGAAGATGCAAAGATGTCATCTAATGTCAATGTAGATGCGGAGGCTTATGAAAAAATGCTTGAAAAAGAAGCAGAAAAGAATAAGGTCTTATCTGAACAACTGGAAGAAAAAGACAATATTATAATGGGTTATGAAACCGAATTGGCTGATTTACGTCAGTTCAAATCAGATTGTCTTGAAAAAGAAAAGATGGAAACCGTCAATGGTACTCTTGCCAAAGTTAAAGACAAGATGACCGAAGATGATTATGCTAAATGCGAGCAAAGTGGTCAAGAATGTAAATTCGAGGACGTACAGGCTTGGAAGAACGGAGTTTTGGCACAAGTGGCTGAATCCGTATTATTTAGTAAAGAAGAAATCAAGGATTCTCATTTAAGAATGAATATCTTTGGACAAGATAACGATAATGCCGAAAAAAGTCTATGGGATAGACTATAATTAAATTAAAAAGGAGAGATATAAGATATGTCAAATTGTGTATTAGTACAAACAGCAGTAGCGGCAGAGAACGTAAAAACTTACAATAGAAGTGTAACTTCTTCTTCCGCAACACCAAACGGAACACCTTTAGCACTTACATTCCCAACTACAAGTGGAAGTAATGTGTTTACAGCGGGCACACCAGCAAGTCCATTTTCAAATGTATGGCTTGCTTATTCACCAGAAGTTAATAAGTTGGTTGTTGGTCAGGTATGGGGCGGACAAGACCCTAGAAATTTCACCAATGCGGCTAACGTGCCTTTTGATGCTTTTAAACCGCAAGTAGGTGATATTATTCAAGTTACAGCGGATTTCTTCCAGTCAAGTTATGACCCGGCAACGGTTACAACTGGTACTGTAGTAGAATTGACCGCAACTGGATTCCAAGCAAAGGCATCCGCAACATCTGGTTATGCTGGTATCAGTTTTAAGATTGGTAGAGCAGAGCCTATTACTATTGCTAGTTCAACTGGTTATGGTGAGAATGTTGACGCTTGGTATTTGGAATGTACTCAAAACTAGAGTATATTTAATTAAATTTTTATAAAAAAAAGAAATGGAGTGAAAATAGATATGACAATGACAAAAATGCCACTAAACGTGGTTCAATTTGCAAACAATGACCCTAATAGATTAAGTATCTATGAGGGAATGAGAGATTTATACTTCCACGCATTAAGCGAGGATGAAGGCAAGAATTACGGCAATTATGACAAATCCGTGTCTTTGGCTGAAAAGAATGAAAAGTTAAGTAAACACATCTTTTCAGAAATAGAAACTCTTTCAAAGACCCCAATGGGTGACATGAATCTGATGGTATGGGCAACTAATCCTAGTGTAAAATGGGCAGTTGATGCTACAAGAAATGCTATCATTGAGGCTATCATCCCAGATGCCATCATCCGTTCAATCGGTATCTACACAGATATTGAAAATGTAGAGTTTGGTCAGACGGCAACATTTGATATTAAGCCTAACTCACTTATGTCAACATCAAAATCTGGTAATTCTCAAAGGACTGCATGGGTTCAGAAGCAGTTTGATACTTCTGTAACACTTACACCAGTTAACCATGATATTACAGTACAGGCATCTTTCTACAAGGTACTTGCTGGTAAGGAATCTTTGGCTGACTTTATGAGAAAAGCAGTTGTTTCAATCGAAAGAGATATGTCTAAAGACGCTTATGCGGCTCTTACTGGTCTGCTTTCATCTGCAACATTCCCAACCGCATTGAAGAAAACTGGCTATACTGCCGCTAACCTGCTTAATTTATGTCAGACCGTAACTGCATACAATCAAGGAAATAAGGCAGTTATTGTAGGAACAACACAAGCACTTTCTGCGGTATTCCCATCTTCAAGTGATGGTTATAGAGTTGTAACCGACGCTAATAGCATGAGTATTCAGTTAATCAAGAATTTCTATGATTATGATACTCTGGTATTGCCACAGGTTGCTTCTGGAAGTTCCGATTTTGGACTCACACTAAACGATAATCAGATTTATGTAATCTCACCGTCTAGTGATAAGATTGTAAAGGGTAACTTATACCGCCCTGCTTGTTAAGTGATTAGCAAGTATTCCATGTTAACTGCTTTGAACTCCTAAAGCCTTTATAACTACAACGTAAACATGAAATATGGTTAAGCGTGAATGTTGCGAAAGCAGAAAAAATATAAAGGATATTTATAGGGTTAAATCCTAAGTAAATGTAAATGGATGTTTAGCATCGACTCCTCGAATAGAGGAACGTTCAACGATTATCTCCTAATGGGAAAGTACACTACAGGCTTATGGTAGTGGAAAAATGTGGCTCTTATATATTTAATTAAAAAACTTGACAATAAAAATAATTATTTAGTCAAGGATAATCATAAGTATGTAGAAATAATATTAGATATAAAAAATATATAAGATGAAGATATAATCTATGCTCATATGAAAGTATGAGAGGTCTACTTGAAATAAGTAAGACTGTATAGAGCGTTGCGACTCTATATGAATAACACAGCGTAATTGAAGGTACAACGCTTTCAAATTCAAACGATTATTACGACAATGCAAACTTAACATCTAACTATACTCTGAATAAGAGATGGATATTTAGTGCAGTAACTAATTCTAAGATGGGTGTTATCACATTATCATAATTAGAACGATATGTAATAAGTGGGGTTATTATAATCCCACTTATTTACTAAGAATAAAAGGAGAATAAATAATGGCAACAAAGAAAACGACAACCGCAAAAACAACGGGTGATACAAAAGATACGAAAGAAACGAAGGTAAAGAATACAGAACCAAATACTAATACTGATACTAAGATAGCGGATTTAGAAGCACAACTATCTAAGGCAATGGGGATGATAGAGACATTAACACAGTTGAAAAATACCCCGATAACAACGGACAACAAATTAACAAGTGACGACTATGTTACTGTTATTTCACAATGTCCTAATAAACTGTCATTAAGTACGGATGGTTTTGGTGCTGGTACTGTTTATGATTTTGATACATTGGGAGAAATTATTGATATTCCTTTTGGTGACTTAAAAGGCATCGTAAGGAACAATAAGAGTTTCGTGCAGAAAGGACTCTTTTATATTGCTAATGAAGAAGCCGTTAAGCAGTTGAGATTAGGCACGCTTTATAAGAAACTAATATCAAGTGATGATATTTTGAATCTATTAAATCGTGACGATAAGACAATTATAGAAATATACAAATTAGCACCAGATAGTCAAAAGGAAACAATCATAAATATAGTTGAGGACGCAAAAATGGCGGGTCGCAACATTGACGCAAATGTATTATTTGAACTTGGTGAACTGTGTGGGAAAGATTTAATCCAAATTGAAAAGACAACAGATTAATAGAAGGAGGTAGATATATGACCCCTTTTACTGACATTTATCCTTTCGCTCTAACGGTTATTTCCGATTATAGATTAGAAACTTTAGCGCAATCTAATTATACGGCATTTCTGTTAAAAATGAAAGAGATACTAATAAAATCTATTCCAAGATTTACGGGGTGTATGCAATCTTTAGACTTTGATACTACAACCGATTCTTTTGTGAACACGCTAACTTTACAAGAGCAAGAAATTTTAGGCGAATATATGGAATTGACTTGGTTTGAAAGTGTTATTAACGATATACGTCAAGTTAATTTAAGGGTTCAGGTCAGAGGTGCGAAAACCAACTCTGAGGCATCGAACCTTAAAGAAAAAGTTAAGGCATATAACGCACTTAAAGAACAAGTTGGAAATCGTGTAAGCGACTATCAATTACTAAGTATGGGTGGGTGATATAATGGATAAGACAATAAAGAAAAGACTAATCGGAAGAATATTCAAAATATTACCTATGAAAGAGGCTTTTGATAAAGACGAATTATCATTAGAAGAGGCGAAATCCTATATATCTAAACAATATATATATTTTAGTGGTATTGATATAGATGATGACATAAAGTCTGAAATTACAATTGTTTTAAAAGGTATTAAAAATACCTATGATGAACTATCTTGTAAAGAAATTCACAATATAGTTTTAAGATTAACTAATCTTATGGATAGGGGGTTATAATATGTCAATGATGGACGATTATATGACAATTCTGGGAACATCATATCAAACTCCTAATGAATATTTTCGTGGTTTATCACAAGCATATTTAACTTCACAATGGGACAATACTACATTACTAGAAACTGTTAAAGAAGAAACCCAACGTGGGTCTTTTGAGTTTAGCGACATAGACGTTTGGAAAGACGGTATCATAGATTTTACGACCAACGCATTGAAAGACGAAAAGAATTATCGTAAATTGATGTTTGAAAATTGTAACCACGAAGTAGACAGAGGAAGATTTTATTATTTTGATGATAATTATTGGCTGGTTTATGCACCAACAACCCCTATAGAATTATATTCGGACATTAGTGTTCGTAGGTGTAATAATATCGCCAAATGGATTGACCCTGATACCAATGTAATTCACGAATTGCCTTGCATATTAGAATATGACGATTCCAGTTCCAAGGAAAGAATTGATAAGGATATTACAACTCCAAATAATAGCGTTATATTGATATTGCAAGGAAATAACGACACTATTCAATTCGCTCAAAATAAAAGGTTTATCTTTAATGGTAGACCGTTTATGATAAGTGGATATAATAATTATATGCAAGATGATTATGTTACGAAAGATACACCTTTGTTATTTTTCGACATTTATCTTGATGAAATTTTGCCAACTGATGATATGATAAATGGTATTGCGAATAGATATGAATATAATTATCAAGTAGACATATTAGAAAGTCCTATTGAAAATATCAATGGATTTAGCGGTCAATTAACCGCTAATGTATTATTAAATGGCAAGAATACCAACAAGACCGTAACATGGTCGGCTAATAGCAATGCGACTATAGATGTTAACGGAAATTATACCCTTAATGGAACAGTCGGGTCGGTGGCTACATTAACCGCTACTTACGGCAGTTCTACTGACAGTGTTAGTATTAATATAGTATCATCTATTGTAAATAATAGAGAAATAGTTGTAACGCCCAATACAACAACATTAAGGCAAGGACGCTCCGTTACTTTTACGGCGTCATTGTATAGCAATGGTGTTGTTCAGTCCGATGTTATTACAGCAACGGTTGGTGGGGCAGACAGTAATAATAACTATACGTGGGTTTCTCTTGGCGGTAATCAATTTACGTTAACCAATAATTTACGTTCTGTTTCGCCTCTTGTGATTACTTTCACCAGCGGAACGACAACTAAGGTAATGAATATAGTATTAGGTGCTATGTTATAAGGGGAGGTATTATGAAACAACTAAGAAACACATTTAATACAATGCCCCTTATTCCATATAACATTTTACAATATTTAATGACTGATGATGGGGCGGAAAATTTTTGGAAAGCACTCAAATATCCTACCTATGATTGTTTGAGTAAACCGAATTTGACACTTGATGAAAAGTCTGACTTGGTATGTTTTAACCAAACCAACCAAGAAAACTATAGTATATTTTTAACACAAATAGTTGAAAATATGATACCAGACGAAAAGCCTATCTTGAAAATATATAAAATCAAGACTGGGTTTGAATCGGTGACAAATGGTAAATTTAGTATAGGTGATTATAGATTTGATATTCTTTATGGCGGTAAAATCGGTGTCATAGAATATCAAGCAACCCCAGTTAATAGGGGTGACTTCATAGAGATGGAGTTATTAAAATCTTTAAACGGTGCAGAAATAAATGGCGGTGCTGGGTTCTTAGAATTCAATAACACGTTATCAAGGAATTGCGGTTCTTATTTAGGATTAGGCAATTCTACTACATACACAGGTGTGTCTGTAGTAATGGCAATAAGGTTGGCAAATTTTGTTAATACAGGATGTTAAAGAATTTATTGAACCTTATGTGTCATTAGATATTCCCGTACAATATAAAGATTTAGAAATTAAACCGATTTTAGTTAAAGATTCATTAACTTTTTTACGTTCTTACGACATATTAAATATTGAAAAGAATAGAATACCAGACGCAAAAATTATTCAAATGAGTTATTTGCAATATATAGTAGACCAATTAATGTTTGACGATACGATGACGGAATTTGGATTTTCGGCTGGTGATATTTGGAAGGAAAAATTTATAACGATTTTATCACTATGTATTGATGTAAAAAGCGAAAACATCTCTTTAATTAATGATGGCAGGTTAAAAATCACACTTGGAGACAAGATTATTGATGCTGATGATTTTGAAAATATACGAAGAATTATATTATATCAAAATATTAATGGCTTTGATGATACTCCGATAAGTGAAGATTTTAGAAAAAACTTGGAAAAGTATTATGCTATTAAAAATTATGGGATGAAAATGCCAACAATGGACGATAAAATGGATGTAGTAATGTCTTGTACTTCTATGAACGATAAGGATATAAAAAATATGACATACAGGCGGTTTGAACGTGTGTTTGAGCGTATAGTCAGTAAGAATGATTATATGGTTGGGGCATTGTTCCAGTCGCAAGGGGCAAAAGGTTCTTTGGAGCATTGGGTCTTTAAGAAAGAGAAAGATAAATATAGTGAGGCTTTCACGAAAATGGGAGCAGTAAAACAATCAATTAATTAGAAAAAAGGAGGATTTTTATATGGCTGATTTTTTAGCTGGTGTTGGTACTATAATGTTAAGAGATGGTAGTGGCAATTTAGTTTTGTCATCCGATGTATTGACAGAAAGTGGTGTAAAAATCACATCATCCGCACAAGAAGTCCGTGGTTCATTAGGCAATGTATTGCTAGGACAGTATTTTACTGATTCTAATATGGAACTTACGCTTACAAATGCGTCGTTCGACCCACAATATATTGCTTTGAATGTTGGTTCTGATATTACTATCGGTGCTAGCGTTCCAACCACAGAAACTTTGACGGTTGGAAGTGGTGGTGCAATCACTACTACAAAAGTTCCACAAGCAATTGGTAATTTGGGTACTATCGGTTGGTACAAAGCAGAGGGGTCTGATTCTTATGTTTCAGCACCGATTACATTTACTGGTTCTACTGCTACACTTACGGGTGTTTCAGAAGGAACTGCTGTATGTGTTAAATATTGGGCTACCGATGGTTCTGCAAAAGAGATGGTAATTCCTAGTTCTATAATTCCAAAGATTATGCACGCCACACTTACTATTCCAAAATTTGCTATGGGTGTTACGGAATATACTACAAGTGCTATGAGTGGCGAAGTCGTTATAGACATTCCGTCATTCCAGTTAAATGGTAGTGTTGAATTGTCATTAAGTTCTAATGGAACGGCAACAGTACCACTTTCAGGTAAGGCGTTGAAGTCAAAAGTAAATGCAAGACCGTGTGATATGTTTGGTCAATTCGGTACATTAACCGATATAACATATAACAAGAATTGGTATGATGATTTAACTGCTATGGCTATTGCAAGTGGTGATGACATTCAATTGGCGGTTGCTGGAACTGAAACATTAAGCGTTATGGGTATCTATGATGGTATGTATACTGGCTTGATTAACAATTCCAACTTAACATTTACAAGTAGTGCAAGTTCAATTGCTACTGTAAGTAACGCTGGTGTTGTGGCTGGTGTAGCTACTGGTACTGCTACTATAACAATAGTTGCGACTGGTAAAACAAGTATTAGTGCAACCGCAAGAGTTACGATTGCTTAATCCATAAGGGAGGGAATATTCCCTCCCTTTTTTACATATTTTAAAAAGGAGGGTTTTAATGGAGTTTTGCCCATATTGTAAAGTGGATTCTTATGAATCGTATTGTATTTGCTCTAAGACTGGTAACATTTGTGTATTTGTAAGACGAAAACCTTGCATTATGCAATGGAGTCCTTTAGAATCAATGGTGAATTGTAAATTAAGAAAAGAGGAGGTAGTAATGTCTGATAATGAAAAAAAAGTGAGATTTGCAAAAAATAATAAACTATTTGTTGAGATTGATGACTTTGTAATTGAGATAAATAATCCATATGATTATTGTCCTGATTATGTTGACGTTATCAATATAAATAATATTTATTATATCAAAGGTTTTGAGCCTAAAAAAACTGAAATGAAAAAGAAAATAAATAAAGAAGAAAAAGAAGATGAAGAAAATAAAGAAGATAAAAAATCTATTTCAACAATAGATGAATAATTGTTTTAATATATAAGGAGAAATAACATGGCATATATAAAAACACAATGTGGTGGATTGCTTATAAATACAGATTCATTTAAAATGATTAATGGAATTATAACTGATGCAAATGCTACTACAGTAACAAATAGTTTTAATGCTACATTTTGTGGTGGTCAATATTTTGATTCATCATATTTTGCACAAGTTAATAAAGTAATTACTACAACTGGAACAACAAGTGTTTCTACTTCATCTCAAGCTAATTGTAGTTTGCTTTACGATTCAAGTAAATTTCAATTAGATTCTGATGGTGCAATAGAATATAAATCAGCGGTATTAACAATGAATGTTACGCCGACCGATGCAACTGTAGTAATAACAGATTCAAATAATAATGTGATTCAAGCAAGTGGAGATAATAC
>ENA-UOOR01003084-UOOR01003084.1-fermentation-metagenome-genome-assembly--contig:-NODE-3084-length-15430-cov-59.085268_pt1 | contig 15430 bp, 18 predicted proteins | sample MGYA00245780_ERZ724029 | MGnify/ENA primary metagenome ERZ724029 (study PRJEB28704, sample SAMN03018315) | fermentation metagenome | biome: anthropogenic terrestrial biome; feature: soil... | reverse complement strand
GTCTCCTTTTTTGATAGCTTACTCCTATGGTCATATGATACAAACTTAAAATAATATCAGCTAAGATAAATAAAGAACAGCCCCTTACACAAGGGGCTGTTCTTTATCCCATCGGGAAAGCTGATCTTCGGACAGATATGTGACCATGGGCCGGGGACTGGAAACACCTGAAACTCTTTGACAAAATCGGCACTTTCAAAATGCTGGAACAAAAAGCATTTAAAGGCAGTAAATAATGAGAAAATACATTGTCTCTATCTTGGGACGCCCAAACGTGGGAAAATCCACATTGTTCAATCGGCTGTGCCGCAAGCGTAATGCCATCGTAGATTTCGAGGCCGGAATCACCAGGGACCGCAAGTATGAAGATGTGGAGTGGAACGGAAAGGTGTTCAAACTGATCGATACCGGTGGCATCGTTTATGACAGCAACGACCCTATGGATAAAAACATAATGAATCAGGCACTGCTGGCCATCGACGAGAGTGATCTGATTATCTTTATGGTGGATGCTCAGACCGGTACGACAGACTTGGATCAAGCCATAGCAAAGCTGCTGTTTCCGCACCGAGACAAGGTGGTTCTAACTGCGAATAAAGCCGATAGCGAAAAGCTGGAATGGGAAGTATATGACTTCTTGCAGCTTGGCTTTGGAGACGCCTTTCCCATCTCGGCATCCCACGGTCGTAATACCGGAGATTTTTTGGACGAGCTGATCAATAGAATGCCGGACACCATGGACGCCGGTATTGAAGAAAAAAAGGAAAACACCAGAATCGCAGTTGTGGGCAAACCAAATGTGGGGAAATCCTCTATAGTAAACCTGCTTTTGGGAGAAGCCAAGCAGATAGTGACCGATATCCCCGGAACCACCAGAGACAGCATCGATACGCTGTTTCGCTATCATGGCAAGGATTACACTCTGATCGATACCGCCGGATTACGCCGCAAAAAGAAAGTGACTTACGGCGTGGAGTACTTTAGCGTGATGCGCACAATTGAGGCTGTGGACCGCTGCGACATAGTAGTACTGGTACTGGCTGCCGACGAAGAGATCAGTACTCAGGATCTCAAGATCGCCAGCTACGCTCAACGCAAGATGAAAGAAATCCTGATAGTATACAACAAATGGGATTTGGTGCCCAAAAATACCGCAACCACGGGCGAATTCATCAAGAACCTGCATTATGAAATGCCCTTTTTGCAGTTTGCCCCGGTTATTTTCATCTCCGCAAAGACCCATCAGCGCATCCACAAAGTGATGGAATCTGTAGTGGCGATAGAAGAAGAAAGCCAAAAGCGGATCCCAACTTCCGAATTGAACCATTTCATGGAAACCGTAATCTCACACCGGCCCCCGACTCACCCTACCGGTCGCCATATCAAGATTTTCTACATCACGCAGGCCTCGGTCAAGCCGCCTGTCTTTGTGTTTTTCTGCAACTCTCCGGCCTTAATCACCGAGAATTACCGCAAATTCCTGCACAACCAGTTGCGCGAGGTGTTCTCCTTTTCCGGAGTATCGATAAAACTAATCTTCAAAGGGCGAAAAGAAGAGGATTCGGATAATGGTAGGTCCTGAGTATTGGATGCCGGTATTGGCCTATTTTTTGGGCAGTATTCCAATGGGTTGGCTGGTAGCCAAGGTATTCTATCACAAAGATATTCGCAAAGAAGGCAGTGGCAATATAGGCGCTACCAATGCTTTGAGGCAGTTTGGAACCGGCGTGGGCGTGTTTGTGTTGATGATGGATGTACTGAAAGGGATTGCCGCCGTGCTATTGGCCCGCCACTTCCTTGGCCTGGCCCATCCTCTGGTTTCTGTGTGCGGACTCTTTGCCATCTTGGGGCATATATATAGTATCTGGTTAAAATTCAAAGGCGGCAAGGGAGTAGCTACTGCCGCCGGTGTATTTGCCGCATTGGCTCCAATATGCCTGATCATCGCGCTGTTGGTCTTCATATTGGTGGTTGCACGCAGCCGTTTTGTATCCCTGGGTTCCGTTCTTGCCGCAGCTGTTTTTGGCATCTGCACATATCTGATGGAGCTGGTCAAGCCTAAACCCGATTGGGGGCTGTTGATCCTGAGCACATTGATTGTGTTGATGATCATTCTGCGGCATACCGAGAATATCAAACGCCTTATGAAAGGTAAAGAAAACAAAATAAGCTTCAGTAAAAAAGGAAGATCCTGATGTGTGGAATACTTGGTGTATTTGGCAATTCTGACGCGGCAAAATTTGCTGCTTTGGGGCTCTTTGCCATTCAACACAGAGGGCAGGAAAGCTGTGGCATGGCTGTATCTGATGGCAAAGTGATACGCCTACGGAAAAAAATGGGGCTGGTAAAGGACGTTTTTAACGAAAGTGAATTGACAAAGCTACCGGGAACAGTGGCGGTGGGGCATGTACGATATCCCACCAAAGGCTCTGCCACGGAATTCAATACCCAACCTCATCTGGTGGAAACACTGGCCGGCCCGACCTACGCCCTGGCTTCAAACGGAGACTTGGTAAACTACCGCTCCATGCGCCGGTATCTGGAAGAGCAGAATGTATATTTCAAAAGTGATAACGACGGTGAACTGCTGGTAAAATACATAGCATGGCAGGTGATGCGCAAGGGTGAAGGCATCATCGAAGCCATCCGACATCTGATGAGAGACATCAAAGGCGCTTATTCCACAGTACTTTGTACCAGAGATTCTCTATATATGTTTCGAGATCCCTACAGTATCCGTCCGATGGTTTGGGGAAAAATGGCAGATGGCACAGTGATAGTGGCCTCCGAAAGCTGCGCGCTGGACACACTTGGTGTGACCGACCGGCATGAAATTCCCTCTGCCGGGATAGTGAAAGTGAGTAGCGAAGGCATCCGGATCATCGAGAATGATCCCAATCTTTACCGGGATATAGCTCATCCGCGTCACTGCATCTTCGAACACATATATTTCTCGCGTCCGGATAGCTATCACTTTGGTGAGGATGTATTTCGGGTAAGAGAAAAGATCGGTGCTGCCCTGGCTGCTACTGATAAAGGCCTTGACGCAGATTATGTGGTTCCGGTTCCGGATTCTTCAAACTTCATCGGATTGGGATACAGCATTGCCAGCAATATCCCGCTATCTCTGGGGCTGATCCGCAACCACTATATTGGCAGAACCTTCATCAAGCCGGAACAAACCATCAGAGACGAAAGTGTGCGCCAAAAGTTCAATCTGCTGCCAAACTTCTTTAAGGGCAAAAAGATAGTTTTGATAGACGACAGCATCGTGCGGGGGACAACCATCCGTAAAATAGTGGACCTCATCAAAGGTGCCGGAGTAGCTGAAGTGCATCTGCGCATCGGCAGCCCTCAGGTGAAATACAGCTGTTATTATGGCATCGACACTCCGTCCTCGAATGAATTGGTGGCAAACCGCTATGAATTGGAACAGATCCGCCAGCGAGTTCAGGTAGACAGCCTGAAATTTCTGGACATCAAAGACCTTTTGTCCTGCACTCAAGCCCCAAATGATTACTGTCTGGCTTGCTTCAATGGCGATTATCCCTTAGGGAAAGCGGAGGCATAAATGATGGATATACAAGAGCTTGGTAAACAAATCAAGGGCCTTAGAGCCATCGTTTTGGGCGATATGATGCTGGACAGCTACCTGTGGGGAAAAGTTCAGCGGATATCTCCCGAAGCGCCTGTGCCGGTAATCGAGATCAACCGCGAAGAATACCGCCTGGGCGGAGCTGCCAATGTGGCTCTGAATCTGATCTCCCTGGGCGCAGAAGTATTTGCGGTGGGGCTAGTAGGTAGCGAAGCAAATGCCAAAGTTCTGAAAAAGCTGTTTAAACAGCATGGACTCAGTTCCAAAGGATTGGTATCCGAGATGGGCAGAAAAACAACCATCAAGACCAGAATCGGGGCGGTGAACCAACAGATAGTACGCATTGACATCGAAGACAGCGGGGATCTTTCAGATAAGAGCAAGGAAGCTATCTTGTTACTATTGAAGAAGCAGCTGGAACACAGCGATCTGCTGATTATTGAAGACTATAACAAGGGTCTTCTACGCGAAGATTTGATCTCTGAAACCCTGGACTTATGCAAAAAGCACAATGTGATGGTGGCGGTAGATCCCAAACAAAAGAATTTCTTCAAATACCGAAAGGTAGATATATTCAAACCCAATTACAAAGAACTGCAAAGCAATCTGGGTCGCTGCTTCGAAAGCGAGGCGGATTTCTTTGAGGGAGCCGCGCAAGTACAGAAAAAACTGGCCTGCAAATACCTGGTGGTAACCCACGGCGCCAAAGGGATGTACATCTTTAGTGCCAAATCCCCAATGTTGCACCTGCCCAGTTGCGCCAGAGAGGTATACGATGTGTCCGGCGCCGGAGACACGGTTATCGGAGCTTTGGGTTTAGCTTTTGCCTCCGGGGCAGATATCCATACAGCGGCAAGTTTTGCCAATCTCGCTGCCGGGGTGGTGTGTGGCAAGATGGGCACAGCGACCGCAAACATCGAGGAGATAAGGGATTATGCCCAAGCTTGAAGACAAAATCCTCAGCCGGGAAGAACTGGTCCGGCTTTGCCGCCAAGAACAAAAACGCGGCAAAAAGCTGGTGTTTACGAACGGTTGTTTTGACATCCTGCATGCCGGACATGTGAGGTATCTGGATGAGGCAGCAGCTCTGGGAAACATCCTGGTACTGGGCTTGAATAGCGACGCATCGGTGAAGAGATTGAAGGGCGATTCCCGCCCGATCAATGCTGAACAAGACCGGGCTATTGTATTGGCGGGCTTGCAGGCTGTGGATTATGTGTGCCTATTTGATGAAGATACTCCGTATGAATTGATCCAAGCCGTGCAACCCAACATCCTAGTGAAGGGTGGCGACTGGCGTCCCGAAGAGATCGTAGGTGCGGATATCGTGCAGGCATCCGGCGGAATGGTGAGAAGCCTGCGCTTTGTGGAAGGGATATCCAGTACGGCCATCATCAAGAAGATGAGGGAATCCTGATGGATAGGGATGAACCGCAAGACACCGGATTGGTAACCGCGGTAAACGGTAGCACCGTCTTTGTGGAATTGCAACGGGGAGACGGATGCAAAGCCTGTGCCATGCATGGTTTGTGTTTCAGCAAGGGCAAGGCTGCCATTCTGGAATTGGAAAGCTCTCTGCAGCTGGCAGAAGGCGACCTTGTGGAACTAGATGTGTCACCGGGAGGCAGGGTATTGGCAAGTCTGCTCATCTTTGTAGTACCCATCATCTTTTTGTTCTTGGGTTTTCTGATCGCCAACCTGTTTCTGAACGAACTGATCAGTATCATGTTTGCTTTTGCCTTTATGGCGTTTAGCTTCTTTATTATCCGCTTGTGCGACAAACGCTGGGGAAAGCGTTTGAAAATTGAAATTGTGAGGAAATTGTGAAAATCCACTTGAATGAGATGGTGTTCTATGGTTATCATGGCGTTCATGACGAAGAACGCAAACTGGGTCAGCGCTTTATTGTAAGCGCCAGCTTGCATACCAATTCAGCTTTGGACGCCGGAGTACGCAATCTGGAAGACACTGTGGACTATACCAGAGTATATGCGGACATCAAAGAAATCATGGAATCCCGACAGTTTCAACTCTTGGAGTGCTGCGCAAACTCAATCGCGGATCGGCTTTTGGCGGATTATCCCCTCATCGAAAGTCTCAGCATCTGCATTCAAAAACCATCCGTACCCATTCAGGGCAGTCTGAAAAGCGTGGAAGTAGAGGTTTTCAGACAACGCTGATGATTTATCACTTGCTCTTGGGTTCAAATATGCAGGATCCCCCCCGGCAGATAGAAACAGCATGCACACAAATCGCTGCACTTGCAGGGGTAAGCATATCCCGACAGAGTCGGATGAGGCTCACAAAGCCTTACGGCAAAACCGATCAAGATGATTTTTATAATATGGTTCTGGAACTGGAAAGCGATCTGGAAGCACAGGATTTGCTAGAGTGTTTGATGGATATCGAACAAAGCATGGGACGAGTCCGCGCCGAAAAATGGGGACCCAGAACGATTGATATCGACATCCTGCTGGCCGAAAACACCGTGATAAGCCGGAAAGAGCTCAATATCCCGCACAGTGACCTGCACAACAGAGCTTTTGCCCTATCCCTGCTTTGCGAACTGGTGCCCGATGCCATACATCCCATCTACAATAAAACTATGCGCGAGCTGCTGGACAGCTTGCCTGGAGGAAATACATGAAGCCATTAGCAGCGATAGTATTGGCTGCCGGCAAAGGCACCAGGATGAAATCTGAGCGTGCCAAAGTGACCTTCCCCATCGCAGATAAAGCCATGGTCCAACGAGTTGTGGATACCGCGTTGGAACTCGATTGTGCCAAAATCAGTGTGGTGGTGGGATGGAAGAAAGATACCGTAATCGGTGCCCTGGACGAGGATGATCGATTGGAATTTGTAGAGCAGAAAGAACAACTGGGCACAGGACACGCAGTGCAAATGGCAGCCAAAAGCCTGGCAACTTTTGAGGGAGACGTGTTAATACTGTGTGGTGATGTGCCATTGCTCTCTGCCGATACGGTTCGTCAATTGCACGAAAAACATGTAAAAACCGGTGCTGCTGCAACCGTGTTGACCGCCGTCCTGGACGATGCCGGCAAATATGGCCGCATGTTACGAGACGACAAGGGACAGATCTGTGGTATAGTGGAATTCAAAGACGCCAGCCCCATGCAGCGGCAGATCAAGGAATTCAATACCGGTATATACTGTTATAAAGCCGCGAAACTCTTTGAAGCTTTGGCCAGGATCAGCAACAACAACGAACAAAAAGAGTATTATCTCACCGATACCCTGGGTATTCTTTATAATGCGGGAGAAAGCGTCGAGAATGTGATTCTGGAAGACCTCATGGAGGTATCAGGGGTCAATTCACAGGAGCAACTGGCGCATCTGGAAGATGTGTATCTGGATAAAATCCGCAAGAAATGGCTGAACAGCGGAGTGATGATGCATAATCCCTCAAGCATCCACATCGGAGACGACGTGATCATCGGAGCTGATGTCGAGATCGGTCAGGGCTGCATACTGAAGGGACATAGTACCATTGAAAGCGGAGCAGTGCTGGGGCCCCATTGTATAGTTCAAAATTCCCTAATCTCAAATGACAGTATCCTTTTGGGACACAACATCATAGTTGACAGCTTCATCAAAGAACAAGAGGTGCTGGAATTCGGTGCCCGCGTGATCGAAGAAGAGGATTATGAGTAAGAAATACCTGTATTCACCCTGGCGTCTGGATTATATCTTGGGCGAAAAGCCCGGAGACTGCGTGATGTGCAGAGCCCAAGACATGCAACACGACGAAGAGAATTTGATTCTCTACCGGGGCAGGTATTGCTATGTGATGCTAAATCGCTATCCTTACAATAACGGCCATCTGATGATCGTACCCTACGCGCATGTGAGCAGTATCATGGACCTGAAAGCTGAAGCATGGCATGAAGCCTGCGAATTGATCCGTACCTGTGAAACAGCATACAAGGAAGCCTACAATCCGGATGGCATCAATATCGGCATCAATCTGGGCACTGCAGCCGGAGCGGGGATTGCCGAACACCTGCACATCCATATGGTTCCACGCTGGAATGGTGACAGCAATTTTATGAGCGTGATTTCCGGAGAGCGCGTAATCCCTGAAGCCTTTGAGATCACTTACCACAAGCTGAAGGATTGCATCCAAAAGCTGGTGAATTGCCATGAATGAGCGGTTCGATTTGACAAATAGGCCACCTGAAAAAAAGTGGTACACAAAAGCAGGGATAGTGTATCCGGTGATTGTGCTGGTGCTTGCTTTGCTTGTGTATCTGATCTTCTCCCGGGGCGGTGGAGACTCAAATCTGCCCAAAGCCTACGAAGAAGATCAGCTCCCGGCCATCAAAGTGCAGGTCTTAAACGGGTGTGGTTACGAACAACTGGCATCCGAATTTGCCGCCTCTCTGGCCAATAGAAACATAGATGTAGTAAGTGTAGGTGATACACCCAAGCCCATCTATGATAAAAGCATAATAGTGATTCGCAAAGGCGACAAACAGGATCTGGCCAGATTGCAACGTATGACCGGTATCCAACGCTGGACAAGTGCCCTGAACGAGTATCATAATGCCGAGTTCGACATCATCGTGGGGCGCGATTACGAAGAGTATATGAAATAAACTGGAGGAGATATTGCAAGACAATATCAAGCTTGAAGCCATCCTACAATGGCTCACGGATAAGAAAGCCGAAAACATCCGCGTCTATGAAGTGCAAGGCAAGACCGACTATACCGATGTGATCGTGGTCTGCGAAGGAAGTGCGGATCTTCACAACAAAGCCATTGCCACTCATCTTATAGATATGGCCAAAGAGAACCATCTGAAGGTGCTGAGCAAAGAAGGAACAGATTCCGCCCAATGGATCCTGATTGATATCGGCGATGTGGTGGTGCACATCTTTTTGCCTCAGACACGAGACTATTATAAGATCGATGAACTATTTGATCAAGTAAGAAACCGTAAACCCGAAGAGGACAGACAATGATCAAGGACATTATTCACGATCATCTGATCAACTGCCTGCAAAAGCTCGGTATCTCCCACGAAAAAGACTTTACGGTGGAGATTCCAAACAACACCGAGCATGGAGATTATTCTTCAAATTGCGCCATGGTGCTGGCCAAAGAAAACAAGAAAGCACCCAAAAGCTTGGCAGAAAGCATTATCAAAGAACTCAAGAAGAACAAGAACTACAAAAAGATAGAGCTTGCCGGACCTGGGTTCATCAATTTCTATCTGGCACCAAGCTTCTTCCAACGGATCTTTTGGGACATCCGGGAATCGGGTGAAAACTATGCAACTTCAGATTTTGGTCTGGGCGAAAAGGTCTTGTTGGAATTCATCTCCGCCAATCCCACCGGACCGCTAAATATCGTAAGCGCCAGAGCCGCGGCTTTTGGAGACACCTTGTATAGGGTGATGAAGCGGGTAGGATTTGCCCCTTCCAGAGAGTTTTACATCAACGATTTTGGCAACCAGGTAGACATCCTGGCTGAATCTCTGGAGTTGCGTTTGCGGGAGCTTCAAGGCGATGTCATTGGCGAATTCCCCTATGAAGCCTATCATGGCGAATATGTGAAGCATCTGGCCCAGAAACTGAACGCTACAGAAGGCGTAAGAGTATTTATGATGACCGAGAAAGATCGCATCGAGCACCTGAAGGAATTTGCCTTGGCCGAGCTTCTGGAAATGCAAAGGAATTCTCTGGAAAACTTCGATGTCGTCTTTGATGGCTGGGTATCGGAAAAGACCTTACGCGCTGAAGGAGTAGTGGAAGAAGTACTATCCTATCTGTATGAAGCGGATTGCACTTATGAAAAGGACGATGCCATCTGGTTTGCCTCTACCAAATACGGGGACGACAAAGACCGTGTATTGATGAAATCCGATGGCTCTTTCACCTATTTTGTGCCGGATCTGGCTTATCACCTTACGAAGATTCAGCGTGGTTTTTCCACCCTTATAGACATCTTCGGGCCGGATCATCACGGCTATATACCCCGTCTCAGAGCTGCTTTCAGCGCCATGGGCTACGACGAGAAAATGCTGGAAATTATCTTCCTGCAACAGGTAAATCTATTTGAAAGCGGTGAACGGGTGAAGATGAGCAAGCGTGCCGGCAAGATCGTTACCATGGATGATCTGATCAACGAAGTGGGCAAAGATGCCGCCCGCTATTTCTTCATAGCCAGAAAAGCCAATGCACACCTGAATTTCGACCTCGAACTGGCATTGAAGCAAAACAACGAAAACCCCGTATACTACTGCCAATACGCTCATGCCCGCATCTGCAGCATCATCAAAAAGGCAAAGAAAGATAAGATCTGGCCCAAGAGCTTTAAACAAGAGCTGCTCTCGAAACTGAACAAAAGCGAGGAACTGGCTATCATCCAAAAATTGAGTGATTTGCCGGAACTGCTGATGTTGATCGCGATCCATCGGGAACCGCATCGTCTGGCTACATACATAGAAGAGCTTTCTGCCATGATCCACAAATATTACGCGCGCTACCAAATCGTAAGCGCCAAGAGCAAAGAACTATCCCAAGCCAGACTGATGCTATTGGAAACCACCAAACAAGTGATGGCAATAGTCTTCAACCTGATGGGTATCTCCGCTCCGGAAAAGATGTAACAAAGAGATGAAGCGCGTAATGCGTGCTATGGAAACGGCAGATTTGGATTCGGTGGTCGGGATCGAAAGCCGCGCTTTCACCCATCCCTGGCCCAAACAGGCTTTTGAAGATATCCTCTTTATGCGCCCTTGGGTATTGGAAGTAGATGACACACTTTGTGGATACATCCTTTACCACAAGGTTCTGGATGAAGCAGTGATATTGAACTTTGCCATTGATCCCGACATACAAGGTAATGGCCACGGCGATTACCTGTTGAAACACAGCCTGGATGCACTAGCTGATGAAGGTTGCTGCCATTTCTACCTGGATGTGCGCAAAAGCAATGAGGCTGCTCAAAAGCTATATGCCAAACACGGATTTCTGGCCTTGGGCATACGTAAACAGTATTACGACCATCCCACCGAAGACGCCATAGTAATGGGAATGAAGCTTCCCGTAAACTCTGGGGAGAATACATGACATACGAATATGATTACCTGGTACTGGGCAGCGGCATAGCCGGATTGATCTTTGCCCTGCAAGCATCAAAGAAAGGCAGAGTAGCGATAGTAAGCAAAAAAGGACTGTTTGATTGCAATACGGACTACGCCCAGGGCGGAATCGCCGCAGTGTTGGATGCTGCCGATTCTTTTGCCGAACACATTGAAGATACCTTTAGCGCCGGCGCTGAATTGGGCAAGAAACAGGTGATAAGTCAGATCATCGAGCAAGGACCCAAGCTGATCCAGTATCTCATCGATCTGGGCACGGATTTTACCCGAATAGACGATGCCTACGACCGCCGTCTGGAAAACCTATCCCTCACCATGGAAGGTGGGCACACTCATCGCAGAGTCGCGTACGCTGCCGACAGCACCGGGCATCAGATCATGCAAGCCCTCATCTCGCAATGCCGGAAAAATGCCGCCATCGATATCTTTGAAAACCGAATCGCTATCGACCTGATTACTCAGCACCACGTTACGAACGACGATGGCTTCATCCCAGGAATATCCTGTTGGGGAGCCTACGTGCTGGATTCTGCAAGCAATCAGGTAGACATCTTCAAAGCACGCAAAACCATGCTTGCTACTGGCGGTGCCGCGCAGATATTCAGCCACAATACCAATCCCGATGTAGCAACCGGAGACGGTATGGCCATGGCCAGACTGGCTGGTGGACGCCTGGCCAATATGGAATTTGTACAATTTCATCCCACAGCTTTCTGGAGTCCCGAAGGCGAAACTTTCCTGATAACAGAAGCCCTGCGTGGAGAGGGTGCTATCTTGAAACTAAGCGATGGCAGCCCCTTTATGGAACAATACCATCCCAAGGGAAATCTCGCTCCGCGAGACATCGTGAGCCGCGCCATCGACAACGAACTGAAAAGTCGCGGAGAGAAATTTTGCTGGCTGGATGCCACGGCCATACCAAAGGAAAAACTGCTGAAGCACTTCCCCTATATCGACAGTCGCCTGCGCGAACGCGGCATAGATTTCAGCCGCGAGCCCATCCCGGTTGCTCCTGCTGCTCACTATTTCTGTGGTGGCGTAATTTCTACCATAGAAGGAGTCACAGATATCCGCAATCTTTTTGCCGCCGGCGAAGTAGCCTGCACGGGCTTGCACGGGGCAAATCGTTTGGCATCAAACTCCCTTTTGGAGGCGCTGGTGGTAGCTTACAACGCTGCAAACCACCCCTCCATGGACGATGATGTGCAATTCCCAAACATCCCCTCCTGGCGCCTGATGGGAGATTTTAACGCCAACGAATGGGTGATCATCAGCCACAACCGCGAGATTATCGGAACCATCATGCAAGGTTATGTGGGCATCCGCCGCTCGCGCCGTCTTTTGAAATATGCCCTGTCCCGTCTGGAAAACATCTATAATGAAATCAACAACTTCTATCAACACAATGCCGTGCGCAGGGAAGTGGTGGAGACCAGAAATATGGCAGTGATCGCCATCGCTGTAATCCGCAGCGCGTTGTCCCGCAAAGAGAGCAGAGGCGCTCATTATCTCATCGATCAGCCTCAGCGCGACGACCGTCACTATATGCACGACACCATCATCTAAGGAGATCTCATGCGCGGACTATTCATCACATTCGAGGGTATAGAGGGCAGCGGAAAAAGCACTCAGGTCCAGCTTTTAACGCAATATCTGAACAATCACCATCTGCCATATATCTGCACTCGGGAACCGGGCGGCACGCCCATCGCCGAAGCTATTCGCCGCATCTTGCTGGATCCTCTTTGTGCCGAGATGTTGCCCGAAACCGAATTGCTGTTGTATAACGCCTCGCGGGCGCAACATACGGGAGAGCTGATCCTGCCCGCTCTTCAAGCCGGCAAGATTGTAATCTCGGATCGTTATTATGACAGCACTTACGCTTATCAGGGAGCGGCTCGCAGTCTGGATTACGCTGTGATCGACTCATTAACCGCCTTTGCTACCTTCAACACAGAGCCGGATCTCACTATCCTGCTTGATCTTCCCGCCGAAGCCGGGCTGTCTCGCATTGATAACCGCGATTTGGATAGATTGGAACTGGAAGACTTGTCCTTTCACCGGAAAGTGCGCGAGCAATTTTTATTTATTGCCAAAAAACACCCATCCCGATATGTTGTAATTGATGCTCAAAAGGCTCCGGAAGAGATTAACCGGGTCATCATAAATCGAATTCAAGTTCTGTTAGGAGACATAGCATGAAGCCAAGACAGCGAAAAGCTCTAATCACGATTGCCGGAGTGTGGATCCTTACCGCCACTCTGCTGCTGATCGCCACCAACGCCTTTGCCCAAGATCGGCCAGGCCAGGGAAATGTGTATAATCAATTACAGGTTTTCGTGGAGGTTTTACAAAAGCTCAAACAGAATTATGTAACAGATCTTTCCGATGAGGAGCTGATTGAAGAAGCCATCAAAGGCATGCTGCGCTCTACCGATCCTCACACTACATATTTTACCCGCGATGAATTTCAGGATTTTACCACCAGCACCAAAGGTTCTTTCGGCGGATTGGGCATTCAGATCGACAAAATTGGCGATTACATAACCGTGGTATCCCCTATCGAAGGCACTCCCGCCTATCGAATGGGCATCACCGCCGGCGACCGCATCATCAAAGTGGACGGTGAAAGCATCGTGGGCGTTACTACCGACGAATCCATCAAAAAAATGCGCGGCAAGGTGGGCAGCACAGTAGTAATAACCATATCGCGGCCGGGAATCCCCGAACCCATAGACTTTACCATAATTCGTGAAAACATAAAGATCAAAAGCGTGCCCTACAGCTTCAAGCTGGAAAACGGGGTAGGCTACCTGCGCATCAGCCAGTTCAACGAAAACACCACTTCAGAATTGCGCACGGCTTTGGGCGCTTTGGAAGACGAGGGCATTCGTGGCCTCATCATAGATCTTCGCTTCAATCCCGGCGGCCTGCTGGATCAGGCGGTAGATACAGTGAATGAATTCATCGGCCACAACAAACTGGTGGTGGAGACCCGCGGCCGCACACGAAACGACGCACTGTATACCAGATACAAGAGCAAAGAACGTAACTACCCCATCGTGGTGCTGGTAAATGAAGCTTCCGCTTCCGCTTCCGAGATCTTTGCCGGTAGTCTGCAGGATTGGGACAAAGGCCTGGTGATGGGTAAAAACACCTTTGGCAAAGGCAGTGTACAACAGCTTTTCCCGCTCAGCAATGGCAATGGCGTGAAAGTGACCACTTCGTATTATTACATCAAAAGTGGACGATGCATACACAAGATGAGCAATGACAAGCTATTGACCGGCAAGGAAGTAAGCGATAGCGATCTGAAGCAGGAAGACGAGAAAAACCACGACCAGGTATATCATACCGAGAATGGCCGGGAAGTATATGGCGGCGGCGGCATCAGCCCGGATATCGAAGTGGAAAACGATCTGCTGTCCCGCTTCGGTGTGGAATTGCGGCGCAACAATTCTTTCTTCAATTTTGCCGTGGATTATCTGGTGGATCACAATCATCAAGTGTCTCTTTCCCCACAAATTACTCCCGCCTTGATGGATGAGTTTCTCGCTTATGTCCGCAGCCAGGATATCAGCTACACACCGGCTGATCTGGATAGCACCCGCAGCTTCATAGAAAACAGTATTAAGAGTGAATTGGTACGCAAGGTGCATGGCGACCAAGAAGCATATAAAATCACAATTTCGCAAGATAAGCAATTGCAACAGGCCATTGATCTGTTCGATAAACACAGCAGCTTGGAAGAGATGTTTATCTACGCCGAAAGTCAAAAGAAACAGAGGTAGGGAATGTATACCTTCGACGAAATTAAAGACATGCTCATTTATATTGCTGATGATGACGAGATCAATCTTAAACTCATCAAAAGCGTTCTAAATCAAGCAGGGTTCTCAAACATGAAACTCTTTTTCAGCGGCAAAGCCATGATGAAAGAGATCACACAAATCCGACCTGATCTCCTGCTGTTGGACATCATGATGCCGGGCTTCAGCGGATATGACGTGCTGGAATGCATCAAGCAAGATCCACAGGTCGCGGACATCCCCATCATCATGATTACAGCCGCTTCACTGGACGATAATATGGAGCCCCTGGCCCGCAGTTTCGAGCTGGGCGCGATGGATTACATCAGCAAACCCTTCTCCAATCTGGAATTGGTCCAAAGAGTAAAATCAGCTTTACGCATGGAAAAGCAGCGTCAGGCTTTGGAAATAGCTGCCACCCAGATCCGTTCTCTGGAAAAGCTGTTGCCCATCTGCTCCTATTGCAAAAAGATCAGGGCCGACAAAAACTATTGGCAGGAAGTGGAAGGCTACATCAGTGATCATACCGATACCATGTTTTCACACTCCATCTGCCCGGATTGCTATGAAGCCCATGTAAAACCGCAATTAGAGCGTCTGAGAAACGAAAAGAAGAATAAAGATAACGGCGGGAAACAGGATCCTGACCCTGATACCAAGAAGTCTTAGTCTCCTGCAATATATAGCTTAAGTCGGATAATCACACATTGTGCTTGTCCGGCTTTTTTTATTATGATGCGCTTTGTAGCCGCATATCAAATCAAATATGTGGAAGTATGCCGCTTCCAGCCCCGTAGGCACGACAGTTTAGATAGCCTCGTAGATCCCGTGAATAAACCTTGAAAGTGCCGTAGGCACGACAGTTTAGATAGCCTCGCAGATCCCGTGAATAATCCTTG
>ENA-UOOR01003083-UOOR01003083.1-fermentation-metagenome-genome-assembly--contig:-NODE-3083-length-15431-cov-7.115375_pt1 | contig 15431 bp, 13 predicted proteins | sample MGYA00245780_ERZ724029 | MGnify/ENA primary metagenome ERZ724029 (study PRJEB28704, sample SAMN03018315) | fermentation metagenome | biome: anthropogenic terrestrial biome; feature: soil; material... | reverse complement strand
TTTTCGGCTACCTTTTGATAGGTTGTGTTAATAACATCGCCGTTTTGGTCTTGAATTGATTTTGTAGCAATACCGACTTGCGTTGTGCCATCTACCACTTTATCAACGTTATCTTGAACGGACTTAACAGCATTATAAACACCACCACTTGTAATAAGTTTCCACCCACCCAGTGTAACATTTTTCTCTGCGCTTAATGGCATAGTGGTCCATGTATGCTTAGCATGATTATAAACATAGCAATAGTAAGATGTGATAATGCAAGTAAGTGTGTCATAGGTTTTAATCAGAATAGCAGGTGAGTTGTTAAACTCTGACATGATTTCTGAGTCGATAAAACTAGAGTCCATTTTAAGAACAAAATAAGTTCCATTAGGTATAGCGTCTATTTGGGCTTGTGAATCAAGAGTTCCGCCTAAGTATGATAAAGCGTCTTTAGGAAGCCATTTAGATCCAGTCCATGTGTAAAACTTAAAGTCATAAATATTGCTATTGTAGACACTTGGTGAACGGACAAGATAAATGGCACCTGGTGGTATAGTCGAGGTGTCATTAGGCACAATTTCGACTACATGAATAAGCCCCGTTCCTTTGGTGTTTCCTATTAGTATTTCAGATAAATAACTTTGTAATTGAGTAATAGATAAAGACTGATTTGCTAAAGTAGATATAATGCTATCGAGTAAAGAGGTATCACCCACAACGACATCTTCATAGTCATTATCCTCAAGCGCTGGGTTGCCAACAAACTCTAAGGGCTCTGTTGTTGAAGAAGACCATAAAGCATGAATGATAACTTTATTTCCATTCTTATTGACAAGTTTATCGCCTACATACATTGTGCCATAAGCCGTGATGACTTGAGCCGAAGCACAACGAACGTATTGCCCATTTGTCAAGGCTTCTATTGAAGCAGTATCGTTGGTATAAATATCTTTTACAAAAGTATAAAGGGTGGTGTCGCTTAAATCGGGCTCTTTGATAGATACTGTTAGCGCAATAGTTCCCGTGGCTGTTGATGGAAACTTGGCTAATATAGTTTCGTTAGGTATGCACTTAAAGACGTTCCAATCTTTTACAGTGTCATAATAACTAGCATTTTCATTCGTGATGTTGCTACCTTTTTGTTGAGCTGGTAAAGCAATATCCGTATAACCCTGTTTGGCTAGTGACGTATTCTTAAAGATAAGTTTAACAACTGCCGCCTCCGAAAGTGGCGTTACAATAAAGAACACGTTTCGGTTAAGGTTGTTGCGGTATAAAAAGTTAGTTGGTGCACTCCCTGGGACTAATTCGCCGTTAGCGTTAACATAAATATTGATTTGATTTTGTAGTAGAGACATAATCTTACTCCTTTATATTTCATAATAATTATAACATGTTAACAGACATTGTTATACTAAATCTTATCCCATTGTCCAAGCATTGTTGTAACCGAATAAAACGTTATCTGATAGCCACTTTCACCCGCAAAAGTAATAGATTCTAGTGAATAGTCGCCAAGCAATATAATGTTTAATTTATAGTTGCCACTAAGGTCCTTACCAACAATGGCTATCGGCTTTTTACCATCAGCGACGGGGTCAAAATCTGACGCTTCAAACTTTAAGCGATGTGAACGGCATACTCTTGCACTTTGTGGTCCTAATGGGTTTGACTCATTTTCTACACCAAAGAACGTGATAGCCTTTGAATACTTCAAATCTTCAATTCTAGTGTTTTCGTCTAATGTTGTAGGGTCATTGGTTAGCACCCATAGTTGTTCAGCATAATAACCAGTGTTAAAGACAAGTATAAGGTTGTCAGTAGTTTCTAGATAACCAGCAAAATTAAACTCGTAGCCCTCTCTTGCGTCCTTATCATCGCCAGATGTGAATACAAGCTCGCTAAAAGGGCAAGAAAGTAATTGACCTGATGGCGTAATATCGTGAGAAGCGTCGGGGAAGTTTCTAGGTTGAAATACTACATTTCTATATAAGTCAACTCCCAGCTTTCTAACTTTACCCAAAGAATCGCAATACCTAAACGGCTGGGAATAGTTATAACTGCTTTGTAGAAACGTTTGATTTCCAGCCGAGTAGTTATCAACAAATCTACCGATGTATGATAGTGATGTTCCTGATCGAACCATATGGAGTTTCACAAGGGCTTTTCTATCGTTTTGTAGTGGCGCACCCGTTGACTTAACTAGGTAGGACATTGTAGCAACTGCATAGGCTTGTGGGCTAACTAAAGAGCCATTCATAGATGTAAGAATATCAGCATATTCATCAAATGTTCTAACAGCGCCAGCAACAGCCGTTGCACCTAATCTTCCTTCATCATAGACATAAGGCATTAAGTCATCACTTCTTGTGCTTAAAATAACGTGAACGCTGTAGTTTACTTCTCGCCATACAAAATCATAGGGAACTGCGTAGCGTTCATATTCGATATTTAGTTTAATATCGTCGCTTTGGATTACAAAGTTTTTTGTTAACTCATAAGAACACTCGACATATTCATTAAATATCTTTAACTTTCTTGTGGTAATAACATAGTTGTCTTTTAATTTATAACCAGTTTTCAGACATGTAGTAATGTTGGGATAAATAAGTGTAGGTGAAATAATAATGTTGCCTTGTTTCTTTTGTTGGTCGCCAACATAACCCACAACATCTTTATAACTTAAAACCTTATCTTGTGCGACAACTCGTGTTTCTGATAACTTACCAACCTTACGCTCGTCTTGACTGAAGTTTCTATAAGTAAACTCGTCTAAAGAAACAAAAGTAGCGTGCGCTTGAACATCGAACAAACTAGTAATAGTTATATCTAATTCTTGCGCTATTGAAAAGCTCGGATAACTATCATTATCCTTAAACGCTTGATACGCCAAAACAACAGCGCACTCCACCAATGCAAGGTTAGCAACTATTTCTAATGCTGAAGTGAATGGTGGGTCATAATCCGGAAGGTTGGGTGCTTGGTGACCTAGATTTTTTATAAATTGTGTTCCCGACTTATAACTTATACTATTGCCTTTTGAAAGGTAAGCATTTTTTCGCCCTTCTTCGGTAGAGTAGTTAACGTCTGGCAAAGCATTATAAATATCTTCTTCAAAACAGCGAGAAGTGAAGTCCCAATATTGATTTGTTCGGTCGTCTGGTGCATACTTGGGCCTATTACCATAGCATGTGGCTACTTTTGGAGAGCCGTTTTCTACATAGGTGTATGGTATACCAAGCCCGGTTATAGTCAGCCACTTCAGCCAATAGATAGGGTATGAAGTCACAAAGCCAGCGTTGTCTTGTGTAATTGCGCTATAATCTGTATCGGTTGCTTGAATGATAATATCTTCTCTATGGCTATCTTCTTCGCTAATGCAGTTTTTAAGTCGTGCCGAAATAATGTCAAAATACTCGTCTAGGGTGTTTGACTTTTCAAGATCAGTGTATTCGGCGCTATCTAAGGTAAAATCATAGGCTTGTTCGCCGGGCTTAATGTATGAAATAGTTGTCAAAGGGTCTTCATCGTTATCAAGTAAATCAGTATCACCGAGAATAGGGACAACGTGGACTATACGACAAGCCTTTAATAATACTTCTTTCAAGTTATAATCTTCAAGAGTCCACTCTGGTGCTTTCTCACTTTCAAGCAAAGCGGTTAATCTTCGTGATAATGTATATTTAACACGATTACGTAGGTTAATCTCGTTAATCGCTTTCATAACGACATCATAAAGTGTTCGGTATTTATCAAGGACTGTTTCTTGAATAAGAGTAGAAGTAAGTGAAACGTCCATAGACACTAACTTAAACGCAACATTTCTTCTTACTGGGTTAGGCGAAAGAGCATATGCGTTTTCTTCTTCAACCATGGCTAGTTTCCCAGCTTCGATTGCAATCTTTAAATCATCTTGAGCGTCTATATAAGGCTCTTTTATTACACGTAGTGTGTTGTTTTTAAACCTTCCAGGCTGAAACAATATTGATTCAATATCTCTATATAACCAAGCCTCGCTGGGGATATACACTGATGACAATACTACTTTTGCAGCATTACTATTTTTAGGGATAACTACCGAGGTAGCTTCTGACGATACGGCTGTATCTTCTACAACCAAGGGCGAAGTGTTAGTTCTAAAGGTAGAGTCGCCTCTCCATTTAACGTCCTTCAAAAAGAACTTAGAGTCTATAGCATTGTTCGAATTGTCGTAGTAGGTGGCTGTTATACCGATTGCTACAGTTAGGTAGTCGAGGAAGTTGTAGTATCGTGGGCCTTGGGGGTCTCGGTATTGTTGGACTACATAAACAAAAGACGAAGCGTTGAAAGGTCCGTAGCCGTTCAAATATTGTGGCGCAGTAGACTTAAGTTTAAGGGATAGGTAGTAGGTGTAGTCTTCATTAGCAATACCCGTTATAGGGACACCATTATTATCATAGGTTGTTGTAATCTTAATACTTGAATCACTTAGTGCATTTATAGCAACGTTGCCTAGACTGTTATTTAAGTCTCTAACCACAGACGAAGAATCAGCAGTAAAGGCTCCTTGGTGGCCGTCAGCAAACTTCATAGAACTTGAAGCAAAATCGAAAGTAATTCCCACTTCCCTTTTATATGATAAGTCATAAATATTTTTAGGTTGTCTAACTGATAAACTTGGTGGGTATTTCCCTTCGGTGTCCTTCGTTAGTTCTACATAGTTGATTTCATGGGTGTATAGATACGTGACTTTGTTATCAGCGCCGATTATAGTCGTTTGCGCGGTTCTTTCCGGCATTTGCGATACATCTGATGTCTCGAAAACGTAGGACACTTGAAACTCAGTATCTTCGGGGTTATTGTATTCACTAATTCTAATTGGCGTTCTCGGTGGAATAGGTTTTGAGACATCATAAAAACTACTTAGAATAACATCTTCTGGTAGCGTTAAAACAAGCGAGCCACTATCAAATGTTCCAGAGCAAGAGTCGTTAATTGTAAGTCCCTGCTCCACGTATTGTGTAATATCAACCCACGAACGAACTGGTCGGTCTAGGTTATCTAACGAGGTTATTAAGTATAATTCAATTTTCTTTTCCATTAGTATAGCCCTCTATTGTTAAATGTATTTACAAGTAAACGTTTTCTATAATATTCGCTTTGCGCTAATTCACGCTCAGCCTTAACATTAAATTCGCGTAATTTCTCGTTGTATTCAATAGATAAATTAACTAGGTTTATGCTTAATTGTGATATATAAGTTATGGCTTGAACAATACCTAACACCTTATTGATAGCAAATCCAGCCACAACAGAGGCACCTTGGTTTACAAGGTTAACCGTAAAGTCATTTGCTGAAGATATTTTAGTTTTCTTATTTTGGAGTAGTTGGGACCTACGTGTATCGCCTAACATTTGAGCGCTAAACTCTTGGCGAGTAAACGACGCATTGATAATCGTGGTTGCTATTTGTCCACCAACTTGTGCCATTTTACGAACAGCCATTGAAGTATAAACGATACCACTTCGTATGGCTCTTGCGCGTGCTTTACCAGCTTTGGCCTTCTCACGCGCCTCTTTTTCATCGTCAATTTTTTGTTGCTCTTCAGGTGTTTTAGTTTTAGTCTTGCGGTCGTTTGTTCCACGTTTAATACTACCACGCTTTGTGCTTTCGGCTTTATGTTCTATAACATCAATTCGTATAAGTTCGGTTGCCATAATTATTTAGCCTCCACAAAAGTTGGTGTGATAATATCATAGGCAGCGTCGTCGCCACTTATATCACCATTGTTCAATACAACAGTGTAAAGGAACGTTAGCCCTAAGAATGTTAGTTTTAGAGCGTATCTATTGGTATAAATCTCACCAAGTATCTCTTTATACAGAGTAGAAATAACTTCACTACCAGATATTAACACTGGCATTGTAAAGCCGAAACTCTTGGCTTGACCTATAATTCTCGATCGAGACTTGTTATCACCCATGTATGTTGCAGTTTGTAAAGCCGAAGCGTGCACTATCTTATAACTAAACACCGGGACATCCTCGTAGATTTGTTCTCCATTGGTGTCATTATTACCCACAACACCTATTTGTAAGCCTAGCCTATCATAACTAAGCCCGAAGGTTACGTCATAGCAGTTAATTTGTGGTCTAGTATCAGTAGCCTTGGCTCCATTAAGAACAACATCACGTGTAAACAAGGTCGTGCCATTAAACTTTAACTCAAGAGCATACTTAACGTTAGTTTTAACTTGCGAGAAAATGTCGTTTCTTAATTTAGTAATTGCAGTGCTGGACTTGTTAATGTAAAGTTCGCAAACAAAAGTTATCTCGTGGAGTTTGTTTGCATTGCCTATATCAGTTCCAGTCAAAGTATTAGAACTATTAGCAACTACCATGTTAGCTTTTTCAAAACGCCAAGATAGATATTTTATTTTTTCCCCGTCTAGTAATAATTCGTAATCTTGTGAACTTGCTAAGGAACCCTCAAAGATGTCGTAAGTAAACTTTAAGTTAACTTGTTGCCTAGTTTCACCATCTGGTGCACCGGTGAGTTCTTCGTCATCGATAACAAAATTAGTAAACTCTTTTAGAACATTATCGCTCGCAACAACGCCTGGGTTGTCAGTGTTGTTTTCATTATACATATAAGTTTCAAGTATTTCGCGTATATCTTCCCTCGATGGTGATTTGATATAAGCATAAAGCGAAAACTCATCAAAGCGTTCTTCGATAAGTTCACCATTACTTGGTGTGCTTGTATCTCTAATAAGAGCAAACGGAATAATATTCAGATACTTCGGAGCGTTGTTTATCCTATATTCGACAGCTTTAATCCAGTTGTAATTATCGTAAGAAGAAAGTTCGCCATGAAAATAATAAAGGGGTGTGTTATCGCTATCGACAAAACCCATTGATACCACTAGGGCATTTAAGTCAGCTTCAATTTTCGCTAATATTTGTTCTTGTGAAATCATAATTTACCCTCTTCTCCTGCTATATTAAGCAAGTCCATAAACTCTTGGTTGCTATCTGCTTCTAACTCAGCTTGCTCGGACTCGTCTAATTTACTCATCCAATTTGGAATGTATGTTGCATAAGCCTCTTTGTAAGTTATAAGTTTACCAACTAATTGTCTAGCAGCGCCATGCCAGAAGTTTCTATGTCTATTAGTATTACCGAAGTCAGTTTTAGCGTTGTATGCAACCTTGCTCCAATAATGCTCTTTCATGATGGGGTCATAGACTTGTTCATTTCTAACTAGGAATGTAATTTTTCCAGCCTTGGCTTGTTTGCCAATAAGTCCTTTAACGTGTATTCTACCCGGCTTTGGTAGGCTACCGAGCAATCGCCCAGAGTTAGGTGGAACTAATTTACCAATATCACTTCTATAAAGTGGATTACCGCTCCTTGTTTTATAGATGTGTTCCCCAGCCTTTGGAATGCCAACTAGCATATCTACATAGGCTTCTTCCACAAACTCATTAAGTTTATCATAGAACTGACGCTTGGAAGGTAATTTTTCCAGTGTTCGTGTCATATACCTACCCCAAAGTAATAGTCCACTTTTTAATTATAGATACTGGAGATATAACTTCTTCAAACGGTGTGGCAGTCTTAATTCTAAGTTCGCGCCCGGTATCAAGTTTAATTTTACTCTTGATTGCTTTCCAATTAAATGGTGCGTAGGTTTCTATGACTACATCATTTTGTTGTAAAGAGATGTGAGAACCTAAATAAGCCAACTTGTATTCATCGGTTATTTTAGCATATTTAAACTCGGCACCATTTTCGAATAAGTCCTCATTGTTTATTGTCAGCGATGGCTTTAACTCGTAAAAGATACCAGTTCTAAAGTGCCTAGCCTTTGCTGCTCTTTGTGCTAACAATATGCTATTCATATCTTAATACCCCACTCTATAGAGGCTCCGTGGTATTTTGTCCCACATGCTCGCCCTAAACTTAACTGATACGCTAGCAGCTGCGCTAACGATACCAGAGATATAAGGTCTATCATCACCTTTATTGATGTTGTAAAGTTCGTAGATGGAACCAGACATTGTTGCTGCTATAACAAAAGAACATTGATAGGCTAGATAGTCATAAAGTAAGCCTATATCACGCGACAATCTGTATTCTTCATAATCCAAGCTATTCTTTGGTAATCTACCAAATAGGTAATCTTTAGCTACTTTAGCAATAGTATTAAGTTGTCTAGTTGCTTGTTGCTCACTACCAGCGAAAGCGATGAAGTCAACACCTAATTTATTAGATATAAACTTCGGTGTGACAACGGGGGTGTGAAAAAAGGAATCCCAAGTAAAATCTTCTTTGTAGTTTTCAAAGTCGATAACTGGCATTGCTAATATGTTAGAAAGATAACTCATAATTTTAACCTCTACCTATTACATTATAGCATATAACTTTAACACATATCATTATACTTTTTATTTAATAAAAAAAAAAGACCCGTATTGCTACGAGTCCTTAATTTGCTAGTATCTACTAAGCACTTGCTTCACACTTGATAACACCGTTGAATGCAACAGGAGTTAAGAGTGTAGTAGCGTCGGCAGCACCGACACCGGCGTGGCGTTCGATGACGAAGATATCGTGATAAATGAATAACTCGAATAAGTCGCCAAGGAATCCTCTAACAGTGCCGGATGGCAAGATACGTGCTTCGTTGACTTTGACAACAGCATTAACTGCTGGGCGAGCCACGATCATGAACCTAAACAAGTTGTCAACTGCACCAACAACGTTTAAGTTAGTGCCGGAAGCAGTGATTGACGCTGGGGCATTAAGTGTAAATGCGTGGAAGTATTTTCCTGGAATGGAAACAATGTCAACACGACCATTTGAGGTTTCGATGTATCTAATCTTATAGCTGATACCATCACGTTCGGTTTCTCTAACGTTGATAAAACGAGTGATTTTATCTGCGTCTTCCAGGATACGAAGTGTTGCTGGAGTAGCATACATTAAGTATGACTCTGGTGTGACTTCTTCTTCAGCCATCTTAGCCAACATGGTTTCAATAGTTGGAAGGATGTTTGTTTTGCTAAGTGCAGCATTTGCTGTAGCACCAACAACGTCGGTATCGATAACACCGGAGGTTCCTGCGGAGTTAACACAAGTTACACCTGCTTGGTGAGCGAGTTTTGACAATCTATAAGTATCAATATCAGCTGCAACTTTATACTTCATCAAACCATTGATACGGGAAACAAAGTTGGTAAGTGATTCTTCAGATTCAATCTTGTCAATAGGCATTGGGTAGTAGCGTTTTTGGTCGAGTTGGTAAGTTACCCAGCCAGTATTTGCTTTGATAACATCAGCAGCTGCATAACTTACTGAGCCATAGCCATCATAGGCTTGGGAATCTCCAGTGTATGAGTTGCTTTGAACGCGAACAGCACCTGCTTCGTCCAAACTGAATTGCGACATAACTTCAAGGTCGCGTGTGAATGACCCTTTCTTAAATTGTTGATATAGGTTGTTAGGGTCAGAAATATACCTAATCGCTTTTGCTAATGTAGTAGCCATAAATTAAAATCTCCTTTTATGATTTAATTTTTGCTAGCGATTCATTGGGTCTAAATTACGTAAAGACTCCATTTCGGCTTCGTCTTCTTTGGTTAGTTTGTCTGGGCTGGAATTTCCTTTTGGACTTCCGTAGCGCTTTTCGGTAGCAGTTTCGGCGGGTTTGCCTCCATCAATAGCCTTAAACGCTTCAGCCTTCCCTTTTAACTCAGTGGCGAAGTCAGCACCCTCAGTCATTGTAGCTTCGGTGAGGGTGATTAGGTCGTTAGCAAGTTCAGGTTTAATCTTTAACTCACTAGCGATACGGCGGTGTTGTTCTGTTTCGAGTTGCTTTCGTAGACTAGCAACGTCTCCCGACAAACTTTCGACTTTTGATTGGTCTTCTGCGTGAGCGCCCATTTTAGATTTGGCTTCGTCTACCGAAGTGACACCTAAGGTTTTCAGTATCTCGCCTTTTCCTCGTGAGTTTGCGCTTTTGAGTTCATTTTCGAGTGCTTCCTGTGTCTCATACACGGCTGCAACTTCAATTTCAGTCTCAACACCATCTTTAAACATCTTAATCTTTTGCATAGTTAATTTTCTCCTTTACAATAGCGGTATGAATAATACTTATCATAGCCAACTAACTATATCTATAATATACCACATTTATAAATAATGTGTCTATATCTATTCTCTACTTTCATTCTTCGCTAATTTAGATAGCGCGTCCGAACTTCTTGACTGACTCTTGCCAGTATCGTTTCCAACGACTCTAGTCTCTTGGGTTTTCTTGTCGTCTTCACGTTGCTTTTCCAAATCAGCAATTAAAGCGTCCATATCAGTTTCGGTTAACTTATTCTTGAAGGCGTGTTTTACACCCTCTTTAATACTAAACAAACCGGATACATAACCCTTAACCGCTTGGTCTAGACGTGTTCCAAAGTCATCCATATCAACATCCGGGAACTTAACATCGATACTTAAATCGGCATAGCTATTGGGGATGGTATTTCCATCGCTATCGATGATGTCAAACCATTGGCACACAAGGCGAACAATATTCTTAATTGCAGTAGTCCATGATTCAATAAGCGATTTTCTCAATAGATGGGTTGACTGCTCACGCTTAAATAAAGAACTTGAAGTGGTATTGCTACCAACCTTTTCGGTATCAATGTTTCCTGTAGAAGGCGCAATAAACATAAGTGTAAGCATAGTCCTAAGCACCCACTCAAATGAGGAAGCAAGTTCGGCAACACCTTTAAGATCGGGAACATCCCGGTTAAACATTGCAGCAATAGATTTTCCGTCAACGTTGCTAAGCCCACCGGATAACTCGTAGACTTTAACACCTAAGTCCTTCGGCTTGTTAACGTAGGAATTGCCTTGGTCGTCGGTGCTGAAACCCATAAGTTCTTCACTCATGAATAAGACGGGTTGTGTTGCTCGAATTTGATTAATAAAACGAGAGTAAATCTCATCCAACATTTGCAGACTATCAATTTGGCCCTCATAATCGCTAGCACCTAGTTTCATATCAAAGAACTCTTTAGACATATGATTTCTCATTTTCCAAACAGCAAGAATTGGTCCTAACCCTTTGTTCCCGTTCTCGTCCTTAGGGTAAGTCAAGCCTCTCGGCTCTTCACCATCGCTATAATAGTCCGACATTGGAACTTCATTACCATTATTGAACAGTGTATATGAAATACCTTCTCTTGTGTGTTGTGAAATAAGGCTATACTCATTTCCATTTTTATATAAATCGTCAACGGAAATCATATTTGTAATTCTTCCAAACTTTTCCATATAGTCAATTTTGTCAACTTCATAGTATTCGAGAATTGGATATTTACTGATTGCGGGGTCGTAGTTGCACTTAAACATAATAGTGCCACCAACTGATTCCATCATATCGGCACGCTTCAAAAACTCTTGAATATCATTTTCATCAGAAGCAAACGCTTTTTGGACCCGGTCGTTTAGTTCCTCATTGTCGTTAATCTTAATTTCAACTGGTCCAGAGAAAACTAAATCACGCATTAAAGTTGTGATAAATCCTGCGGTGGAAGCGTGGACCATTTGAACGTCGGTTTTATCTTCAGTCCACTCATACCAAGTTTGTCGGTTGCTAGTAAATAACTCTACTGGCTCTCTCCTCCACAAAGTATAAAATTGAATAAGGTAGTTAATGTTTCCCCTAAACCAGTAAAAGTATTCTTTCTCACGGTAAAGTAATTCGTAACCTTTTAAATATTTAGCCGTAGTTAAATTGTAAAGGTATTTTTTAGCGTTTTGGGAATCAGCAGTAGACTGAACTGGACTTCTGCTATTCGGATTTGTATGAAACATCATTTCAGTTTGAGATTTTACGCCCATATATCATATTCTCCTGTTTAATCAATATAATTATAGCACAGCAAATATGTATTAGTATATTTACTTTTTAGGAATAACCCCACCAGTTTTAATAGAGTTCGTTTTTGCTCGGTAGGGGCTGAAATCAACTATCTTTGTTCCAACCGTTGACCTAAATAATATATAACTAAAAGCTTCGATAGCATACTCCGTGCAGTCGATTAGGCCTATTTGCTTGCCGCGTTCTGGCTGATCGAGTCTCTCATATGTTCCGTTCAAACTTTTCTTCTCGTCATACTCCGCGTCCTCAAACTCTGATATTGTCTTTTGAGCGGCGGTTTTGTGATACTTTAGCCTACCGGTGTATTGTAGAGTCTTACCTTGTTTAATACGCTCATCAATTTTCCCTTTAACGCAAGGACAGAGAGAGTAGATAATCCCGTTTACTCTAGCATTTCGGTTATATTCGCGTATGAAAGATACTGCGGCAGCGTCAACGATAACCTTGTATGGTGGTATACCCATTACACCCTCACATTCTTTGATGAATGAGAAGAAGTCATAGGCATAGTCCACATCAGCCTTTTGCGACATCAAGTTTTCCATATTATTTTCATGGGCATATTCGTTAAGTATATGTAGTTCTGGCACCTTTGTATTAGTTAGTGCTGCCAAAATGAATGCGGTTTCGGAAGCCGAAGTCCCAGGGTCAGCCACGATAACATATCTAAGGTAGTTAGCACGTTCAATCTGACCTTGAAGATAGTTTTGAGAGCGTAAATTATAGATTTTTCCTGCACCCGACGCTCTTAAACCTAGAACATTTCGCTTATATTCTGGTGAATCTGGGTCGCTTGTAGCCAATATTTCTTCAATTCTACTAGGCGATAAAGACATATTATCGTTAAAAGTCATATGCAAATACTGCAAAACCTTAATTTCTTTACCACTTGCCATCTTTTTAACGTATCCAACTGGTAGTGCAGTGCCTGTTTTTAAGGGTAGTTCTGGTAGTCCCAGCCATTTTCTACCTATAAAACTATAGAGGAAGTTAGCTGGCGAAGATGGGTTAAAGTCAATAAAAAAGCGTCTAATGTTTGCAGCATACGTTCTTTCATTAAGAGCAATTATAGAGTTCGGGTGTAGTAAATTGGCTTCAGTAACAATGCAAATACCAACAGAAAAGCCTCTAAAACTGGACTCGCTATCAGCTTCTCCTCCAGCAATCGGCAATATCTCTTTAATTGGCATATCACTACCCTCAGGTGGCATTAAAACTAAGCTATATACCCCGGGTGCCGTAGATTTTGTAAATAAACGACCTTGCCAAAATGGCATATACATAAGTCCAAGTCCATCGGACTCGAATATATTTCTAACAGCTGCTTTCGAGGAAAACCCCATAGCAATATGCAACCTATCTCGGCTTTCTTCTATAGCCATGGCCGCCGCATAAACATTGGCAACCGTTTTACTAGAACGCACAGCGCCCTCTAATACGTTATAGGTATATTCCCTTGTATTTTGTATGTATTCAAGTGTTCGGTGATTAAAACCCTTGAACTTTTCCACATATAGCGTGCTCACTGGAACTTGTATCATTAGACGTTGCCCTCTCGGTTATCATCCTTATCAATTTCTGTGATATCAACTTCTATAATATTGTCGCTAAACATAGAATCCATATCGCCATCATCACCTGGATTGTCCCTTCTCGCCTTATTTGTTGCCGAGTAGAGCATATCCACCATCTTTGTGAGTGGGTCGATGAGCTTATCACTACGCTCCACGGCTTCCGACACGCCTTCTGTGGCTACGCTGATAGCACGGTATGCTTTCGTATCACCGTTTGCTGCCTTAATAATTTGTTGAATATGTATTAAATCGCCGAGAGTCATTCCCTCGACATTAAACTTATCCTTAAGTTCAGCGATGTCGGCAATCTTGTTTAAGTCTTCGTTCGCTATCGGCGTTTTTAGTAAATATAGCAAGCGCTTTTGCCACACGCTCTTCGTCGTTAAGCTATCTTCTTCAGTCTTTGCCAACTCGCCAAACAGGGGCTTCGCTGGTAGTCTTTGAATCTTATTCATACGATCATCTCCTATTGTTATTATATCGACTATTACTTTTCTTGTGCTTTACTTTTTACAAAATACCTAGTGAAGTATTGCCATAACAACTGCTCCACTTCCTCTTTTGAGTGAATAAATATCGTTTTCAACCCCTTGGCTAAATAGACTTGTAGTGGCGAGGCTTTCTCTCGGAAGTCGCGTTTAAGTTCGACAAATTGCGGGTTGCATAATCCTTTCGGGTCGAAAACCAATCTGTCTGGTATACCTTTACACGCTTGTGGGTTTAGTTTTCTTTGGTCTAAACCACACTCTTTGACACGTTTTACAAGATATTTTTCAACTTCTTCCTCAAGTTCGCGTGTTTCTTTCTTGTTTAGCTTAGTCGGTTTTAATCGTGCTTCGACCATATAAACATCTGTGGTAGGTGCGTCTGATGTGAGTTTAGGTTGTGTCATATAAACATCTCCTCCATACTCGCTAGCCCTTCTTTGCTAACGCTAGGGTTATTAGGCTGGTCTAAGCCATATACAAACTCAAGGCTGATGTCGCCAATAATATTGAATGCTTTTTCGAAGGTGGTAAGGCTTAGATTAGTGAAAATGCAGTCCTTACTCATTGCAATCTGTATTGGTTGTGGGAGAAGACTTACGCGAGTGTCGAAAGCCATTATACGGCAAACACGTATAAGTTGTAATTGTATGCTAGTGAGGTCTTGTCCGCCAACAGCAATGGTCGATGTAAGGCGTTGCCCACGTTCGTCAACTCTTTTAGATATTATAAGGCTAGTAAGCCCGAAGTATTGAAGGGTTTTGATAGGAACAAGCAACCCACCATCTAGTAAGTTTCTACGTGCGTTATACACGTTGCGGTCTTTAGTAGGAAATACGATGTGCGAAAGCGCGCCCATAGTCATATTATGGCTAAGGCGTTTATTTTCACATTCGGTCCATAGTGTTTTGCGTGAGAAGTCCATATCTGTTTTATCTCCTAAGGCCAATATAGCACTAAAAGGTGGTAAATACAAATAAAACTTATAATTTAATAGGGTGTTTAATTTTGGCGGGGAGTTGGCGACCTTAATTTAGCCCCACCGCCCCCACCCACGAAAAACCCCCGGGGCATGCTCCGCTCACGTTTAAGCCCTTAAATAGCCCGTTTAAGCGCGTTTAATTGTTTTGATGACTGCTTACACGTTCGCGTATCGTTCAAGGCCTTGTATCGTTGCCACGTTGTTACTTGATACTTCAGGGCCACGCTACACGCGAGCGAGCGCGCGCAACTATTGGTTGCGGCAACCGTTATTTGCTTTACAAAGTTCAACCAGCATGATAAAAGCGCACGAGTGCTAAAAAGTTAACCAACATTAACATTTAAAGGTTGATGAAGGCGTTAAAAAGTTAACCAACGTTAACATTTAAAGGTTGATGAAGGCGTTAAAAAGTTAACCAACGTTAACATTTAAAGGTTGATGAAGGCGTTAAAAAGTTAACCAACGTTAACATTTAA
>ENA-UOOR01003081-UOOR01003081.1-fermentation-metagenome-genome-assembly--contig:-NODE-3081-length-15435-cov-3.131209_pt1 | contig 15435 bp, 15 predicted proteins | sample MGYA00245780_ERZ724029 | MGnify/ENA primary metagenome ERZ724029 (study PRJEB28704, sample SAMN03018315) | fermentation metagenome | biome: anthropogenic terrestrial biome; feature: soil; material... | reverse complement strand
TGCCACCTGACCCACCATCCGCTCGCCGGTCTTGGAAAACGCCACCACGGACGGGGTGGTGCGATTGCCCTCGGCGTTGGCGATAACGATGGCCTCGCCGCCCTCCATCACCGCCACGCAGGAGTTGGTGGTACCCAAATCGATTCCGATTACTTTAGACATAATGAATTCCTCCTATATCGAAACATATAAAATTACAAAGCCGACAAATTTAATTGGCCACGCGGACGGCGGCGAAACGTAGCACCTTGTCGCCCATCATAAAGCCCGCCTGAAACACGTCCGCCACCACGCTTTCGCCCAGCGTCTCGTCGTCGATATGCATGACGGCGTTGTGCCGGTTGGGGTCAAAGGGCTGGCCCAGCGCTTCCATCTCGGTGACACCCAGCTTGGCGAGCACCTCTTTGTACTGGGTAAAAATCATTTCCAGTCCCTTTTTGTGAGGGGACTCGTCGTCGCCCCCGGCCTTCATGGCCCGCTCCAGATTGTCGTATACAGCCAAAAAGGCGGTGACGGTATCGGCCTTGGCGTCCTGATAAATGGACTCCTTCTCCTTGACGGTGCGCTTGCGGTAGTTGTCATATTCGGCGCTCAGCCGGGTAAACTGGTCCGTAACGGAGGCAAGCTGCCTTGCCGCCAGCTCCGCGGCCTCCATCTGCTCCCGGGTGAGGGTATAGGTCTTTTCCTTTTTTCTGGGCTCCTTCCGGGGCTTTTCGTTCTTTTCGGGAGCGGCCTGCGAAGTTTCCTCCGTCTCGGGGGGAAGGGTCTGCTCCGCCTCCTGCTCCGGCGTTTGATCAATAGGCTCTTTCTTTTCCTCGCTCACGTCTTTGTTTCCTCCTTCTTGGAAAGTAAATCCTTCTTTCCGAACATTCGCGCCATACCCTCGGCAAAATAGCTCAACCGCGCAGTCACGGCCGCGTAATCCATACGGGTGGGGCCCACCACGCCGATAAGGCCCCTCAGATCGTCTCCAATATCATAGCTTGCAACCACCACGCTGGTGTCCAACAGCGCGCGGCTGACGTTTTCCGGCCCGATGAGAATTTTCATAGGGGCGTTTTCGTCGGGGGAGGGCAGGTCCGCGTCCTCGTCGCTCAAATAGCTCATAAGCTCGTGGGCCTTATCGGCGTCCCGGAATTCCGGAAGCTTTAAAAGCCGGCTGGCCCCCACGGTCTGCACCTCCCGGCGGCCCGCCTCGTCCAGCACGTCCGTGGCATAGGCCACTGTCTGGCTCAGGGGCAAAAAAACCTTGGGGGAAAGCTGATCCGTCATGTGCAGCAGCCGCTCGTTCATCTCGTCGGCGGAGCTGCCGGTAAAATGGGTGTTCAGCAAATGGGCAAGCACCGGTATCTGGTCCGCGTCCAGCTTTAGCTGAAGCCGAAGGAGCTGGCTCTTCACCCGGTTGTTTCCCATCATCACCACGACAATCAAGCTTTCGTCGTCCACGGGAATCAAATCAAAATGCTTGGCAAAAAATTTTTTCCGTCCGGCGGTAGCTGTGTACACGGGATAGCCCGCCAGCGCGCTCACCGCTTTTCCCGCCTGAGAAACAGCCCGGTCCAGCTCCTCCATTTTTAAATGAAGCGCCGCGTTCAGCTTCTCCGTCTCCGCCACGCTGAGCTTTTGCCGCTCCATCAGCTCGTTGACGTACAGCCGATAGCCCTTGGGAGCGGGCACCCGCCCGGCGGAGGTGTGGGGCTGCTCCAGATATCCCAGCTCCACCAGATCCGCCAGTTCGTTGCGGATGGTTGCGGAGCTGACGGAACCTCCCATCTGGGAAGCAATCGCCTTTGAGCCCACCGGCTCAGCAGTGGAAATATAATCCTCCACCACCGCCTTCAGTATTTGCTTTTTTCGGTCTGTCAAATCCATAGTCCGCTCCTTACCAGAACGGTAAAACAAAGATTAGCACTCATTAGTTCCGAGTGCTAAAGCGAGTTTACCACCACGTAAAACGAATGTCAATGGATGGATATAAACAAATTGTAAATTCAGGCAAAACCCCTTGTTTTGCGCGCACGGCGGTCATTAAGGGGTCGCCTGAACACGGGACTGCTTACCGAAGATGGCCCGCTCCAAAAAGCGGGTCCGTTTAAAAAAACAAAAGCGTCCCGTGTCCGCTTTTTCGGACCGGGACGCTAATTTTGACTAATTTTCAGAAGCCTGGGCCGCCTCCCAGCCTTGCAGCAGCGCCCGCGCCGCCTCTCCGGTGGGTGGCAAATCGGTCAAATGCAGCAAATATCTAGCGGCGTCCTGCCATTGCGATGCGGAATACGCCTCCTGCGAAAATTCCAGCGCCGCCCTAACCGCGCGGCGCTGAAAACTCTTTTCCCGCAAATCAGAAAGATAATTGCAGCCTGTTTGCTTTGCCAACACCACTAAAAGCTCTTCTTTCTCCGACATAACCTCACCCCTCGCCAAAAGTGTATTTATTTATTCTAATAATACTATATTACTCGCCAAAAGTAAATAATATTATTCTGTTGGTCTGTAACGCAGCATCCTTTGTTTTGATAACATTAAGGATAAATAGGAAAGTATCCTAATTTGCAGAGGAGGAGGGATACCGCTTGCGGGAAAAATATCGGGAAAACTACCGGCTTCTGGGGCTGAGAATTGCCTATTACCGGAAGGTACGGGGCTATACGCAGGAGCAGCTGGCGGAAATGATCGGCAAAAGCTGGTCGTTTCTCAGTCAGATTGAGGCCAACAACGGCGCGAGGCTGAAGGGACTTTCCCTGGAAACGCTTTTTTCCATTGCCGAAGCGCTGCAGGTTCCGGCGGGACGCCTGTTTGACCAGAACTGAGGTCTGGATCATTAAGGCAATCGCGCACAATTTGCGGCTGTCGCATTAAATTTTAAGTGCGGGGCAGGCAAAAAGGCAGGCCCAAATCTTTCGATTTGGGCCTGCCTTTTTTGTAACAGAGTCTTTAAAAAAATCTTACGCGTTGGGGGCGGGAGCGGCAGTCTGCGCGGCGGCGGCAGCCTCCGCAGCGGCCTTGGCCTTGTCGGCCTGCGCCTTTTTGACAGCCTTGTACTTCTCCTTCTCCTCGGGCGTTGCAATGGGCAAAATGCAGTCGCGGGGGCAGACCTTGGTGCACATCTTGCAGTTAATGCACTTGTCGTAGTCAATCGCGGCCACGTTGTTGGTCACATGGATGGCGTCCTTTTTGCCCTCCTTCTCGCACAGGCCGCAGCCAATACAGGAGTTGGCGCACACGCTCATGGCCACCTTGCCCTTGTCCTGATTGATGCAGGCCACATGGACCTTCTTGGACACAGGGACGGAGATAATCAGCTTGCGGGGGCAGGCAGTGGCGCAGGCCATGCAGTCGGTGCACTTCACAGGGTCCACCACGGCACAGCCGTTGGGCGCGATGTGCATGGCGTCGAACTGACAGGCGGTCACGCAGGAGCCAAAGCCCAGGCAGCCGAAGCCGCACTCCAGCGGGCCGGCGGCCACCTTCGTGGCAGAGACGCAGTCCAGCACGCCGCGGTATTCAAAGCGCTTTTTCGCGGCGGTTCCGCCGTTGCAGCGGACAAAGGCCACCTCTTTTTCGGCGCTGCCGGATTCCACGCCCATAATGGCGGCAATTTTTTCCGCGCTGGCCGCGCCGCCCACGGGGCAGGCATTGACGGGCGCGCTGCCGTCCAGAATGTGGCCCGCGCAGTCGGAGCAGCCCGCATAGCCGCAGCCGCCGCAGTTTGCGCCGGGCAGGGCGTCGACAATTTCAGGGAGTCTGGGGTCGGTTTTCACGGCGAAGACAATGGACGCAACGGCCAGAATCACGGCAAAAATAGCGCCCAGAATGCTCAACACCAGAATGGCATAGACAATATTCATGATTTCTCCTCCTTAACCGAAGACGTTCGCACCGGAGAAGCCCATGAACGCCAGCGCCATCAGGCCGGCGGTAACCAGCGCGATGGGAAAGCCCTCAAAAGCTTTTGGGGGATCAGCGAACACAAGACGCTCCCGGATGCTGGCAAACAGCACGATGGCCAGCAGGAAGCCCAGACCGCCGGTAATGCCATACACCACGGACTCAATAAAATTGTAGCCGTTCTGCACGTTCAGCAGCGCCACGCCCAGCACGGCGCAGTTGGTAGTAATCAGCGGCAGGTAAATGCCCAGCGCGGTATACAGGGCGGGGAGGGATTTCTGGAGAAACATCTCCACAAACTGCACCAGCGCGGCGATAATCAGAATGAACGCCACGGTCTGCATATACGCCAGGTTCAGAGGCACCAGCAGATACTCGTTGGCAAGCCAGGTAAACGCGGAGGCCAGGCCCATAACAAATGTGACGGCCACGCCCATGCCCACAGCGGTGTCAATCTTTTTGGAAACGCCCATAAAGGGGCAGATGCCAAGGAATTGGGCAAAAATAAAGTTATTGACCAGAATGGCGCCCAGCGCAATGGAAAAGATTTCTTTCATGGCTTACTTTTCCTCCTTTGCAGCCTTTTTGGGCCGGTTCAGCGCCCACTGCATGGCGGCAATCAAAGCACCCAGCACCAGGAAGCCGCCCACCGGCAGCGTCAGCACGCCAATGGTCTGATAGCCCGCGGGCATGATTTGAATGCCCGCCAGAGTGCCCGCGCCCAGCAGCTCGCGGACAATGCACATCACCAGCAGCACCAGCGTATAGCCAAGGCCCTGAAACACGCCGTCCACCGCGGAGGCGGCAATGCTCTCCTTAGAGGCAAAGGACTCCGCACGGCCCAGAATAATGCAGTTCACCACGATCAGAGGGATGAACACACCCAAAGACGAGGCAATGGCGGGCAGAAACGCCTGCAGCAGCAAGTCCACGCAGGTAACAAAGCCGGCGATGACCACCACGTACATGGCAATACGAATTTTGTTAGGAACGATTTTCCGGATAGCGGAAATAACGACGTTGGAGGCGGTCAGAATCAGCAGCACGGATACGCCCATGCCCAGGCCGTTCGCAATCGAGGTGGTGATGGCCATGGTGGAGCACATACCCAAAAGCTGCACCAGCACGGGGTTGTTGGTAATGACGCCCTCTTTCAACTGTTTACCGATGTTCATTGTTCAACTCCCCCTTTCTCAGCCCATCGCGGCGGTCACGGCCAGTGCGCCGTTAACGCCGCCGGTGACGCCCTTGGTGGACACGGTGGCGCCGGTGATGGCGTCCACATTGCCGCCCACCGTCAGGTCGCCGTCCGAATGGCTCATGCCGACAAACTGCTCCAGAACGCCCACGCCGCTGCCGGGCAGCGGGTCGTTGTTCATAATCTTGGTTCCGATGCCGGAGGTTTCGGCATGAGAGACGATGGATACGCCGGTAACGCTTTGTTCCGCGTCCACGCCCACCATCATCACGATGGTGCCCTGAGAGCCGCTGGCGGCCATCTTTACCGCGTAGCCCGCGTCGGCCCCGTCGGACCCGACGACCTGATAAATCTCGGTCACCTTGGTCTTATAGGCCGCAGCGGCGGCAGTCATTTCGTCGGTGATCTCCAGAGCATCAGAAAAGGTGCTGTTGGGGTCGGCCACCACGGCGGACATCGCCGCCACGGTCTTGGCCTTGTTGGCTGCGGTGATATTGGGCTCAGTTACCTGATTGACAAAGCCCAGCAGTCCCGCCACGATGATGCAGGTGATAGTCAGAGTAAACGTCAGCACCAAAATGTACTTGGGGTCCATCGTGATTTTTTCCTTGCTTTTCACTTGTTCGCTCATTTCGAAGCCGCCTCCTTCTTATCGGATTTGACGACGCCGAAGCGCTGAGGCTTCACATACTTGTCGATGAGGGCGGTCAGCAGGTTCATGACCAGAATGGAGTAGCACACGCCCTCGTTATAGGAGCCGAAGTAGCGAATAAATATGGTAATCAGGCCGCAGCCGATACCATAGATCAACTGGCCCGTGGGGGTGACGGGAGAGGTCGCGTAATCGGTCGCCATGAAAAACGCGCCCAGCAGCAGTCCGCCGCCCAGCAGGTTGAACAGCATCCACGTAAACGCATCGTTCCCACGGGGGAAAATCAGCGTCAGCACAACCACGGTGGCAATGTAGCTCACCGGAATCTGCCAGGAAATGACCTTGCGAGCCAGCAGGTAAATGCCGCCGGCAATCAGCATCAGGGCGGAAATTTCGCCGATGGATCCGCCGATGCGCCCTAAGAACATGTCCGTCATGGTGACGCCGCTGTCCAGCAGTCCCTGCAAATTATTGGTATGGAGATAGGCCATGGGGGTGGCCGCCGTCACCGTGTCGGCATTGGAGCCGAACAGGTGAGAGGTGGCCTGAAACTTCGCCCAGGTCGTCATGTTCCCGGCGAAGGAGGCCACCATCATGGCACGGCCCACCAGAGCCGGGTTTACAAAGTTCTTGCCGATGCCGCCGAAGAGCTGCTTTGCAACCGCAATGGAGAAAAAGCTGCCCACGAACAGTGCAAAATAGGTCACGCCCACGGGGCAGACGAACGCCAGCAGCATACCCGTGACCACTGCGGAAAGATCGCCTACGGCCTGAGGCTTTTTCATAAGCTTGCGGTATATCCACTCCCACGCCATGCAGAAAATCACGCTGGCGCAAGTCACCGTCAGTGCCCGAAGGCCAAACGCCCACACGGCGTAAACAAGGGCGGGCAGCATGGCGATAATCACGTCCAGCATAATGGAGCGGGTGTTTTCCGCGGCGCGGATATGGGGAGAAGACGTGGCGATCAGCTTCAGATTTTTATAATCGGTCATCTCTCACGCCTCCTTCTTCTCTGTCTTGTCCGCCAATGCGGCTGCCTTATCGGCGGCTGCCTTATCGGCGGCCGCTTTATCCTTTACCAGCTGCTTGCCGGTTTTGAACATATGAGTCAGATGAATCCGGGCGGGGCAGATATAGGAGCACGCGCCGCACTCCATGCAGTCCATAATATTGGCGGCGTTCAGCTCATCCGTCATGCCCTTTGAGGCATACTGGTACATAAACAGGGGCTCCAGCTTCACCGGGCAGACAGAAACGCACTTTCCGCAGCGGATGCACTGGGGATGCTCCACGGTCTGCTCCTCGTTTTCGCAAAACGCCAAAACCGCGCCGGTGCCCTTGGCCACCGGGATATCCGCAGTGTACTGGGCCATGCCCATCATGGGGCCGCCGGCGATCAGCTTATATGTACCGTCCTTCAGGCCGCCGCAGGCGTCCAGCAGGTTTGCCACGGGGGTTCCGATGGGGCACTCCAGATTCTTCGGGTCAATCACACCGGAGCCGGAGACGGTAACCACCTTGGTCACCACGGGCAGCCCCTGGGTAATGGCCCGGTAGATGGCGCAGGTGGTGTTGATGTTGAACACAGCGCAGCCGATGGCGGAGGGCAGTCCCCCCGGAGGGACCTGCTTGCCGGTAACGGCCTGACAGAGCTGCTTTTCACCGCCCTGAGGGTAACGGCAGTGCAGGGGCTCCACCACCACGGGGGCATGCTTTTCCGTAATGACCCTGTTCATGGCGTCGATTCCGTTGCGCTTGTTGTCCTCTACGCCGATAACAACCTTGTCCACGCCAAACATTTTGGCCAGATAAATCGCGCCTCCGATAATTTCCTCGGGGCGCTCCAGCATGGCGCGATGGTCGCCTGTGATGTAGGGCTCGCACTCCGCGCCGTTGATGATCACGGTGTCGACCTTGCCGATACCGCCGGAGATCTTCACATGGGTGGGGAAGGTTGCGCCGCCCATGCCGACAATGCCGGCGTCCTTGACAATCTCCACCATCTCCTCGACGGTGAGTGCGCTGGGGTCCGCGGGGGCCTTGATTTCTTCGCTCAGCTCGTTCTTCATGTCGTTTTCGATCACGATGGCCGTCATGTTGCCCCCCATGGAATAGGGACGGGGCTCCACGGCCTTGACCGTGCCGGAAACGCTGGCGTGAATCGGTGCGCCCAAGCCGCGGAACTCGCCGATTTTCTGTCCGACCTTCACATGGTCACCCGCCTTGACAAGGGGTGCGCACGGAGCGCCGAAGTGCATGGACATGGGAATGACCACCTCAGCCGGGGGCGCCAGCTGTTCGATGGCCTTTTCATTGGTGGCGGCCTTCATATCATGGGGATGAACACCGCCGAAAAACGCTTGTGCCATTGTTTTCACCTCATTTTTCTCCTGGTTAGAGCGTTAAAGGTTGCTCTGCCACATACTGCGCATTATTCTACACCTAAAATGAATATATGTCCAGACTGTAAGCACCGGTTTTCTCAGAAATTTGTGCTTTTTTTAACGAAATTTGTATATCTTTTTAACGCGGTCCAGCCGGGTCTTGCCAAGCTTTCCCATGCATGATACACTGATATATGAAATGGTTTGCCTCCGGTATTCGGCGGCGCGAAAGGAGTTTTTATGGCGGAACTGATAGACCGGACTGCATTAAAAGCGGAGATGAAGGAGCTGCTTCGCTCCGCGCAGGTAAGTCCCAAGGGGCTTGTTGGGCTGTATCTTCTGCTGATTCTGGCCCTGAGCATGGTGGACAGTCTGGCCAGCAGCGGCAGCCCCGTGACTTACGGCAATCCGCTGGGGAGCTTTGTCAGCATCCTGACCTCGCTTCTGAGCGTTGTCCTGCAAGTCGGCTTCATTCTCTACTGCATGGATATCCGGCGGGGTGTCCGGTCCGGATACCTCACGCTGTTTGACGGATTTTCCTTCGCGGGGCGGGTGATCGGACTTGCTATTTTACAGTATGTTTTCATCTTTCTCTGGTCCCTTCTGTTCTTTATCCCGGGCATTGTGGCTACGTACAGCTATCGCTTCGCCTATCTGAATCTCTGCGAAAATCCAGAGCTGGGCTGCCTGGAGGCGCTGGCAATGAGCAAACGGCAAACCCTGGGCTACAAAGGGCAGCTGTTTGCGCTGGATTTAAGCTATTTGGGATGGCTGGTGCTGGCTTACCTGCCCTCAACCCTGTGGGTTGCCTACGTCTTTTCTCAGATCACCGCCGCCTCCATCACCGGCACCGCCTATACGCTGCCCTCCACGGGCGTATCCTTTACCATTAGTCTCTTTTGCTCTTTGTGGACTGTGGCGGTACAGCTTTTTTACCTGGCCTCCTATCAGTGCACGAAGCTGGGATACTATGAAGCCGCCAAGCGCACCAGCGGCGTTTCTCCCAATTTTGGCTCGGAGCGGCAGGAGTCGGGCGGCGAGGACAGCGGGCTGTTTTAAGCCTTAAAGATACTGTACCAAACATTTCCGCAGTATAAAGACCGGAGCGTGAATTCACGCTCCGGTCTTTTCTTATTTATAAAAATCACTCGCTTATTCCGACAAGCAGCAAACGCAAGCGCGGGCTCGGAAAAGCGCGCCCTCAGTCCTTGTCGGTCCCTTCCAGACGGCGGAGATTTTCCATGGCCTCGGGATATTGCCGCGCGGCGGCGGAGGGGTTGCCCCGCAGAATGCGCAGGGACTGGCGATAGGTTTTCGCGGTTCTGGCCCGGACGGCGTCCTGCCGCGCCCGCAGCCTTTTCACCGCCTCGTCCAGCTCCGCCAGCTTCCCCGTGGACAGGCCGTTTTCGCCCATCAGCCGGTCCCGGCAGGCTTCGGCGGCGGCGGCCACGTTCTCCAGCGCGCTCAAGGTGGCATCCGACAGAGTTCGCAGCGCCTCGGCCAGCCGTTCCTCCCGGCGCTGCTTCCGCTCCGCCCGGCCCTTGGCCCGCTTTTGTCGCTCTTCTCTCAGCCGGCTTTGCAGCAAAATGCGCTCCACCTGCGTTTTGTCCCGGAATCTTTGCAAATCCTCCTCCGCAAAGGCGGAGATAATCTCCATCCGCCGGGCAAGGCGGCGCAACTCCTCGTTTTCCTCCGTGAGCTTTTCCAGCATGGCACGCAGGTCCAGCGCAGCCTGCACGGAGCGCACCGCGTCCACGGTGAAGCCCGCCACCAGCGCCAGCGCCAGCGGCGTGGTGAATGCGGCGGGAACGGAGAGCACCAGCCGCGCGATGGGAGGGTGGACCACCTTCACCAGCAAAATGGAGAAAAAGCCCCAGGCAATGCTGCTGGAAAGGCAGATATAGCCGTTCACATTAAACTTTTGGCCCGAATAGTCCCAATAGCGCACCTTGAACAGCCGCTCCATCGCCGCGCCGGTGACGTATTCCAGCAGCGTGGCCGCCACCGCGCCGCTCAGGTACAGCAAAACAGAATAGTTTCGCACCGGCAAAGTAAAGAGCAAAATCAAGATGGCTCCGGAGCCGTAAATGGGCAGCACCGGCCCGTGGAGAAAGCCCCTGTTGACCCATCTGCGCCGCCGCGCGGAAACGTAGCACGACTCCCAAACCCAGCCGCACAGGCAGTAGAAAAAAAACAACAGGACCCACTGGTCCGCCGTATAGGCGCGCAAAAAGCTCCCTCCCTTCGGTGATCGTCTCGTCAGTCTACTCCAATCCCGTCAAAAAATCAACCGGACAATCTTTAACATTTAAACCGCCCGGCAAAATTCTTTCAATTTCCCGTTCTTTCCTCAACCCCCTTTTCTTATGGGCATGCAGAGGAAAAAGCAAAACGAAAGGCCCCGGGGAATTAAGTTCCCCGGGGCCTCGTATTTTGATTCTTCCTATTTCGCTGCGCGGGGTCATGCTCCCAGCGGAAAAGGCGCTTCTATAAAGCACGCCAAATCAAAGTGGCCCTGCAAAAATTTTTCACACTGCTTTTACAGCAAATTATAGAGAATTTTCGCCATCTGGCCCCGGGTGATGGAGGTGTTGGGGCGGAACGTGCCGTCCTCATAGCCGCTGATGACCTTCTGAGCGGCCATGGTCTGAATGTAATAGGAGGCGTAGGCGGGAATGGAGGCCGCGTCCTTAAAGGTAAGGGCCGCCTGGGCATAGCCCTTCTGCTGGGTCCGGCCGATCATGGTGGCCGCCTGAGCCCGGGTCAGGCTGGCGCCGGGACGGAAATAGAGCTTTCCGTTCTCCTGGGAGCCGGTGAGAATGCCCATGGAGTACAGCGTTTTCACTGCCGTGCGGGCATACTCGCCAATGTCTCCCGCGTCTGCAAAGGGGAGATCGTTTGCTTCGTACCCGCTCCCGTCCAGTCCCAGATAGCGGTAGAGCATCACGGCAAACTGCTGGCGGGTGATGGATTGGTTGGGACGGAAGGTCCCGTCCTCATAGCCGGTGGTAATCCCGGCGGTTTTCAGCCAGTCCACGTAGGTCCCGGCCCAATAGCCGGCGGTATCGCCGAACTGTGTCTCGCCGCCGGTGGCGGCAATGTCGCAGGAGGCCCGGCCGATGTTGCCGGAGGCATCCCTCGCGGTCACTGTGACCCGATGGGCATAGGTATCGCTCACGGGCAGAGCGGCGGAAAGGGTCCCCTTTGCCGGGTCATAGGTGAAGGCCACGGCCTTGCCGTCCATGGTAACGGACACGCCGCTCTGGGCCGGGAATTTGTCCGCAGCGTCGGTAATCGTTGCGGTAAGGCTCGTTCCGGAGAGGGCGGCCTTCACCTCGGGCGGCGCGGTGTCCACCACGTTGTTATAGGAGGCCACAAGCTGGTCCAGATACAGCGTGCCGGAGGCGGCGGTTGCCGTTCCGTCGGCGTTGATTCCCGCGGTCAGCTTGAATCCGGCCAGAGTCGCGGTCCCTGCGGGCAGGGCAACGGTGATCTGCTTCCAGCCGGTAAAGTCCACATTGCCCGCCGGGGTTTCCACGGTATTCGCCCCGTCAGAGGTCAAAACGGTCAGAGCGCTGCCGGACTTGTCGCCGTACAGCCAGAAGCTCATTTGGGTATAAGCGCTGCCGATGGAATAGGGCACGGCAAAGAGGACAGAGGAGGTTCCGTCCGCGCCGATGGTGTAATTCACGGCGGCGGAAGCCCGGCCGTATTTCACCAGATTCATGTCGGTGACGCGGGAAACGGACGCGCCATAGCTGAAGGAGGAGAGCTCGGGAACGCTTGCCTCAAAGTCCTCTACCGTGGCAAGAGCGATGTGGGAGACATTCACCTGCACCGTGGCGGTCTTTCCCCCGGCGGAAACCGTCAGGGTGCCGGTGCCGGGAGACCCGGCGGTAAATTTCCCGGTTTTATCCACCGTGCCGATATCGCCGGTAACGGCCCATGTAAAGGCCTCCGGATCCGCCTTCAGAGCCAGATGCCGATAAACCGCAGAGGCGGTGAGCGTTGTGGTGCTGCCGGGAGCCACGGTCAGCGTGGTGACGGCGGTGGCGCCGTTTTTCACGGAGATGGCGTCCGGCGTGGAGACGGCGTGGACCTTGGCGGAGCCGGACTGTCCGCCGCCGGTGGCGGTGACGGTCACCTCTCCGCCGTTTGCCGGGGTGGTGAGAACCCCGTTTTCAATCTCCCCGGCGCTGGTGCTGAGGGTATAGCTTCTGCCGCTCATGGGAATGTAATTGGTATCCACGGCGGCGGCGGTCACATTTACCTTGCTGCCCGCCAGCACATAGCTGTTGTCCGTGGAGACATAAAAATGGCTCAGTTGTCCGCTGGACTGGCTGGAGGCCACCAGAAAAATCTGATTGCTCACCGCCCGCTCGCTGCCGCCGGAGGGTCGGTTGACGGTTTTTGCGCTGACCGCGTCCGGCTGGGTGGCGGTAAAGGTGGTGGACCCGCCGCCATCCAGGCACAGGGCGGTGACGCAGCCCAGCTCAATCAGCCGCTGGGCCACCTGCGTCATGGACGCGCCCACGGAATACCCGGGCCTGCGCCCGTCGATGGTGTAGAACACCAGCGTTCCGTCGGCCTTCCGGCCCACGGCGGTGCGGGGATTTACGTCGGTGGGAAGGCCGGAAACCACGCCGCCGTCCTGCACCAGCGCGTACAATGCGCCCACGGCGTACTGCACGTCCATCCACTCGGCGGAGGCCGGGGCGGCGGTAATGCTGATGGTGGCGCCGACGGGAATGTTTTTCATGGCGTTCAGGGCATAGGCGTCCGCCTGATTGTTGACGGACAAAACCACCTTCCCCTGAGGAACAGCGGTGCCCGCCGCATCGGCAAGCACGCTGTCCACCGTCAGCACCAGCGGACTTCCGTTTAAGGCCAGAGAGCCGCTCTGGATGGTGCACACCACATCCACCCCCGGCTCCGTGGTTCCGGTGGTGTGTTTGGAGTTAAATTCGTAGGTATAGAGGTAAATCCCGCCGCCTGAAACCCGGGCCTTGTTGACGGCGGCAAGCTGGCGCACCACCTGCGTGGGGTAGTCGCCGTTGTCCAGCATGTCATAGCCAAGGTCGGCGGTGACCTTCACGGCGGGCTTGCCCAGTACGGCGGTGCCGTCCTGCCGGAAGCCGATGGCCCAATAGCCACCGTCGGAGCTTTTCAGCTCGCCGTCCGCCGCCACCATGCCGATGGGAAGGCCGTTGTTCACGTTGTAAAAGTCTCCGTTCAGGCCCGCCACCACGCGGTAGCCCTGACTCTCCAGCGCCTGGGCGGCGGAGGAGACGGTGTTGCAGGATGTGAGCACGCTGCCGTAGGTCACCATGGGCGTTGCGGAGGAGCCGGGCCTGTATGTAATCAGGTTTTCCACCCGCATATCGTTGTAGGCGGTGCTCCAGAACACATTGGTGGATAACTGCGTATCCCGGTGCACTGGGACGTCCTTTTGGAGCAGGTCCTCGCCCAAAGCGGCGGACGCCGCGGCGGGAACCGTCAGTGCGCACAGCAGAGATGCTGCCAGAACGCTGGAAAAAATGCGGCGCAGGTAGTTTTTCATATCGTCGTTCATGCCTCCATAATTTCTTCGGTTGTTGTGAACTCTTTTATTTATAACGCTTTCAGGATACCACGCCTTGAAAAGAAAGTAAATCCTGGGCGGGCGCTTTCCCCCATGCAATCTTTGGAAACCGCGCCGAACAGGTTCTATTGTAAAGACGTGTCGGCGCAGGAAAAGTTGCAGGCCGCCGGAAAGTTTGCAAACTTTCCGGCGGCCGCGCGGTATTTATTCCTTTGCATCCACCAGCCGCTCCTTCAGGGGGCTGTCCAGCGCGTTTTGAACGGCCGCGCCATCCTTATACCTCTGGACTGCGGCGGCGGTTTCCCGCACCGGGGCGATGGTACCCGCGCCCGCAACGCAGCCGCCGGGGCAGGCCATGCCCTCCAGCAGGTAGCCGTCCCGCTTTCCGGCCTTTGCAAGGGTGAGCATCTTGCGGCACTCCCGCAGTCCGTCGCCATAGTCAATCAGCATCTCCCGCTCCGGGTCGATGCGCTTCACGGCCTCCACCACCGCGGCGGCCACGCCGCCGCCCACCGCGAAGCCCCGGCCCGCGCCGGTCGCCACGGTGAAATCGTCCGCCGGGTCCTCGGGGAGCTGGGAAAAGTCAATCTCCTTGGCGTCGAACATGCCCTGAAGCTCCTCAAAGGTCAGCACATAGTCCACGTCGGACCGGACGGATTTGCGGTTGGCCTCCAGCTTTTTGGCGGCGCAGGGGCCGATAAAGCAGATACGGGCGCCGGGATGTTCCTTTTTCACCATCCGGGCGGTAATCACCATGGGGGTCAGGGCCATGGAGATATAATCCTTGAAATCCGGGAAAAGCTTTTTTGCCATCATGCTCCAGGCGGGGCAGCAGGAGGTGCCCATAAAGAGCTGCTCCGCGGGCACCTTTTCCAAAAAGTCCTCCGCCTCCTCGATGGTGCACAAATCCGCGCCCACGGCCACCTCCACCACATCGGCAAAGCCGCAGCGGCGCATAGCAGCCTTCAGCTTCGCGGGAGAAGCTCCCTTTCCAAACTGATTGACAAAGGCGGGAGCCACGCAGGCGATCACCCCATCGTGGCGCTTCATGGCATGAATAATCTGAAAAATCTGGCTTTTGTCCGCAATGGCGGCAAAGGGGCAGTTTACAAGGCACATGCCGCAGGAAACGCACTTGTCATAGTTGATTTTAGCCCGGCCCCGCTCGTCGGATTCGATAGCGTCCATCCCGCAGGCGGCGGCGCAGGGCCGCTCCAGATTGCTGATGGCGTGATAGGGGCATTGGCTCACGCAGCGGCCGCACTTGATGCACTTGCTCTGGTCGATGTGGGAGTGCTTTTGCTCATCCAGATAAATGGCATCTCTCGGGCAGACCGCCTGACAGGGGTGAGACATGCAGCCCTGGCAACTGTCGGTCACCCGAATCCGCTTGGTGGGGCAGGCATTGCAGGCAAATGAAATTACGTTTACCAGCGGCTCTTCAAAAAACTTGTCGTCCGCCGCTGCGGCCTCACGGGCTGGAGCGGCAGTCCGCAGGCCAGCCGGACGCGCTCCTGTACAATGGCCCGGGCCAAAAAGACGTTGCTGCGATATTGAGAATCCTCTCCGGGGACAATCCTATAAGGAATCAGGTCAACGCGGGAATAGTCCCCGCCCTCATAGGCAAGCTTTGCCACCTCGGTAAACACGTTCCGCCGGATATCATCCACGGCGCTGTGAATGCCACGCACTGTTCTTTTCCTCCGTATGTTCGTCGTTCGTTTCGCTCTTT